>Ga0007792_10000600_pt1 | contig 12937 bp, 19 predicted proteins | sample CryBogmetaGMA6M_FD_60371 | JGI IMG/M metagenome (GOLD analysis project Ga0007792, IMG submission 60371) | Freshwater microbial communities from Crystal Bog, Wisconsin, USA - MA6M | ecosystem: Environmental > Aquatic > Freshwater > Lake | place: Crystal Bog, Wisconsin, USA | collected 2009-07-06
ATACGAGCCGAACAAGTTAAACGAGCTGCAGCTAGAGCAGCACAAACTCCTATTGGCGGCAAAGACGGAATTAATAAAAGAACTGCAGATGCGTTCCGTAACCGAGCTGCAGCGCCAGCCGCAGCTGCAGCGCCAGCCGCAGCACCAGTAAAAAAACGCCGACCAAGCACCCAAGAAGAGGTTGATGACTGGCTGGCCCGAGGTTTGATAAAACTACAACCACCAAAAGCGGATCAGGCTGGCCGTAACTATGGCCCCATGAGTTTTCTAGAATATGATAAACAATAATTAACTATAGAGAAATATATGCATGAAAGCCAAGAAATTTTTACTATTACCTTAATAACAGACGGTGAAAACTCTAAGTTATTATTATCTACGAACGAGATTCCTGCAAAAGACGATGAGGAAGCTTCTGGCATATTGTATAAAGAAGACCTACCAAAACAGTTTGAAGAAATAGTATCTAAAATTCCTGTTTTTAAAGCTGCTATGGAAGAAGATGGAAACGAAGAGAGTGTATCCCACTCCGTAGAAGAGTTTTTAGACTTATATGACTTAGATCTAATAGCAGTTATTGAAGAAGGCGAAGAGATTCTCTCCGTAGATCTAGATGGTAATGAAAATAAAGAAGGTAAAGAATCTCATATAGATGGTATTTTTGATGGTGAAGATTCTGATTTGGGTAGTAGCATAGAAAAAGATAAGACTGGTTCAGATCCATTTGCTATCTACGATAGAGACTACCCAACGGAAAATGAAGATTCTCACATCGATCCTAGAGAAGCTTTTTAAAATTTCATTTTTTGAAAAACTGAAAAAATACGTTTTTTTGAAAAAGCAAAAAAATGGGCCAACTGAGATTTGACACCCCAGTTGGCCCAAAGTTTATTTAGCTAATAATAGGAGATCTGCTTTTTGGTCTAATCTCTTCGTTCTTTTTAGCGGTCTTGTCTTTCTCTTTCTCATCCTTAAGGAACTTGTTGTGTTCCTTCACAGAATCGTGATCTATTTCTTCTTTCATTACATATCCTCTAAGGATCTAAACCCCAACCAAATAGGATGTCTGGGCTTATCTTTAACACCAACACTAAAGAACTTATACTTAATAATCTGGCCAATGAGTAGGTCACGACCTTCCCAATACTGCTTGCGCTGGGCCGCATTAAACCCAGAGCCAACGCCGAAGGTTTCACCTGACTTAATATCCTTAACTAATAAGTTACCAAGAACACCAGCACCAGATAGGTTATCTTTATGACTACTTCTTTCAGAACGACCAAAATTATCCTTGGTCGCCACATTGTTATTGTTCATGAGTTCTTCATAACCAATAATTTCTGCTTCACTGTCTTCGAATCGCTTGATTTTAATTAGATACCCTTCGTTAAGAGTAGAACGACCTGATTTATAAGGGCTTGCTCCAGATCGTATGATAACTCCCTCAAATCCCGCATCTAAACAGGATTGTTCGTAACTTTCTACCTCTGCTTTACTATTTAGCTTGGTTGGCAAAACCAAGGAAACGATTGCCTGGTGTTCAGGGGCTAAATTTCCCCACCAAATTTTTAGGTTTTCCATGCGAGTTAGATATGGTTCGCTCTCAAAGCCCTCTCGCACAAGGTCGAACATATAATACTTGAAATCCGGCTTTCCATCGAAAGACATGACGCAATGGGTTGTCTCTTGGAAGGTATCACCAGCTAGGATCTCTCCATCGGACTGAACTGGAAGGAAACTATCTAGTGTTTCTCTAATATGCTTGTTGGCAATAGGCTTGAATGTTCTACTTACAACACCCCGGCCATTAATTTTTAATGCCCTAATACCATCCAATTTTTGTGTAGCGTAAACCGGATAAACTAATTTGTCCCACTGGCCCTTTAAGTCTGCTGCGAGGAGTGGTTTTGAAATACTCATTTAAACTCCTACGGTCTTTTTAGATCTGTTGCGGTGTTCAGGTAGCTTAGTATGTCTACCATATTTGACTAATTTTCTCAGTTTGGATAGACAAGATAGATGTAATTGACTTACTCTTCTATCCGTGATATCAAACTGCTTAGCTATTTCGGGGTATGTTAATTCATTAACATATATAAGTTCCATTATTTGCTTTTCTCGTTCTGGGAACTTATCTTTCATGATCTTCCACAACTGTTCAACGAGTATTAAATCATCAGATGATGTACCGTTATCAGCGAAGAAGTTTTTAGACGCATTAAAGTTTTCGTTGTCATCGTTAGACAAGTCTGTAAAGTTTAACACGAAGGTTGTATTATTAATCTTGTTTTGCATCTTTTGATACTCTTTAAGAGTTATCCCAAGCTCTGTTGCTATTTTTTCCGAATCAATTACTTTGTTTTCGGAGTTGCCCTTTTCCAAAATCTTGTTAATCTTTCTTTTCATCGCAACAGTTGCATTAGCACCAGCGTATAATTTTCTCATATAATCTATCATATGCCCATATATTCTAATATAAGCATAATACTTAAAGGCTACGTTTTTGTCTGGATTGAAGTTATTAACTGCCTCCAATAAACCCTGATACCCGGAAGATCGTAAATCCTCGACCTCTGGGCAACTGAATTGTTTAGATACTGCGCTAGCTATTGAATTTACATAAGGTACATAACTTACTATGAGGTCTGTTCGTGCTTCTTTTGTGCTTATATCATACGGATTTAGCTTAGATGCCATCTATTTTCTCCAACCTAAACACGTACTTCGAAAGTAAATAATGGTACTGGCATAGGGTTAACTCCATCGTTGAGATGAGTATCTCCCGCTTTATTAGATTCGTCAACTACTTTTTGATATGAGGTATATAAATCCCCATAAGTGTATTCTTCTAAAGGCATGCCATTAACATTAACAACTCGGGTTGTCATAAAAATCCTTTATGTTGCTTTACCTAATGCTTTAAATGCTTTTACTAGGACTTCTGCCCCAGTGTCCATTAAAAGCTCTTCTTGCTTTTTAGAGTATGACTCTCTATTGGATTCATAATCTCTTGTTGCTGAACAAACAATAACTAGTTCTTCTATAATAACTAGTAATGCTTTCTTTTCATTGTGATATGAATTAACAATATCGCAAACAGAGTCTTTATATGTGTCGAGTACGGTGCTCTCGGCAACTAAAATATCTGTTAGTCTTATTAAGTCTTCGTCCTCTAAACCTAGTTTTTTGTACAGGCTAGATATTAACATTCTGGTTTCATTAGTCATCATCATCGTCGCTGACAGTAATATCGGAGGCTTCTAAGTATTCTGTGAGGGTGGCATTATTCATGAGAGACATAAACTCGTCTGGTGAATTTACACCTAATCCAAGCTTAGAAACCATCTCATCAAAATACTCTCCCTTAGCCTCTTTCATTGCTTTAATGTAATCCGGGAGGTTATCCATCACAGTGGATGTAGACTTCACAATCAAGTTAAACTTTTTATTGATATCCTCGTCCAAAGAACTGTTGAGCTTTTCTAGGATTAAGTCTTTTGAGAAGGTATCAGAAAGAATATCTTTTCTTTCTATCTTTGATACATACTCATAAGTATAGCCTACTTCTGCTTCAACACGATAGTTAACTGGATCACCTTCGTACTTAACTTGGTTTTCCATGATGTTAGAAACTAGTTTAATAGCTTTAACAGCGTCATCGATATGACAATGGAACACAATAGAGTCATGAACCCAGAAGTATAGCTTGGCTCTTATATCTTGCTTTTTAAAGGCCTTATTTACCTTAACGGCGGCCCAGGAACACATATCCGTAGCCGTGGACTGAATCGGTGAGTTCTTGCACTGTTTCTGCTCATCCCTGAGGGTCCAGTACTCGCCGTTCCTCTTTAATTCCTTGCTTATTTTAAAGTCATTTAAGACTAGTGCTTTGTAAGCATCGTGTCGACCTTTGATAAGCTTAGTTTCACGCTTCCTACCAAAAGGCGTTTCGATATACCCATCTCGGATAGCGTGTAGGAAGGTTCTATCTTGCCACTCTTTCGCCTTTGGGTAAGCCGTATAGAAATCATTGATTAGTTTATCAGCCTCTGGTATTGTGATACGCAAGTCTCTAGCAATCTTACTAGATCCGGCACCGTAGGTAATAGCAAAAGATAGGGCCTTGATAAACTTGCGCTTGGCATAGAAATCGTCCCAAAGCATAGTATAATGGACTATATCTTGTTCTACGCCGGAAGCCTTTGCTTCGGTTAGTTTAATTTTAATATCTTCGTAATCAATACCATAGACCTTCTTAGTGTTCTCGCTATGAACGTCTGAACCAGAGTTTACTGTAGCAATCATACCAGGGTCTTTGGATAAGCTTGCGAGACAATAAATTTCAAGTTGAGAATAATCTAAATTTACGATAATCCATTCGGATTTAATCTTTGCATACTCTGTATATTGTTTAGAAAGCTCGGTGTTATTCAATACTAATGTTTTCCAATCGACTCCAAGTCTTGCTAATGAAGTAAATGAAGTCTTACCTAATTTCTTTTTAATAGAAACTATCGCAGACATGAAACTCCTAAACAGCTTGTGAGCCACACTTATATATCGTAGGCTCACGAAATAAATCTAGCTAAAAACTACTTGGACACTGCTTTGCCTGTAAGATAACCAACTGCAAGACCTACACCAAGTTTCATCCACCCGTTTACTTGAGCGGCTACAACTTTCTTATGTTCAGTCTTTACTTGCTCGTTTAGATTAACTTCCTGTTGCTTCCTAATGTTCTCTCTCTTGTCTGCTTCTGATAACATATCATCAGCAGCTGCCAACTCTTTCTTATAACCAGTAGCCAGAGTTTCAAACTTAGTAGCGGAAATTTCTGTAGCAGATAGCTTCTCTTCTAAAGACGGAACTCTTAGTGCTTGTTTGTTCCAAGTCCATACAGTAGGTAGCGTAGTTCTCTCAGTTGAAAATGTGTTTCCAGTTAGAGGCTTAAACTCTACGCCAGCTACCTTTAAGTCTGCTATCAAAGAAGCATCGTCTGCCGGAGGAGGTAGGGGCTGTGGTAACACAGGAATACTACCAGCTTTCTTCTTCCAGTATTGAGCATCAGCATCTAGCTTAGAATTCTGTGTTTCTAGGTCTTTCTTTGTGGCGGCTAGCTTGTTATAATTATCTGTTAAGCCCTCAATCTGGGCCTTATACTTTTCATTCTCTTTTTGTAATTGTACTTGGTCATTGGCTACATGTTTTTGATAAACTCTCCAGGCTCCGTAGGAAGCCGCTGCAATAATAACAATAACAATAGCTTTTAGGTAAGGCTTAATATACTTAGCGATTACAGTCTGTTCTATCATTTTAACCTTGTTCCTCTTTCTGGTCATCTTTTTTATTAATACCAGTATTAGTCTCACTAGTAATCTGAGTAGTAGAAATGCTGTTGCGGTCTACCTTACTAAAGGTAGCTAGAGTAACAAGAGCACCCGATACTGTGATTAGTTCAGTGGTTAATTTCTTATCGTATTTTGTAATAGATATTGTAATAACTATGAACCCCGCAACTAAAGTTATGCCAGCTAATAAAGCTAATACGGCAGATACTCTTGATGGAGTATCGCCTCTAGCAACATCCTTGAAATATTCAATTGGTTGCGGTATTTTATCTCGGACAGCGGCTACTATAGTTGCGAAGCTCATACTTTTAATTCCCTGCGATACTAACTTAATTAATGTGTTTCAAAATAAATATTGGCTGTGGATGTGGGGTTAAAACAGATTCCGCACTGTTCGCAAGTTTTTACATGACCAGCCTGTTCTAAGCAAAAAAGCATCTTAGATTTCTTAGGCATAACATCACCAGCCCAGGCTTCTTTCCAGCCACTTGGTATAGACCCAACGGTGCTTATATCGGTTGAAGCAAATAGTATTACATTAGGCAAACACCTAAGAGCTTCAAGATGTGGCAACATGTTAGAAATAGACCAAGTCCTTGTATAACCATAAAAAATTATTTCTGGATTGGCTTTAACTATATTAATCCAGTCATATATGTACTTAACAGAAAAGAAATCTCCTGCTACATGCCATCTAAACCGTTTAAGACCTTTCTTAGAGAGCTTAGATAATTCTGTATTCATCAGTAATACAAAATCTTTGTTAGTTCTTGCTTGTAGCAAGTTATAACGGTATGCTATCTCAGCATTTTTATATATACGTTCTATTTTATCTGCATAACATTTACTCTCGCACCAAGTTGTTTTACCTGGACAAGCATCTATGGATGATAAGCTAAAGCTTGGGATCTTACCTAATTTTGTATTCTTCAATGAGATATTAATTAAAGATTTTATCACAACCCGCTTGGGTTTCACAAGAGTTAAGATCATTTAGTTTACCCATCTTTGTTAAGTATGTATATGTTTTATTTAGCCAGAATAAAAATTGTTCCTTAGTCATACCTTGTTTTGCAAAGTTACATTCTCTACAACAAGGTACAGAGTTGTCTGTTGTATAACCAACTTCTGGATTTAATCTATCTATTCCGTTGTAATAAAAATCTGTTGAATGCAACAGATTAGACTTTGATTTTCCGCAGTAGTAACAGTCCGCTTTAAGAAGACCAAAAAAATCTAGGTCTGTTAACTCAAATTCTTGGTTTCTGTGTTTAGCGTTTCTTTTATATTCTCGCTTTATTCTGTTTACAGCCGCTTGGCTGTTCGGTAATTTTGCTGTCATAATTATCCTAACAATTTAATCAACCAAGTATTAATTTTGAGCGTGTTGTCCTGTACTAACTTAGGGGTATCTGGAAACAACCTTTCTAAAAGAGTCTTAGAAAATTCTTCTAGGATTTGAACCCTAGCCTCTTCGATTGAGCAAGAATAATCTGATACTGATAGACCAACTAATAACTGTTTCCTAGCCTCTTCTCTTATAGCTTCTGTGTTTCTACCTACTAAGAGTCTCACCTCCCTTTTCTTTTTGTAGGAAAACTCAGAAGCTAAGGATACTAAATATGTGTTAGTACAGTCTGTCTTTAGCTTCAAGTGTTGTATTTTAGTGTCTTGACTTTTTATTTGTAGTTTGGCGGTCAATATAAAAATAGATTCCGGCTCTTCCTTCTGAAAGGAAGAACTGTATATGTTCATGTAACAAGTTTCTATTCTAAATATTGGGATTGGTACATTCAAAGCTGCATTTTGGTTAATATTCTTTGTGCAGATTTCTGACAACTGTTTACAAGTAAATGTAATATTGTCCATTCATTACTTCTCTTCTTTCTTGCGCTTAGGAACCTTAGGTATTTTTATCTTGATAACCTTAGGCTTTGCAGCTATTATTGGTTTAGTAATAGATCCTACATCTCTATGTAAAGCATCAACAACTTCTTGATACTTTACTGGATCCGTCTTCTCTAACTCAGCTAATATACTTTCGTAGAGCTTGTTTTCCAAGTCTACTACAGGTTCTGGTATGAAATAATGCTTTACCATAGAGCCTGACGCTGGCAATGTAAGAATATTTGCTCCTTTCTTGCTTGTCTCTACGTAACCGTAGAGATTGCTAGAACTTAGTCTAGCTGTTCTGTTAGTCTGTCTATACTGTGCATTGAAAGTCCAAGAGTTTACCTTCTTTAAAACACGACTACCAGAACCCAACACATTAAAACAACCCATTACATAGGATGAGTATACTTTTTGTAGCTTTTTAACCTTACTCAGATAAAAGATAAATGGATGAAACAAGATAAGATCATCCAGCACCTTAGCACCAGTCGAATCCTTACCCTTATCTGTTTTTGTTGTGGGAGGTAACTTTAGTTTATTAAAAAGCAAGTCAGCGATTTGATCTGGAGATGCAATATTAAACTCAGGCGTAATATGATTAGTTACCAAAGATTTAGCAAGAGCATAAGTTTCAACAATCTGGTCTTCTACTGAAAGCTTAGTAAAGTTAAACCTATCCCTGGATATTTGATAGCCATTAATGCAAAGTTCAAGGCTTGTAAGTAGAACCTGATGTGGAATGGTGTAATAAAACGTCATTGTTTCTCTACCCAAAGCTGGGATCAAGAAATTAACAAGTCTTACTACAGCAATAGCATCCATAGCAGCATACGGTCCAATAACTTCAAGAGGGATACTATCAAAACCAGCGAACTCTGATTTCCTTAATTTCTTTTTGCCGCTTTGTGCTAGTAAGTAGTCCTTTGCCACATTCTTATACTGTGGCAGTCCTACTAGCTCTACATTGTTTTCCAAAGAACAAGATTTCTGTGCTTTGTGATACAAGTTTAATAACAGCATAGTATCTGCGGCAAAGTTCTTTGGTTGTCTACCCTTGAACAGTTCCCACAGTACGAGCAAGTCATACATAGCATTCTGAATATACATACTTTGAGTAGAATCAAAGAAAATTTCCTCTGCTACAGAGAGCGTTTCTTGCAAGCTATACTCAGCACCGATTTCATCTATATGCTTTTGATTAGTTGGAACACACCAACCTTCGTTCTCATCTGATAACCATGCTACGGAATAGCATAGTAACTTCGGTTCAGGCTTGCGTAGAAAGGGGTTGAGGAAGTTTGTTTCTGTGTCAAAGCCAAAGGGTTCTGACATGCACCGGTCTTTAATATACTGCAAATCAGCCCTTGTTTTGGCTATTTTAATACCCGGGGGCCTTGATAGCTTCTTATCTATGGTAACTACTAAAGGCTTTATCTCGCCTTCAAATAAAGGGCCATGTAAATATCCACTTGTACCATCAGAATAGAATAGCTCTGTTATCGAGTGGTCATCTGTGATAGATGGAATTCCACTAAAGTCATCGCTCTCCCAGAAGCAACCATTACCAAGACCATAGTGCATAATCATGTGAGGTTTCTTATCTTCCTCATATGAATCTAACTTCTTAACTACATCTTCTACCTGCCGAGTATAAAGAGGCTCAATAATGCTATCGCAAGCCGTCTTTGGGAAGAATGCTGCTAATGATGAAGTCTTATCTGACTTTGCTACTAAATCCCAATTGAATACTAATAAAATCCTAAGCACAGGCTTATTGGTCATTATTAACCTCTTTAAGAGTATTCAAAACCCGAGTCATGCAGCTATACAACTCTTCGGTATTAACCATACCCATAAACTCATGGGTATCATTTACTTTTGCATAAACCATAACAGCGTCTGGACTAACATAGGTGAAAGCCAAGTTCTGTATCTTTAACTTAATAATTTTAAACTTAAGATCGTTGTCCATGTAGTTAATAAAACTCTGAACCATTGTTTTATTAGTCAGAGCTATGCTAATATCTGAACAAAAACATAGTGCTGGGCACCCATTGTCTAATTCTGTATAGGCTACTGACATTACATCTTTAATCATCGGTAATCCTCCCGGAACAGTTAGGCATATTGCAACCAGCACAGCCTATCTTCTTTTTCTTTCCTACTAATAGCCAGATAGCTATTACAAGCAAACTAATCGCAAGGGATAGCTGCATCAGGCACCTCTACTATTTCAAATAGGTGCTCTTTAATCATTCGAACTGTTTCTGGCCTTGGTGATGTCGAAGCCACCCTAATCAGCTCTTCTATATCTAGTCTAGCGTCTTCTTTAGACGCATAAAGACTAACTTGCGGGGAGAATCCGTTCTTCAAATAAACACCCTCTGGTAAATACAAGACTTTATACATCTACTACCTCCAGTAAGTGTTTTCGTATACCTGGCTTTTCTAAATGTTTCCTATAAATAAAAGGAAATCCAGCCCAGTCGAAGTAAAAATTGTTACACCGCATTGAATCGAGAGCATCTTTTTTAGTTTTGAATGTAACTACTGGGCCCTCATTTGGAAGATGGTAATATCCATCCGATCTTACAAACTCTGCAGTTGGTAGATAAATTATCTTAAACATCAGGAACCTCTATTATCTCTATTATCTCTAAATGATATCTAGGAATAACCTCCATATATATAGGAAGCATCCCAGCACAAATATACAGTATCTTAGGCTCTGGAGTTCCCTTTAGAGACTCAAAGAAAGTAGCAGTATTTAGTGTATTAGTTGCTGCTTCTAAACTTTTTGTTCCCATCAAAGGGAAATATTCTTTGCCATCTTTCGCTAAGCTACCACAAAATCTAACAAGTGTCGCTGTCGGCAGGTGTATTATTCTAAACATCGGGAACCTCTAATATCTCAAATAAATGTCGTGGGATTGCTGACTTATAAATAGTAGGAAACATTTCATTGGGTGAATATAGTATCTGAGGTTCCGATTCTCTATATCCAGGATCTTTATCTGTATAAATCAGATCCCTGTGCTCAAAAAACAAAGCAGTCATTAGTATATTAGTTACTATGGCAAGGCTCTTTGTGTGAAATACGGGAAACTCGTTAGTATTAGAATGTCTACCAGACCACCTAACAAAATCTGCTGTTGGTAGATGTATTATCCTATACATTAGCCACCTCTATTACTTCCAGGCGGTATTCGGGTACCATATGTTGTAGGGAACCGCTACCAGACGAATCCCAATAGACTCCTTCCCAAGTGCCGTTGCTATTTTTAATTATGGCATGAGTAAGAAACTCATCGGCATCAGCTTTGTTTGAAAAAGACATTGGTACTCTTTTGTATGGGTGAAATGTCCCACGTTGAACTAGGGTTGCTGTTGGTAAATGTAATATAGCATACATTACTTACCTCCTGTTAGTAACTCCGCTGCCTCGTCTTCTTCTACGGCTTCACGGAATCTGAATGTTAAAGAATGCCCCGGTAGGTCACCCATTAATTTTACCTGGACGCTATCTGGACCCATGCGAGATTTTAGAATCCCAAGAGTTCTCTTACCCGCATCCTTAGCCTCATTGCTCGCACCCAAACCCAATACCAGATCAAGACCAAACAAAGATGAAAAACTTTCGCTGACAGAGCCATAATCAAAACTATCTTGCGATACAGCAGATCTATTAGTTTGGTGGGCAGTGATAAGAGTAACTTCGTATTCTCTAGAAATATTAACAAGCTCGTCTGCAGCTTCTGCCATTTGCTCATGCCGTTTTTCATAAGTATCCTTAAATTTTAAACACCCTAGCCAATCAAGAATAACAACATCTGGTTTCCAGACTTCGTTATTAAATCTGTCTAAGTATGTTCTTAGTGCGGGTAAAGTTAGACTGCCTCTACATAACTCTTTAACATACGGAGCTGCCGTATAGCCGTTTAGTGTCTTGATAAGATTAGTTTGCACTTCACCGGAGCAAGCAATCTCAGTAGCAGAGAATCCACAGATGATACTATCAAATCTATGACATATTTGCTTGTCAGACATCTCTAGTGTGACGAATAGAACTTTCTTCTTTGCACGAAGGGCAGCGACTCCAAAATTACAGAGCAGTGCTGTGTTATGTGTAACTTGCCAGTCACCTAACAAGAATTGTCTATCTCCGTCGATCTCAAAACCATAGTAATCACCATAACCGGCTTGTTCAATCTTAATACCAGTTAACAGATGATTTTTCTTTTGCTTTCTAGGCTGTGCTTGTTTGTGTTTAATCCTACAAGGAATATAACTACAATCGCCAGAGATATTAACTCTCCAATACTTTCCAATAAACCCAGTAGACTTAATACTCTTTTCACATTCAGAGATATTAACAGCAAATCCTAATGACCTAGCAATAAATACTACATCTTCTGCTAATTGCCTGTCTTTTTGAATAAAATCATATCCACTATAATGTAAACTACCATCTGTATCTAATAAACCAGCAAGCAATTCAAGTCTATCTTGTATAGATGACATCTTATACGAATTTGGTATATGTTTATTATTAAATAAATCGAGTATTTTTAAGTTTTCTGTAAATCTGTTAGGATTACCCTTACCAGCATCTGTTAATCTATATTCAGAACAATTGTTTCTACTATCTTTGCGCTCTGTAATACCATAACCAAGGCTTGTAGCGTAATCTCTAAAAGCATCAACAACCTCGTTGTTCTCAATTTGAGTAATGGAAGGCTTAGCAGAAGTCCCATCACCCAACCACACGCCTAAAACATAAGGTGGTATAATATGCTTAGTATACTCGTTTTCAAACGAAACTGCTTCTGGCCTCCAACCCTTTAAGCAATGCTTAACAGTTTTATTACTATTAAACAGTGTTTTGGCTTCTACAAAAATAGGTTTATTTGTATCAGACTGCCTAATATGAGTTCCATCAGATAAGTATAATCCGCCGGAACCTGGAGTCAATTTCAAACTTAACAAATGAACACTATTAACTGTATAAGCCATACCCTTTACTGGAGTAATTTTATAAAGATCATCTTTGCCAGAAGTTGTAGAAAGAACGTTTCTACTCTTACCATTTGGGCCCATTAACTTATCACCAACAACAATGTCTTGAACCATTTTTATAGACCCGTTTGACATAAGTATCGGAGTGTTAACACTTAGGCATTTTCCACGGCCTGTAGCAGACAATACAGAGTAACATTCTTTCGTTGCAAAGCCACCTTCGATATAGTTATCTAGTTTATCATATCCAGATGACCAAATACCCATACGAGGTGGTTCAGAATATCTGTCAATAACAGGACTGGTAAGGTAGTTGATACCAATACTCTCACCGACAGAAAATGATTTTTTGTACGCCTCACTTACAACATTATAAATACTATCGTAATCGTTCTTCTCCAAGAATCCAATACTATCACTAACAGATCTAGCTACTACTTGCTTCTTAAAGAAGTCGAAAGCGTGGTCTTTAACATACCCTATCTCTGAATGAGTAAGCGTTAAACCCAAATCTATAACAGAATTGATTCCATATACTTCCGGGGCCGTCAATACAGTTGACTTTTCTAGCTTAACTAGAATATTTCTAATAATGTCGATTGTCAGAGGCTTCTTGCTGAGGCTGTATTGGCCCTTTACGAGCTTCAAGAGCTTTAAGTAGGCCTCACCAGCGTCAAGAT
>Ga0007792_10000605_pt1 | contig 12896 bp, 4 predicted proteins | sample CryBogmetaGMA6M_FD_60371 | JGI IMG/M metagenome (GOLD analysis project Ga0007792, IMG submission 60371) | Freshwater microbial communities from Crystal Bog, Wisconsin, USA - MA6M | ecosystem: Environmental > Aquatic > Freshwater > Lake | place: Crystal Bog, Wisconsin, USA | collected 2009-07-06
GTCCCGTCAACGGCGGCAACCGCCGTGCTGTAGCGGGGGTTGCACCACCCCAACGGAAACCGCAACCGCCTCCAGCCGGACCGGACAATTCCCTCCGCCCCCTTCCGTTCCCATTTTTCCGGCATCGCTGCCGGCGCCTGGCGGCGTTCCGTGAAGGGGGACGTCTCGAGCCAGCCCTGGAGGGAACGGCGCGAAAGGGCCATTCCCGCCGGGTACACCTGGCGCAGCAGCAATTCCTCCTGATCCCCCCCCGCCAAGCCGAGGGCGATGTCACCCGAGTAGAGGTGACGCCGCACCAGTTCGAATCCCGGCGGCGAGACAAACACCACATCATAGAGCGACCACCGGATCGGTTCATCCCGTCCGGACACCCTCAGCGCCGGCAGAACCTCTCCGAGAACGGGGTTACGGGCAACCGCCGACGTCAGATTGGCGGTCACGCATTCGAGCAGGAGCCCGGCCGTCCGCGAGTATCCGTACCACATGCTCTTGGCTTCCCCCTCGCGGACCTCAAAGTCACGCGCCCAGGCGCTGGCATCGAACCCCGGGGGACACGGCGCCCCCGGCTCCGGCATCGCCCGTTGCCTGCTGAAGCGCTCCCTGAACCAGCGCTGCACGTCAAAGCCGTCATCCTTAACCCGCCGCCACTGAACAAGCAGTCGTGGCTGCTCCCCGTCGCCGATCATCATCGAGCCCTTGCGGAACTCACCCTGGATCTTCAGGGGCCGCCACTCCAGCGGCACGCGAATCCGCCAGCCGCACCACGCTATTTCAGAAGTCAGCATGCTTTAAATCGGCAGCACATTGGCACTCTTGGCCATGAACACGAACCCAAGGCCCAGCATGGTGATCAATCCCATACCGGCACCGAACCCGGCGGCAAAGACAATCCGGTATTGCGGCCATTTGTCGCCGAACCACTTGCGGCACCCGTAGCGGCCCAGGAAGGCCCCGATCAGGGTGGGCAGAATGGTGTGCGGGAGCGACTGGGCCATGCCGCCAATCATCCCGTAGACCAGAAAGATGGGCAGGTTGAACCAGGCCAGCACGGCATAGACCGAGAGGGCGATACCGAAGCCCGCTCCGAGATAATCCGCACGGAAGGACTCGAAGAACGGACTCACGCCCGCATCCGGCATCGTTGCCGTCCACACCAGACCCTGGTTGTAGGCGTTCAGTTCCCAGAATTCATTGGCAAAGGGGAACATCTCGCTCGGAACCGGCCCGATCGACCAGATGAACTGGGCGAAGATGAGGGTGCCGATGATCATGAGCGGATAGATCACAATCTCGGACTTGATGAGCGAGGTGAATTTCGTCCCGGTCAGTTCCATCTGACGGAACTGCAGCACCTGCCCGGCGTAATTGTGCATGGGAATCGGCGCGAACCAGATCGCCGCACCCTTGTAGCCGGAAAAGACAAAGGAGGCCTCCTTGACGAAGGGGATGTTCACCTGCTGACCCACCACGCCCTCCATGCGCGCCGAGATGTAGGACATGAAGGGCGTGTAGACAAAACCGTAAAAAAGCAGCAGCCAGAACGGGAAAGGCCCCGCGAACAGCGGCCCCGACAATTTATTCACCAGCACATAGGCCAGCACCAGGTAGGTCGTCGTGGACACCAGGTAGATCACGACACCCACCCAGACCGGGATGTCGCCACGTTCCTTGTTCGCCTGAAAAAGCTTGCCCCAGTCGACGCGCGGTCGGCCCATCTCGTCCATTTCCTTTTTCTTCTTCTTGAAAACGCTGTACATGTGGATGAAGCCGATGATTGCGATCGCAAAGGTCAGCCCGAGACCAAAGCTGAAGTAGAAATCGAACACATTGGAGCGGATCGTCTCGATCGCGCTCAGCCCGCGTTCCCAACCGCTCAGGACGCCGTGATGCTGCAACACCGGGTTGGCGACCATGGTGAAGACGACCCCGAACAGGGACCCCACCATCGCCCAGAACGGCATGACCATGCCGGTGATCACCATCCCCAGGTCGAACGAGAACATCATCGGCATGGCCGGCAGGATGTTCTGCGTGTAGCTGGTGAGATCAACAAAGGGCATGGGAATGAGGCGGATGGGCTGGGCCAGAATTCCGCCCGTGATAGTCGGGATGCCGATGTAGAGGAAGCCGAAGCCGATACCGAGTGCGGCGCCCATGGCGAAGACACGGTAACGCCACGTCTCCCGGTCATTCGACGCGTCCGCCAGGGCCGTCATTCCGGCGGCGCCGACCGGCGCCATGGGGAAGGGAAGTTCCTCGACGTCCGCCGTCAAACGGTACATGACGTAGCCCAACCCGAAGTTGTCGATGCGCTGGATCAGCATCGTCAGCGCCCCAAGCCCGATGGGAAGCATCCAGGCCATCATGAAGAAGTTGTGCTTACCGAGGATTTCCGGATCGGTCGGGGCGTACCACATCGGGATGTACTCGAGCAGACCCATCTTGCGCAGTTCCTCGCTCTGCGCCAGGAACTGGCGCCACAGCCAGCCCTCGCCGCCGGCCGACATGGCGGCCCCGCACATGTAAAAGAGGACAAAAATCTCAGGACGCTTCAGTTTCTTGAAGGCGCGCCGGGCAATCTCCACATAGAGCAGAACGGTGACCCACTGCGCGGCGCCCCCCATGGAGAGGCCGGCGACAAGGCTCATGTAAACCGAAGCCGGGGCCATCACAAGCCCGACAAACAGCCCCATCAGCACGGTCCCGGCATTAAACCCATCCTCGAAATGCCCCGGGGGCTTCATCAAGTCGCGGAACTCTCGAAATTCGGCATCTTCACGCATGAACCGACATCTCCTCTGCCTGCCTGATGTACTCCATGATCCGTTCCGGCTTCACATTGCGCCACCCCAGCAGTTGACGGCGCAGCTCGCCCAGGAAGGTCTGGTTGAGGCGCCACCAGGTGCCGACCTGACCCGTACTGTAGGTGAGCCTGATCCGGATATTGCATACCTCATCAATATCCTGAAAGACCTCGATCTGGACATCCTGCCTCACACCGAGATCGTAAGGAGCCAGCCATGTCGTGGCGCGCAACCCCGCCACGGTGTCGCCGCCGGCCGGCAGGAGCTCCACATGATCGGCCGTGAAGGCGCCGATGCCGCCGTCGGTATGCGCATCCATGAACTCGTAGATGAAGGCCACCAGCCCGCCCGAGGCGGCCCGGGTCACGGTAAAGGGCAGCAGCTCGTTGATCACGCCGTTCTCAGGCTTGGGCACGCGCCACGTCATGTCCTTGCTGGGGGTCGCCAGCTTCCCGGCCATGACCGCAGGGACCAGCGCGGAGAGCAGGACCACGGCCATCACCAGCCCCATGGTCATCATGACATTTGATCCCGAGTAGTTGAGCGTGATCCCCCCCATCAGGTTGAATGCCGTCAGGATCTTGGCCAACCCCTGCCCAACGATGTAGCCGAAAACCGACCCCATCAGCCCGTAGGTGGCCGCCTCGGCCAGGAACAACATGCCCACGTGCTGTGGCGCAAGCCCCAGGCTGGTGTAAATGTGAATCTCCTTTTTCCGTTCCGCCACGGAATTCAGCATGGTGCTGAAAATGATCAGGGCCGCGATCGCCAGGGGGATCAGCAGGTTGCGCGGCGGCCGGGCAATAAGCGGCGTCGCCACCACCACCCTCACGTTCGAGCCCTCCCCGTAGTACATGGGGAAGGCCAGCACCTGCATCAGTTTCAGGGCGGTTTTCTCCGCGGCCTCACGCGACGCCCTCAACAATGCCATACTGCGCAGTTCGCCATCCATTTTCCGGACAAACTCCGCGGGCAGGATCACGACCTCGTCGCCGGTGACGTGGACGGCGCCGCTATCGGGGGCCACGCCGACCCCGGCCGCCAGGGAGGCCTCCATCTCCTGGCTCGAGCGAACCTCCTCGCGCTCCGCCGTGAAGTCGTAGGGAAGGAGTGACCGGCCGTCCAGCATCTTCAATTTGTTCTCCACGGCGACTGAATCGAACACGCCGGCAAGTTCAAGTGCCGCACCCGCCACCAGGATCCGGTCGCCGGGCTTAACCCCGAGGTTTCTCGCAGTGTTCGCCGAAAGATAGCACGCGTCACCCTGGCTGAACCGTTCCCAGTTCGGCATGAAGCGGTCCGGTCGCGTAATCTCCCGTTCGCCCGGAGCAAGCCCGAGTCCGGCCTTCAGGGGAATCTGTTTACCGGTCACGGGATGACGCAGGTGCAGCCGCCACGTTGCAACAGCGGGCTTCACCCACCAGTACCGCGGCACGAGCTGTCCCTCCCCCTTGAGAAGATTGCCGACGGAGGCAATCGCCCCCGGGTTCATGGCCCGCAGGCCTGGCTGGCTGATCTGCACGCCGGGCGCGGGCGTATCGACGTTCTCGATCCTGAACTGGCGCCGGTTCTGGTACTGCGTCGAGGAAGAGAAGCATAACAGCGCAAATGTGATGAGCACGATCGTGGTGGCGGTGAGCACCGTGCGCAGCTTGCGCTTGCGCATGTTCGCGATACCGAGCCACACGGCACTCCCGATCACGCCGCCCCGCGTGGTCTTCGCCCCGCTGGCCTCGGCATGGCCGCTGCGGATGGATTCCATATCGGCCTCGAACTTCCGCATGATCATGACAATCACCAGCAGGCTCAGCAGCAGGATGCAGAACGCCATCACGATGATCATCGGCTGAGCCGTGATGCGGAAGCTGGGATGGAAGCTCCACAGGACGGCGGACATGAATGCGAAAATGCCCACATTGGTGACCAGCCGTAACCCGATTCCGCGGCATGCAAAAATCAGCCGCTCCATGGCCACGGCAAAGGGGACCAGCAGGATCATCAGGAAAATGGCCCCCTGCGTCACATCGTCACCCAGCGCGCGCACCGCCTCGTAGGCGCGGATTTCGTTGGCCAGCGCCGAGGCCGCCTGGCGGTGCAGCCCTGCGCCGTCATCGTCTTTCAAGGCCTGCCCGGCTTCGGACAGCATGCTCTTCGTCGTCTCGTGCAGCCCGTCGATCACCTTGCTGGTGATGCCGGCCTTGTGAAAGCGTTGCAGGCGCCACTCATTAGCCGAATAGAAGTCCTGGGCCGAAATGTGCGCCGGGATGGAGGGAAGGGGAACGCCGAGTTTGTAACCGCCGGACTGCATGGCCGCACGCAACGAGGCCCCGTCCTTCGCCGCAAATCCGGGATCCAGATTCATCAGCATCATCCGGTTCGCGGCAGCCCCGGCCCTGAGGATGAGCTGCCACCGCGTCTCAGGAAGCAGCAGGCCGAACATCTGTCCGTCATGCATGCTGAAGTGATACCGCTTCGGCGTGCCGCCGCGGGTCACGTCAATGAAGGAAAACTGGGACAGGGGCTCGAGGAACCGGGGGTCAAAAAACTCCGGCCCGTTGAGTTCACGGCACTCAAATGACACCACTCGCGGCGGACTGGACTGCGCGCCTTCCGTCAGGTTGACCTCCGAGGAAACACGCCCGGCGATCATGCTGGCGCTATCCGAAAGTCCCTCCACGATCCGGCCGCGCTCATCCAGGCAGAAGGACTGCACGTTCAGCCTGGTCACAGTCCTGTAAGCCTGGCCCGGCAACGGCGCAAAACAAAACATCCCGTCGGGCCCGGTGCGCGTAAACTCCTGGCGGCGGATACCGACGGCTCCTGCAGGGCCCGGCAGCTTGTTGTCGCCGCCCACCAGTGTGGCGAGCGCGCCAACCTTGGGCGTACGGGGTACGGTTTCGGCCAGCGATTCCGTCACGACCGTCCCGCGCGCGAGGCGCCACTTCGGCTTGCTCCCGCCGGACGGCCTCAGGGCGGGGGCAAAACCGGGGTCATCAAACAGGCGCTTGAGCACATGCCTCGTCACCCGCACCTGCGGGATGAGGCGATTCCAGTCAAGACGGTCGGCCAGGTCCTGGGGGGTGTCCACCCGGGTGCGATTGCCGTCGAGGGTCACCCACGAGGCGGCGGGAATCTGAAAACTGGCCGCTGGCGAGGACATCAGGCCGACGCCACCCACGTTAAACGAAACAGGATCCTCGAGGCCCGCAATCGACTCCGCATTCAGCACCCGCCCCGCGGAGGGAGCGGCCTTCCAGAACGGATCGGAGGGGGACTTCATGAGCTGCTTCAACCAGCGGGTGAAATCCACGGCCGCGGCCACCTCGCTGGTCAGCAAGTGCTGACAGCTGAGACCCGGCCCGACCGATGAGCCGGCATCCGACAGGTCGAGGCCGATCAGGTAGGACACCGGAGCCAGCACCGACTTCGCGCCCCCCATCTCATCCAGAATGGCATTGCGCAGTTCGTCAAGTTTCCCGAAGTAGGCAGCCTGTTTCTCATGATCGGCAAGCTGGTCCCTCACCCGATCCCTCACGATTTTCCAGACAGCCAGTTTCTGCGGCAGAAGGTCCTGTCTCGCGGGCTGCTGGGTCAGCATCTGGCTGAGGATATCGTTGAGCTCGCGGAAACGGACCGTCTTCCTGTCAAGGAGCTCCTGAAGCCGCGCCTTGTCGGGGGACCCGGCCTTGAATATGGCCAGTCGCAAATCGCCGCTTTCCTGCCGGAGCTGCATGATCTCGGGGCCCACACAGTCCTTGATGTAGCGCTGGAGATCGCGATACTGACCCTTGTCCCAGAGTTTTCCCAGGGCCGCCTCCCCTTCCCCAAGCGACTCCACCTGCGCGGCAAAGCGCCGGAAATCATCCAGGCGCTCTCGATCCATCTCTTCGTAGTCCCGCCGCGTCGCGTCCTCCGGGTTCACCGCCAGCAGTGTCAGCAACTGGCGCACACCAAGCTGGTTGATGCCGTACGCATCCACAAAGCAGAACAGCACGGCCCGGCGGGGTTCCGCCGCCGAGGTCTCCCGTAGCAGGTTGAGCAGAAAGGCGGTGTCGATGGCATTATCGGCGCCCGGCGCCAGCCCCATGATGACGCTCATGGAATCGTACGGCACGGCCAGCGCAACGGGCGGCAGCACGCCCGACCCCGGAGCCGACGGCTTGACCAGGGCGCAGATGTTGCGCGCGGTGACCGTCCGCCATTCAGCGTCGCAACGGATAGTGGCGGCCGTGACCGCTCCCCGGCGGAGCGCATCCGCCAGGGCACCTTCAGGCACGTAGTAGCGGGGCATGTAGAGCGCCTGCTGCGCGGGTTGCCGGGCAACGTCGTCACGGCCACCCAACAGCAACACCGCAGACGCCCCCATGGAGAAGGGCTGTTTCCAATTCTCATACGCCGACATCTCCATCACCGCAATCTGCCCCCGCAGGCTGCGGGCGGGCAGCTCCGGGAGTGTCGCCGAGCCGACATACATCAGGCGGCCTGAAATCCCCTCCGGTGGAGTCGTCTTGAGCCGAACCAGATCCGGCCAGACGGGATAAATCGCATGGGTCCCTGCCAGCTCCCCCGCCGTCACTGAAAGATCCGCCCGTTTGAGGACCGGCACAATCACGGGGAATTCCTGGATCCAGACCCTGGCGCCGGGAATGGCTTTGACGCGTTCGATCAACGCCGCCTGGGCCTCATCGTGGCCGGGGGCACCCGGAACGCGGGAAGCATATCCTGCCAGCCATTCGGTATCGCGGCGCACTCCGTCGATAAACGGCTCGGCCGACAGCATCAACGTGCCGCCCAGATAGGCTAACAGGCCCCAATATGGCATCGACCACTTCATAAATTACATATCCAGGAGAATACTCGCACGCCCGACATCCGTCGGATCACCACCGGTAAGCACATACACCACCGGAACAATGGCCCATACAATCACGGCAAAGACTTCACCGAGAACCAGCCCCAGAAAGAGCGGCCGGGCCGCCCGGTACCCGCGCGCACCGCCATAAGTCGTCACCAGCGTCTTGATCAGCCAGCCGAAGAAGATGCTGGGCCATATCGCGTCACCGATAAATGACCCCACAAAGAGCAGCGCAATGGGGTGTATCGGCCACTTGGGAAACATCAGGCAGCACACCAGTAACCCGGTGGAGAGGATGACCCCTCCCAGGAAGTTGGGCCAGCGTTGCACGGTGGGCGGAAGAAAAGATGCCCCGCCCTGGAATTTCTGCACCATGGCAACGGCGGAATCCGCCCGGTCTCCGAATTTCCCGATCATGCTTTTGCCATCAAGCGCCACCTCGTGGCCATAGGCCATCGTGAGGTGTACCGCGCCCGCAATGACCAGGCCGGCAACCAGCACCAGGAGCAGCAAATAAGCGATCCTGGGTTGCTCTTCAGGTTTCCGCTCGCGGTCCAACCCCATGACGAAACAGCACATCACGGCCGCGCAGATGCGCGCCCCGTAATTGAACACAATGCCCACATAACCGCCGATGTAAATGGAAGCCGCCGACCACCAGCTTGTCGGAAACATGGAGATGAACCGGGCGGGCAGCATGGGTGAGAAATTCAGCAGCGGCAACCCGGCTTCACACACAACCCGGGAGACCAGCAAGGCCAGCAGGGTTCCGAAAATTACATACCCGAGCGAAGCCCCCAGGGACAGCCCCACCCACAGGAACCAGCCGAACATGACCGCAAGGCCGGCGACAAACAGCCGTCCGGCGGCCCGGTCACGGGCAACCGTTCCGTCGTCGCTCTTGGAAAGCATCGCGCGGCCGACCTCCGCCCAGTGGGCGCGGCCCAGCCACAGGATCGCCAGGGCGAACGCAAACCAGGCCCCCGTCTTGAAATCCAACTCACCGCCCACCGTCGAGGGGAAATACGTGAACTTGAATATCATGTAGAGGGAAAAGGTGATGATACCCGACCAGATGGAGAGACTGATGCGATTGGGCATGAAATACACAATGCCCACCAGGGTGAAAAAGATATGTCCACCACGCAGCGTCCAGGGGGCATTCCGCCAGACCCCGTCCTGGAAAAGAGGCCACAGGTTCCAATCAAGAGGGAATGCGGGAAAGCCGCCGTTGGTAAACATGTACATCCCGTTGAACGAATGCAGAATCAAAACAAGAAGGGCCCCGGCCCAGAAGAGCCGGTCACGCAGCACCGGCGGCAGACGCCGCCCCGGATCCGGCGATTCGATCAGGGCCTCGTACATGGTCAGCAGGGGAAAGGAGAGCCGCTCCCGTTCGCGCCATTGGGGGTAAACAATCATGCCCATCCCAATCATCATCAGCCAGCATCCCAGAATCAGCGGGCTCCATGCGGCAAGGGGTTTGAGCCACTGGCGCCAGGGAAGCGGCGTGCCGGGCTCATGCCTGCCCTGCAGACCGTCGGACACCGGAGTCTCCTCCCCCATTTCCAGGCGGTCGGGAAACAGGGCGGGCGGCAACGCCATCTTCTTGTGGGCCTCTGCCAGGACGGGGTTGTTATTGGCCGCCTGGGTGTTTCTCGCCACCGCGTAGGGCAAGACCCCAAGAAGACCTCCGCCGGGCACGACGCACGCCATGAGCCAGATCCCGAGGATCAGGGCCATTTGCCGGCGCGTCAGCCGCCAGGTCTCGCGCACCAACGATAGCAGAGGATTCACACCGATAATCACCAGCCCCAGAAGAGCTACCGCGATCTCGGGCATGTAGCTGTCGGAGACCAAGTTGTTGGGCAGGAGATAGTTATTGAGAGGGACGGCAATCCAGATAAAGCAGGCTCCCAGAAGCCCCAGCCCCACGGCTACGGCAAATCGCCCCTTGCTAAATGTCTCACTTTCCATACCATTTCTCTCGATTCATGCCGGAAGGCCGTTTTATGGCCATCACGCCCTTAATAGGACGCAAACTTATCTATCAACTTTCCCTATTTGTCAAGGCACACAAGGGTATTCCCCGGGGGGGTTCTTAAGGGCGGGGTGCAGGGGGTTGGGGAAGTGCCTCGGGCAACGGCTTAAACTTTCCCTGGACGGCCTCGGACACCTGCTGGAGATCCACTTTAACGACCTCGCGATCGTAGGTGAGCATGCCATTGCACTCCGCCTCGACATCGGTTGTCTGCGTATAGACGGCGGCGCTCAGACCCTCAAGGTCCTTGAGTTGCCATGTCTTACGCCAGAGCTCAACCACTGTCGTGGTCAGGGTCGCCGGGTCGGCTACTTTGCGATACCCCCAGGCGACACTGCCCCAGGTGTGATTGGACACCGCGCAACCGATACCACCGAATTCACCAAGGGCCGAGATGCGAGTCGGCTCGCGCGGCGGGAAAGCCGGGCCGGCGTATGCGTGGACATCGATGAAATCACCATTGGGAGGAATATCAGGCCCTCCGCAGGTGCTGTTGATAAGCCGGGAGGAATCCAGGGCCCTGACCCACTTGGTCAGGCGCGGAACCTCGTACTGGCCCCATCCTTCGTTAAACAGCACCCACACGATGATCGAGGGATGGTTCCAGTGCTGCTCCACCATAGCCTTGAGTTCAGCCTCGAACTGGGCATTGGAGGCATCTGAAACCCGCGTACCATCACTCCACTTCTGGGTCTTAGGATCCTTGATGGCACCGCGCCCCGCCTTCCCGCAAACCATATCCTGCCAGACCAGCACACCCAGCTTGTCGGCCCAGTAATACCAGCGGTCTGGCTCAACCTTGATATGCTTGCGGGCCATGTTGAACCCGAGCTTGCGCGTCATCTCGATGTCGTATTTCAAGGCCTCATCCGTCGGCGCGGTGTAAATGCCGTCAGGCCAATACCCTTGGTCAAGAAGGCCCGCCTGGAAAACGAACTTGCCGTTAAGCAGCGGGCGGACAACCCCCTTCTCGTCCTTGCCGAGCGAGATCTTACGCATGCCGAAATAGCTGGTAACCCGGTCAGCACCCCAGGTCACCTTCAAATCATAAAGAAACGGATCGCCGGGCGACCAGAGACGCGGCTTCGTGATCGGAAGAGCGAGCTCACTTCCGGCTTCGCCCGTGATGCGACCGACCTCCTTATCTCCCTCATAAGCAACCGCTTCCACTTTAATTCCGGCCTCGATTTTTCCGGCCGCGGAAACCGTCAGGCGCAACACCCCGGCATCGACATCGGGAATAAGTTTCAGGTCCCGGATCCAGGCCGCAGGGACAGTCTCCATCCACACCGTCTGCCAAATCCCGGAACAAGGGGTGTACCGGATACTGCGGTTCCGGGCCGTGGAGTTCAGGTTCTGCTTCCCGCGCACCTGCGTCACGCTCGCTTCCGTCCCGCCGGTTTCATCGATTACGGAGACAACCAGCTCATTGCTGGAGCCGGGCTTGACGACATCGGTGATGTCGCAGGTAAAGGCATCGTATCCCCCGCGGTGTTCGCCCACCGGCTTGCCATTGACCGTCACCTTCGCCTCCCAGTCCACGGCGCCGAAGTGCAGCAACAGGCGCTTGCCGTCCGAAAGCACGGGCGCGTCGAATGTGCGGTGGTACCAGAGCTGACTTTCAGGCCTGAAAGATTGCTTCACCCCCGACAACGCCGACTCGATCGCAAAAGGCACCAGAATCCGCCCGGTCCACTTATCAGGCATCGGGGCGACACCCCCCGCCGGGCGATTCGTCACGGTGGCATAGTCCCAGAGGCCGTTGAGGTTTTTCCACTCATCCCGCTGCAACTGAGGGCGGGGATATTCCGGCAAGGGAGCCTGGGGATTAACATCCTTGGCCCACCGCGTCATGATGCGCCCGGGTACCGGCCGCCAATCAGCCTCCGCCCCCTTGACCTCCAGGCCAGGCCCCAAAAGGCCAATGGCCACGCTAAAGATGGCAATGCAAGTTCCTGTATATGCGGAGCCGAACACGTAAGTGTTCAGGCTGGAATCGTTACCCATTCCGCTACGGGCATGGCGCACAGATGCGAGCGCGACGACCAGTCGGTTCATATTATTCATGTTCCCCTCCCCTATTCCCCTTTGCCGCCCCTTGACTTCCCCATTGGCTCTAACCGATGGCCCAGCTAAAGCCGCAAATCATGCTCATACTGCCGACCGCTGTCAAGCCCGTCCTGACGCATAATGCTTGAGTCTTTCGGAGCGACTGTGGTAGCAATTCCGGCCGTCGCGGGGGAGTGCTCCGGACAGCCAATAAAAGGGGCAAAGCCATGTCTAACATCACTAATCCCGTCCTGCGCGGATTCAACCCGGATCCGTCCATTCTCCGCGTGAATGACGACTATTATATCGCCACCTCCACCTTTGAGTGGTTTCCCGGCGTGCAGATTCATCATTCGAAGGACCTCGTGCACTGGCGGGTTCTCACGCGGGCCCTGACCCGGCAAAGCCAGCTGGACATGCGCGGCTGTCCGAATTCGTGCGGGGTGTGGGCGCCCTGTCTGAGCCATCACGATGGCATGTTCTACCTCATCTTCACCAATGTCCGGTACCGGAACCGGTCGATGCACGACACCCCGAACTACCTGGTCACGGCCCCCGCCATCACAGGACCGTGGTCGGAGCCCGTCTTCCTCAACTCCAGCGGATTCGACCCCTCCCTGTTTCACGATGATGACGGCCGGAAATGGCTGGTGAACATGTGGTGGGATCACCGCCCCGAACACAAGTGTTTCGGAGGCATCCTGATGCAGGAATATTCCGTGGAACAAAAGCGGCTCGTGGGGCCAATCACCAACATCTTCAAGGGCACCCCGCTGGATGCCACCGAGGGGCCACACCTCTACAAGCGGAATGGCTGGTATTACCTGATGACCGCCGAGGGGGGCACCAGCTACACCCACGCGGTTACCATGGCGCGCTCCCGCCAGTTGCAGGGGCCCTATGAACTCGACCCCCAGAACCCCATCCTCACGGCCGCCGGCCATGATGAGCTGCTGCTTCAGCGCAGCGGACATGGCTCCATCGTGGAGACACAGAACGGGGAATGGTACATGGCTCACTTGTGCGGACGCCCCTTGCCGAATACCAAGCGCTGCATGCTGGGGCGCGAAACCTCCATCCAGAAATGCACCTGGACCAGCGACGGCTGGTTCCGGCTTTCGGATGGGGGCAGGACCCCCTCTGAATC
>Ga0007792_10000606_pt1 | contig 12893 bp, 10 predicted proteins | sample CryBogmetaGMA6M_FD_60371 | JGI IMG/M metagenome (GOLD analysis project Ga0007792, IMG submission 60371) | Freshwater microbial communities from Crystal Bog, Wisconsin, USA - MA6M | ecosystem: Environmental > Aquatic > Freshwater > Lake | place: Crystal Bog, Wisconsin, USA | collected 2009-07-06
TAATATTGCTTTGAACAATGAGGTTAACCACTCCTGGCCCGAGCTTGCCAATCACTGGAAGTCCAGTCTTGATGCTGGACAAGCCTGCTTTCGTCATGAATAGGGGGAGCCAGGACGTACTGCTTTTGTTTCTGGGCCGTTGTCGCACGTTCGAGGTGACAACCGTGAGCCGAGCTGGATTGATCGGGCTTTGATGCCTGCAAGGTCTGACTCCACCTCTATTGAGCCCGTATGGTTGTGTGGCTGGAAAACCCGCCGCTTGAAATTAAGCTGGGAACCCTTGGTCAGAGCTTTGAATGCCCGGAAGAAGACCCTTCCGGGGGCGGGACGTTTTTCCCTTGTAACAGACCGGGCTTAATGGTGGTGAAGTCTTCCTCTTGAGTTGTGGTTAATTGAAAGCAAGCGAAGCGGGTGGTGAATCTTCCCGGCTTGAGGCGGAAGCAGGAAAATGAGATTGCGGCCAGTGTCTTTTGGAGTTGTTCAAGACGCTGAAGTGGTGCAAGAATGCGGCCTTTTCAGGGAGGCTCTCATGCAGGATTACGAAAAACTGGGCGTGTTCTATTTGGGCAAGGAAGTGGATCCCGTCAAGGGCGCGGCGACTGACAACCTGCTGCTCTATGATTCCAAGGACATGACCACGCACGCGGTGTGCGTCGGCATGACCGGCAGCGGCAAGACCGGACTCTGTGTGGGGCTTCTGGAAGAGGCCGCCATTGACGGTATTCCCGCCCTGATCATTGATCCCAAAGGCGACCTCGGCAACCTGCTCCTGACCTTCCCGAACCTCCAGCCGTCGGAATTCCGTCCGTGGGTGGATCCCGATGAGGCCGCCCGGCAGGGGCTTTCGGTGGAAGATTTTGCCGCCAAAACGGCGGAGACCTGGCGGAAGGGGTTGGCCGACTGGGGGCAGGACGCGGCCCGAATTGCCCGGCTCCGGGATGCCGTGGACATGGCGATCTACACGCCCGGCAGCACGGCCGGCCTGCCGCTTTCCGTCCTGCGCTCCTTCTCCGCACCGTCGCCGGAAGTGCTGGCGGATGCCGCCGTCTTGCGCGACCGGATCACCGCCTGCGTGTCAGGACTGCTGGGCATGGCCGGTGTTACCGCCGACCCGGTGAAAAGCCGCGAGCATATCCTGCTGGCCAATATCCTTGACCAGGCCTGGCGGGCAGGGCGCAGTCTCGATATTCCCGCCCTGATCGGCGCCATACAGAAACCGCCGTTCGACAAGGTGGGGGTGTTTGATGTGGAAACGTTCTACCCGGCCAAGGACCGGCTGGAGCTGGCCATGGCGCTGAACAACCTGCTGGCCTCGCCCGGATTTTCCACCTGGCTCGAGGGCGAGCCGCTGGATATCCAGCGCTTGCTCTACACGCCGGCGGGCAAGCCCCGGCTTTCCATTATTTCCATCGCGCACCTCTCCGACACGGAGCGGATGTTCGTGGTGACACTGCTGCTGAATGAAATGGTCAGCTGGATGAGGACCCAGTCGGGCACAACCAGCCTGCGGGCGCTGCTCTACATGGATGAGATCTTCGGCTATTTCCCGCCCTCGGCGATGCCGCCCTCCAAGGTGCCGATGCTGACCCTGCTCAAGCAGGCCCGGGCATTCGGCGTCGGCGTGGTGCTCTCGACCCAGAATCCCGTCGACCTGGACTACAAGGGGCTGGCGAATGCGGGGACCTGGCTGATCGGCAGGCTCCAGACGGACCGCGACAAGGCGCGGGTCATGGACGGCCTGGAGAGCGCGATCCCGAACGGCTTCGACCGCCAGAAGCTGGAGACCATGATGTCACAGTTGGGTAAGCGCACCTTCCTGATGCACAACGTCCACGAGGACCACCCCGTCCTGTTCCAGAGCCGCTGGACGCTCTCGTACCTGCGCGGACCGATGACGCCGAGACAGATCCAGTCGGTGATGGAAGGACGCAAGGCGCAGGCTCCCGCGGTAGTGGCTTCGACCCCGCCCCCGGTGCCGGCTCGCGTTCCGGCTCAGGGTTCCGGCTCATCCGAACCGGTGTCGCGCCCCGTCGCTCCGATTGGAGTCCCGGAGTACTTCGTGGTCGGCGCGCGGCCGGCCAAGCTCTACCGGCCCGGTGTGGTCGCGGTGAGCAAGCTGCATTTCGTGGAAGCCAAATCCGATGTGGATTGCTGGGTGCCCTATGTCCATGTGGCGCCCTTCTCGGCGGCGGGGACGGATGTCGCGTGGGAGACGGCGCAGGTGCTGGAGCGCGGTGAGGATGCCCTCGATACCGAGCCGCTCCCCGGGGCGGGCTTCAGTGATTTGCCGGCGGCTGCCCTGCGGGCCAAGAATTACGAGCTGTGGGCCAAGTCCTTGAAATCCTGGCTCTACCAGGGTGTGGCGCTGGACCTGCTGGCCTGCGAGGCGCTCAAGGCCGTTTCGAAGCCGGGCGAGACGGAAGGTGACTTCCGGGCGCGTCTAGCGGTGTCGCTGCGCGAGAAGCGGGACGTGGAAGTCGAGAAGCTTCGCCGTACCTATGCCCCGAAACTGGCGACGGTGCAGGAGCAGTTGCGGCGGGCCGAGGCGCGGGTCGCGGCCGAAAAATCACAGATGGGGCAGCAGGCCATGCAGACGGCGATTTCGATCGGGGCGACGGTGCTCGGCGCCTTCTTCGGGCGCAAGGCCATGAGCGTCGGCAACATGGGCCGGGCGGCAACGGCGATGCGCGGGGCCGGCAGGACCCTGCGGGAACGCGGCGACATCCAGCGGGCCGATGAAAGCGTGGCGGCGGTCCAGGCGCGGCTGGATGCGCTCCAGCAGGAGTTCAACCAGGAAACCCTCCGGATCCAGACCGGGGGCGATCCCGCCTCGCTCGAGATTACCCGGACGCAGATCCGTCCCCGCAAGACCGACATCACCGTTTCCACGGTGGCATTGGCCTGGATTGGGTGAAGTTGACAAAAGTGCTAAAATATAGCACTTTATGAAAATGAGACTGAGTTCGGAAAAACTGAAGCAATTGTGCAGCGAGCGCCGGATCCAGCTTAAGGATCTCCTTCGGGATGCCGGGGTCAGCCGGACGGCTTATTACGCGATGACCCGGAAGGAATCCGTGTTGCCGAAATCCGTGTGCCGGGTGGCGGATCGGCTTGGCGTGAGTCCCGCCAGTTTCCTGAGTGACGATTCCGCCAAGGTCCGCCGTATCCGTGAGCTTCAGGCCAGGACCGATGAGATCTGCCGACAGCATCCGGCGTGTGACCGGGATGTGGTGTTCAGGACGCTGATGAATCTGGAGCTGCCCCCCATAGAGCGGTTGAGAAAGGCCTTGATCCGTGCGCGAAAATCTCATATTCGCCGATAGGGAAGTGGCCTTCCTGCGGGAGCTGACCCGCAACAAGGTGCCCTTCATGGTTGTCGGGCTATCTGCCGCCGCGCTCCAAGGCGCTCCCATGGTAACCCAGGATGTGGATCTCTGGTTCCGGAACATCGATCATCCGGGAATACGGAAGGCTCTGAAGAAATTTGGGGCCGTATTGGTGCCCCCGTTCGGGTTGAATCCCCCCATGTTTTCCGGTGAGACCGTGGACTGTTTCGACATTGTGCTCACAGTTCATGGAATCGGGGAGTTCGACGAGGAAATCAAAACGGCAGTTGATGTCCCGGTCGGGAAGATCACCCTCAAGGCGTTGCCGATTTCCCGCATCATTGCCAGTAAGGCCTATTTGAATCGGCAGAAGGATCGCATGGTCCTGCCCGCCCTGAGGTCGGCCGCGAAGTCGCTGGAAAAACAGCGGCCGGGATGACAGGAAATGGATTCATGATTCCCACTCAAGTTGACGATCCATCCAGTGAATTCGGTCGGCGGGAGGTGTTGCGGCGGATCCTGATCGCGTGGATCTTCGGGGCCTCGTGGCAGTCAATCACCACGGGCGCGACACTGACCCGCTATGCCCAGTCGCTGCAGGTAACGGAGTTTGGATTCGGGATTCTGGCCGCCATCCCGTTCCTGGCGGCCTTCGCCCAGTTGCCGGCGTCCTTCCTCGTGGAGCGGTACGGGCACCGCAAGCGGATCTTCATGGTCGCCAACCTGATTCACCGCTTTCTCTGGCTGGTCATCGCGGCCATTCCCTGGCTGGTGTCAGCGGATCACGCCCCGCTGGGACTGATCACCCTGATGCTGGTCTCGGCGGCGGCCCAGCACACAACCGCGCCGGCCTGGTATTCCTGGTTGTCGGATATTGTGCCGTCCCGCATCCGGGGCCGGTACCTGTCGCGGCGGACCCAGGCGGGACAGCTCGTGAGCCTGGTCCTCACGGTGACCGTGGGCGTTGCCCTGGACTGGGCGGAAGGGGTCAGCGGCCTCGCCCTGAGCCGGGTACTGAGCCTGCTGCTGGCCGTGGCGGCGGTGTGCGGCATTGCCGACATCCTGTTCTTTGTCCGGATCCCCGACTTCGGCGGGCACGAGAAGAACCAGCATTACGGGTGGAAGCAGCTGTTTGTGGAACCGCTCCGGAACCGGTCCTTCAGGCGCTACCTCGGGTTCACGGCGATGCTGACTTTTTCCGTGGGCTACATCGGGCAGTTCTCCTGGCTGTACGCCTTTGATGTCGCCAACATGTCGAACGTCCAGGCCAACTTCCTGCTGATGACCTGCCCTGTGCTGGTCGCCATGTTTGCCGTGCCGTTCTGGGGACGGATGATAGACCGGCTGGGCCGCAAGCCGGTGGCCATGATCGCCACCGCTTTCGTGATCCATGGCGGCGTGCTCTGGGTGGTGATCCGCGAGGGCAGCGTCATGCCGGCCTACCTGGGAATCCTGGTGGCGGCGTTTGCCTGGCCGGGGGTTGACCTGGCGTCCTACAACATCCTGTTGGGATTGGTGCGGCAGGAAAAGGGGGGCGGGCGCAACACGGCCTATGTGGCCCTGAACAGCGTGGTGGTGGCTGCGGCCGGGACGGCCAGCGGCTTGCTCGGCGGACTTCTCGCGGGTTGGCTCAAGGACTGGCGTGGCGACTTTCTTGGCCTGCCCATGACCTATCACTGCATCCTGTTCCTGATGTCCATGTTCTTCCGGATCTTCGCCCTGCTCAGCCTCAGGGGCATCGAGGATCCCCGCGCCTTCACCGCCCGGCAGGCCATCTCCTACATGGCCGCCGACATGTATTCCAACATCCAGAACACCCTCATGCTCCCCGTGCGACTGGCCGGCCGGTGGAGCTACAAGGTCAGGAGGAAGGATGAATGATGAAGTGTGAAATAACCAATGCTGAAGCGCTTCAGCATGACGTGCCTGCCTGCTGCCCCCTGCCCGCTGCTACCTCCCCCTAAGCATCCTCTCCGTCGTCTCCCAGCCGACGCATTCATCGGTGACGGAAACGCCGTAGCGCAGGTCGGCGAGGTTGCGGGGGATCGGCTGGCTGCCCTCAAAGAGGTTGCTTTCCACCAGCATGCCGATGATGGCTCGGTTGCCGGCGGCCCGCTGGGCAAGTACATCGTTCCAGACCTTCTCCTGGGCGGCGAATTTCTTGCCGGCATTGCCGTGGCTGCAGTCCACCATGATGGCCGGGGGCAGGTTTCTGGCGGTCATCCGCTGGCAGGCGTCCTGGATGCTGGAGGCGTCATAATTAGGCCCCGCCTTGCCCCCGCGCAGGATCAGGTGTCCCCATTGGGTGCCGCTGGTGCGGACGATGGCAATCTGTCCCCCCTCGTCAATACCGAGGAAGCTGTGCGGGTTGCGGGCGGATTCCATGGCGTCGATCGCCACCTGGACATTGCCGTCGGTCCCGTTCTTGAATCCGATGGGCATGGACAGCCCGCTGGCCATCTGGCGGTGGGTTTGGGATTCGGTGGTGCGGGCGCCGATCGCCACCCATGAGACGAGGTCGGCCGTGTACTGCGGCACGATGGGGTCGAGCATTTCGGTGGCCGTCGGGACCCCCATGGCATTGATGTCCAGCAACAGGCGCCGTGCGGCGCGCAGCCCGCAGGCGATATCGGCCGAGCCGTCCATGTGCGGGTCGTAGATGAGACCCTTCCAGCCGATGGTGGTGCGGGGTTTCTCGAAGTAGACCCGCATCAGGATCAGGAACCGGTCCTTGACTTTCTGCCGCAGTCGCGCGAGCCGTTCGGCATACTCCAGGGCCGCCTTGGGATCGTGGATGGAGCAGGGGCCGACAACCACCAGGAGGCGGGGATCCGTTCCGGAGATGATGTTGCGGATCGCCTCGCGGGATTCGAGAACATGCTGGAGTGTTGAAGGGGAGGCCGACAGTTCAGACTTGAGGGTGTGCGGGGTGACGAGGGGGGTCAACTCGAGAACATTCAAATTCTCGGTTTTCAAAGCCTGGAGGGTGTCAGTCATAAGCGGCTCCAATCTTCACATTTCGTGCAACGTCTTGTCGAGGCGCGGGGCAGGTCTGGCGGAACTTTTGGCTCGGCTCTTCTTGTCTTTTTCAGGGAGGATGAACGGGTCTTCCTTTTCCAGCCGGTCGCCCAGCTCCGCCTCGATGGTGTCGGGGTTCTCGCCGGCCTCGAGCCGGTTCAGGGCCTCCTGCATGCCGGCGCCAAGCTCCATGCCGGTCATGCTGGAGAACTTGCGCATGAGGTTGGCGGCCTGGCGCGGATCCTCCTCGCTGATGCTGTCGGCCTCCCGGGCGAGGGCATCCATGGCACGTTCCATTTTCGACTCGTCGATGGGGAGGTCAGCCCCCCCCTCCGCCGGGCCCTCTTTGGCTGTGCCGGTATGGGCGAACAGGGAGACCTGTCGATCGAGCTTCACCTTCTTGCAGTGAGGGCAATTCGGCCGCTTGTCGGGCTGGATGGTTCGCGACAGGAAGTTGTAGATCGTATTGCACTTGCGGCAGTAAAATTCATAAATAGGCATGAATAACCCTCCTCATGACCTTGCGGGCGGTGGGGCTAATACGTGCGCCCCATGGCGCAACGGATCTTGTAGAGCATGATGCCCCACAGGTAGACGAAAAACCCGATTTCGCCGCTGCTCATCTTCAGGCGGAAAATGTGGGTGTAGCCCTTGAAGCCGCGGTAGATCAGGTTGAAAAAGATATTGCCCGGCCACTTGATCAGGCGGCGCGAGAGCGGGATCAGGGAGGGGAACTCGATGCACAGCGAGAAGAATTTGTGCAGGTTCTCAAACTCGCGCTTGGTCTTCCCCTTGTTGATCGGTGACTCGACCTGATAGGAGGCATGCTGCTTGTGCGACGGGTCCAGGTACCCCTTCTCAATGCAGTAGTGGTAGAGTTCGGTGCGGGGGTAGGGCTGGAAGATGGAGGCCCACGCATAGGCCGGCTTCACCCGGGTGTTGACCTGGATGGTCTCGTAGGCGTTTTCGATGGTCTCGTCGGGCAGGCCGACCATGTTCTGGGTCATGATCGAGATGCCGTACTTGTGGAACAGGTCCGCCGCCTCGATGATCTTGGCATTGCTCATGTCGCGCTTGAGCACCAGCTTGCGCAGCTCCTCGTTGCCGCTCTCGACGCCCATGGCGATGGTGACGCAGTTGGCCTTCTTGAGTGACTGGACCACCTCCTCGTTCACCAGGTTGGCGCGGACGTAGCAGATCATGGGCAGGCCCACGCGCTGGCTGTACACCTCGGCGAACTGCTTGAGCCAGACGCGGTTCATGATGAAGAGATCATCGTGGAAATAGACGATCTTGAGGGGGTAGTGCTTGCGGACGTCCTCCAGTTCCTGGACCACGTTCTCCACGCTGCGCAGGCGGCAGTACTGGGTCTCGCCGGCCTCCTCGCGGTACATCTTCTTCAGCTTGCGGTTGAAGCAGTAGGTGCAGTCATAGGGGCATCCGCGCCCGGCCAGGAAATGCTTCACGCTGCTGTGGGCGTAGGCGTAGTACTTCAGGAAAGAGGCCCGGTCGGGGAAGGGCAGGCTGTCCAGGTCATGGACCAGCGGGACAATCGGGTTCTTGACGACCTGTCCGTCCTTCTTGACCCAGAGATTCGGGATGGTGGAAATGTCGCCGCCCGCCTGGAGCGTGTCGAGCAGCTTGACGATGGCTTCATCGCCTTCCCCCCGGCAGATGATGTCCACTTCCGGCTCGTCGATGATTTCGGGGAAGAAGGTGGGGTGGGGGCCGCCCAGGATCGAGATGAACTGGGTGTGCTTGCGCAGGCGTCGGATGAGTTCCAGGTAATATGGTTCCGAGCCGCTGGTCACGGAGAAGCCGATGACGTCGGGTTTGTAGTCGGCCACGGCCTTGAACAGGTTGGGTTCCAGATTGGTCAGGAACAGGTCCGACTCATGCCCGTGCTTCTTGACGTTCGCGATCAGGCACATGATCCCCATGGGGTCCGTGATGTCGAGCGAGGCCGTTTTATAGACAAACAAACACTTCATTGATATAACACCAGAGGTTTTCTTTAAGCATTGAACGATAGCGATTCCGGATTGCGGCAACAAGCGAAATGAGCAAGATCACCGTCCTCCACCTTTGCGAGCACTTTGGCGACAAACAAGTCTCCTTCCACGGGGTCTCCCGCCTGTTTGAGTTGTGGATCCCCGCGTTCGACCAGAACCGGTTCCGGGTCCTCCTGTGCAGCCGCAAGGGGCCGAGCGAGCTGGCCGACCAGCGGCTGAAGGCGGCGGGAATCGCCCCCCTGTATCTCGGCTATGGCAAGATGGATCCCCGCAACCTGTTCAGGCTCATCACCCTGATGCGGCGTGAAAAGGTGGATATTCTCCACGCCCACGGCTACGGCGCCTGCACCTGGGGGCGCATCGCCGGGATCCTGCTCCGTAAGCCGGTGATCGTCCACGAGCATTGCAATTACGGGACCGTTCCCGCCTTCCAGCGCCCGGTGGAGTGGGTGCTGGGCCACTTCACTCCTCACGCCTACGCCGTCTCCGAGTCCACCCGCCAGTTCACAATCGGGAAACGCTATATTCCGGCGGCGCGGGTGGAGACGATGTACAGCGGGATCCCCCTTGACCAGATCCGCAAGGCCGAACCCGGCTGGGTCGAGTCGTTCCGCCGCGAACAGGGACGCCAGCCCGGCGATAAGATCCTGGGCGTTGTCGGACGGCTGGAAAGTCATAAGGGGCACCTCGATGCCTTCAAGTCGCTCCAGAAAATCCTGAAGGAACGGTCCGATGTCTTCCTTTGGGTTCTCGGCAATGGCCGGTATGAGGAGACGCTCCGGCAGTGGGTCCGGGATAATGGCCTGGCAGACCGGATCACGTTCCTGGGATATCGCTCGGACGTGGTCAACGTGATTCAATGCCTCGACGTCCAACTTTTCCCCAGCCACCAGGAAGGTACGCCCAGTACCCTTTTCGAGGGTATGGCCGTCGGCAATGCCTGCGTGGCTTCCACGGCGGATGGGCAGGGGGAGATTCTTCGGGACGGGCAGGATGCCCTGTTGTTCGCCCCGGGCGATGTGGAGGCCCTTGCCCGCCTGACCCTGCGTGTGCTCGCCGATCCCGATCTGGCCCTCCGCCTCCGGCGTAACGCCCTGACCCGGATCAAGGACTTCGACATGAAGGTTTGTCTGGAGAAGATGGAGCGGAAGTATCTGGAACTACTGTCTCATCAATGACTAGTGCTGTTCTGGCCTATCGCGAAGATTCACCACCCGCTACGCTCGAGACATAGAGTCACAGAGAATACCCTTCCATCGCGAAAATGTTGCGGGAATTGAAGTCGGCGAGTACCCCGCCTTAAATTCCCGCAACCCCTCTGGGAGTAATTCAAAGAGAAAGAGGAGGTGTTTTCGCAACCCGGACCTCTCCTCCCTCTCTTTGTATTCCTTCGAGAAGCGTGGCGAGAATATCAGCCACGGTATTTCCGTGGATGAGATTCTCGCCACATTGTATTTTCTTCTCTGTGTCTCCGTGCCTCTAGCCGTACTCGGCGGGTGGTGAATCTTGATTTCCGCGACTATTCAGTGGCCGGATTAATGCTCCACCACCAGGACTTCGCCTTCGCGGAGAATGACCTCGGCCAGCCTGATCCCGAGTTCGGCTTCATAGCGCTTTACCAGCCGCAGTTCATTTTCCGTCAGCAGGGAAATGGCGTGGCCCTTGGCGCCGGCGCGGGCGGTGCGGCCCACGCGGTGGAGATAGGCCTTGCTCTCGGTGGGGGCATCCACGTTGAAAATGTGGGTCACGTCCGCGATGTCCAGCCCCCGGGCGGCAATGTCCGAGGCAATCAGGATCCGGGTGTCGCCTTTCCGGAAATCATCCATGGCTTTCTTCCGCTCACTCTTGTCGTAGGCCCCATGGAGATCGGAGGCGGGAAGTTTGTGGAAGGCGAGCTTTCCTGCAATCACCTCGGCCTTCTCGTTGCGGTGCACAAACACGATGGCCCGCTCGGGATTCAGGGCATGGATGAGCTTGCGCAGCAGCTCCGGCTTGTCCCGCTCCTCGCACACGAGGTAGAGATGCTCGATGTTGGGGTTCACGGGCGTGGCGCCGGCCCGGATCATCACGAGTTCCGGCGCCAGGGTATTGGCGGCGGCGGTGGCCGTGGTGTGCTCGGTGGCGGAGACAAATACCACCTGGCGGGTCCGGGGCGTGGCATAGAGGATGTTCCGCACGGAAACAAGCGAATCGTCGGCGAGAAGGCGGTCGGCCTCGTCAACCACCACGCTCCGCACGGCCTGGGGTTTCAGTTTCTTCATGATGATCAGGTCCCGGACCCGGCCGGGGGAGCCAATAACCAGGTGCGGTTTCTTCTTCAGCTTCTCAAGCTGTCGCGGGATGGCGGTGCCCCCGATCAGGAGGACGGTGCGGATGGGCAGGCCGGAATTCTGGACGAGGGTCCCGACGACGCGCTGGATCTGGATGGCCAGCTCATGGGTGGGGGCGAGGACCATGGCCTGGAGTTCGGACACGGCCGGGTCGATCCTGCAGAGCAGGGGAAGGAGATAGGCCAGCGTTTTCCCGGTGCCGGTCTCGGAGTTCAGGTAGGCATTCTTGCCCTCCAGCAGTGCCGGTATCGCCGCGACCTGGATAGGCATGGGCTCGTTAATGTTTTCCTTGGCCAATGCGTCCACCAGTGCCGGCAGAATCCCTGATTCAGTAAAAGTCATGTTCAGTTCCTTTTGAATGGGGGGGACTATAGCAGAAGCAGGGGGGCGGGGGAAGAATACACCATTCCCGGGTAGACGCGGATTTAGTTCGGGATCCGGCGGAGAAGATTATTTGAACAGAAGTCGCAAAGAGCGCATAGGGGAAAACTGTTATGCCTGCGGCATTAATTCACGCAGGCGCGGCGTACTCGCCGCACCTGCCTTGGCGATCTTTGCGACTTCTGTTCAGACTCCCCATGGTGATTCTGTCGATGTCGGGGAAGGCGGAAGAGGTCATCTCAGTTTTCCGAGCTGGCGGCGGGCGAAGAGAATGTCCACGCGGGCGAGGATGAAATGGGAGATGTGCTCCATGGCCTTTTCCCAGAGGCCGCGGATCCGGGGCCAGGTGGCGCGGTCGATGGGACGGCAATGAGGCAGGTAGTCGTTGAATATCTGGCGGGCCTCGTCGGCCAGCCTCCGGTCGTCAAGCCGGACCAGGAGCTCGTAGTTGATGTTCAGGCTGCGGGTATCCAGGTTGGCCGAGCCGATGTAAACCACGTGATCGGCAATGATCAGCTTGGTATGAAGGATCTGGGCTTCATATTCATAAATCCGGACGCCGGCCCGGAGCAGCCTGTGGTACAGGGCGCGGCCGGCAAAACGGGCCATCCGGACATCGGTCTGCCCCGGGGTGATGATTTTGACATCACGGCCCCGCCGGGAGGCCCGGATCAAGGCCCGCCGGATCCGGCGGGGGGGCAGGAAATAGGCCGAGATGATCCGGATGCTCCGGGCCTGCTGAAGATCATGGAGCAGGGTGCCCTTGATGGCGCTTCCGGTCTGGCCGGGGCCGCTGGTAAGGAGGGATGGGCAGGGGGTATGGGGCCGGCACCGGCGGAAGGGTGGCCGCAAGGGGATCCGGTGAAGGCGCCGGTGCTTGAAATCCGCCATCTTGAACATCCGGTCGAACGACTGGGCCAGATCCCCCGCGACGGGGCTGGTCAGTTTCAGGCCGAGGTCGCGCCACCCGTGCGTGACCCCGTCCCCGAGTTCATGGCTGGAGATGTTGAAGCCGCTGACGATGGCGGTACGCCCATCACAGACCAGCAGTTTCCGGTGGTCGCGGAAGGCGATGCGGCCGAGCGTGAGCGGATTGAAAAAACGCACGGCGCCTCCTGCGGCAGTGAGGGGGTGCCAGTAGTCCGACGGCAATTCCAGGGAGCCGAAGGCGTCGAGCAGGATCCTGACGCTGACGCCACGGTGCACGGCGTCGAGCAGGGCCTCACGGATCGCAGTGCCGGGCTGGCCTGCCATGAAGATGTACATTTCCAGGCGGATCGTGTCTTTTGCGCGCCGGATTTCCTCCTTCACGGCGGTGAAGAAGTCATCGCCGGAGGTGAGCCATTGATATGAGGTGCTGCCATTCATGAGTCCGGACCGCAGGTTTTATCATACCGGCACCTGATGCGCTAAAGAAAAGTCGCTTGTCGTGCGCATTGACATGGAGACCGATGCGTACCATAATGCATAACCGTGTGAGCAATGGCTCTGAAAGGAATTTTTCGAAGAATGCACCCCAAGATCAATCATTTGATTCAATTGCAGGAATTGTCCCTGATACGCGCGGAACAGAAAGCCCATCGGCACGGGCACCGGTTGGATGAACTTGATGCCTCGATTGCCGATCTCACCAGCCAGCTTTCCGGTGATGTCCAGTCCCTGGTGGTTCGCATGCAGAAGCGGGACTCGATCATCATCGTGCCCATGACCAACGGGACCTGCACCGCCTGCGGGATGCGGCTTCCCACAAGCCATGTCCAGCAGGTCAAGGTGTCGGATCAGCTTCAGGTGTGCCCGATCTGTACCCGGCTTCTCTACTTCCAGGA
>Ga0007792_10000608_pt1 | contig 12858 bp, 10 predicted proteins | sample CryBogmetaGMA6M_FD_60371 | JGI IMG/M metagenome (GOLD analysis project Ga0007792, IMG submission 60371) | Freshwater microbial communities from Crystal Bog, Wisconsin, USA - MA6M | ecosystem: Environmental > Aquatic > Freshwater > Lake | place: Crystal Bog, Wisconsin, USA | collected 2009-07-06
CCCCGCCGCGCCGCTTGCGCGAGGACTTGCCCGAGTGGCTGCAAGAAGTGGTGCTGCGCTGCTTAGAGCCCGAGGCTGCCAAACGCTACCCGTCGGCGGCGCACTTGGCGTTTGATTTGGAACACCCCGAACAAGTGAAGGTCACCAAACGCGGCCAGCAGTTGCAAGGCACCCCGTTTTTCACACACTTCAAGCGTTGGCTCAAAGCGGCAGGTATGCACTACCAGCCCAGCCCTTTGCCTTCGCAACAAATTGATGAAGTACCGATTTTGATGGTGGCGGTGCCGCACCACGAAGCCAGTGACGCCACCTTGTATTCGCTACGCCAAGCGGTGGCGCGTTCGCTGGGCATTCGACCCGGCGCACGCTTGGCCGTGGTGACCGTCATTTCGCCCCACCTCAGCAGCACGTCTGAGAGCGACAAAAGCGAAACCACCCTGCACCGTCAGTACCGCACCCTGCTGCAGCAATGGGCGCAGCCACTGGACTTGGGCCAGCACCAAACCTCTTTCCACGTGCTGGAGTCCAGCGATGTCGCCAACGCCATCGTGCGTTATGCCGAAGGCAACAATGTGAGCATGATCGTCATGGGGGCGGCAACGCACGGGTTGCAGCTGCAACGTTTGGTGGCGACGGTGCCCATCAAGGTGGCGATGGAGGCGCCGTGCACGGTGATTCTGGTCAAGCAGGCTTTGCCGTTTGAACGGTTGATGGATTAACCGCGCGTCAGTCCACTTTGGCGCCCGAAGCCTTCACCACCTGGGCCCACTTTTTGTGCTCGGCATCGATGAATTTCGTGAACTCCTCTGGGCTATTGCCACCCGGAATCGCACCTTGCGCCAACAGTTTTTCTTTGATGGCGGGCGTGTTCAAAGACTTGGCCACCTCTTGTTGAATGCGGTTCACCACATCAACCGGCGTGCCGGCCGGGGCGAGCAAACCAAACCACGAACTGGCTTCGTAGCCCTTGAGTGCGGGGCCACCCGCCTCCTCCACCGTGGGCAATTCAGGCATGGCCAAAGAGCGTTGGCTGCTGGTCACCGCCAACGCTTTGAGGCGCCCCGACTTGATGTGCGGAATGGATGACGGCAGATTGTCGAACATCACATCCATGGAGCCGCCCAACATGTCGAGCAAGGCGGGGTTAGAGCCTCGGTACGGGAAGTGGACCATGTAGGTGCCACTCATGCTTTTAAACAGCTCACCGGCCAAATGAATCGATGTGCCATTGCCACTGGAGGCCATGTTGAGCTTGGCGGGGTTGGCTTTGGCATAGGCGATGAAGTCTGTCACCGAATTGATGTTGCGTGCTTTGGCTGTGTCGGCGTTCATGACCATCACATTGGGCACGCCGGCCACCACGGTGATCGGCATGAAGTCTTTGATGGGGTCGAACGGAAGCTTGTTGTAGAGCGCGCGGTTGATGCCGTGCGTGCCCACGGTGCCCATGAGCAGGGTATAGCCATCGCCAGGCGACTTGGCCACGATGTCCGCGCCCAAGTTACCGCCGGCACCCGCTTTGTTTTCCACAAAGAAGGTTTGCCCAAACGCACGGCTCAGCTCTGGCGCAATGGCCCGCGCCAAGATGTCGGTGGTGCCCCCTGGGGCGAATGGGACGACGATGCGCACGGGCTTGCTCGGCCAAGCCGTTTGCGCATGGCTCGGCACAGCCACCCACGACAACGCTGCGAGCACAGACGCTTGTGCGCTGAGCGTGAGTAAATGGCGGCGAGTGGTCATCTTGGCTCCTTGATTTTTATAGATCCATGATGCCAGTGATCCAACGATTGCAACAGTCGCCTTGGCGAAACTGAAGACCCGTGTTTACCCCATGAAAAAAGCCACCTGCAAAGGTGGCTTTTTTCGTTCCGGCAAGCGGGGCTGCCGGATTAGTCCGCGTAGACGCCCGCCGACTGAATGATCGGGCCCCACTTGGCGATTTCAGAGGCGACAAACTTCTTGTGCTCTGCGCCATCGGTGCGCTTGTCGGTCACGATCACCGCGCCCAAGGCTTCTTGCTTCTTGATGAACTCAGGGTTCTTCAATGCGGTCTTCAACGCTTTGTTGATCTTGGCGATCACGTCAGCAGGTGTGCCTTTGGGGGCATACAAACCGTGCCAAATGGTGACTTCAAAACCCTTCAAGCCAGACTCTTGCATCGTGGGCAGGTTTTTCAACGCGGGTGTGCTCAAACGCTTGGCGGTGGTCACGGCAAATGCCTTGACGGTCTTGCCTTCGATTTGGCTGGTGGTGTTGGTGCTTTGATCGCACAACAAGTCAATCTGCCCACCCATCAAATCGTTCATGGCGGGCGCGGTGCCTTTGTAAGGGACCGTGGTCATGTCTGTTTTGATGGCGTCTTGAAACAGCAATCCGCACAGGTGTGACGCAGCGCCCAAGCCGGCGTTACCCAAGTTGACGGTGCCTTTGTTTTGCGTAATCCAAGCCTGCAACTCTTTGAAGTTGGTGGCGGGCAACGTGGGACGACCAATCAAGGTCATGGGGACTTCGTTGACCATGCCCAAGAACTCGAAATCATCGAGTGTGTTGTAGGGCATCTTGCGATACAGCGCAGGCGATGTGGCCATGCCAATGTGATGCAACAAAATGGTGTGGCCATCTTGCGGCGCTTTGGCTACTTTGTTAGCGCCAATCGTGCCACCGGCACCAGCCACGTTTTCAACCACCACGTTCGCGCCCAAGGGCTTGCGCATGGCTTCTGCCAAATCGCGGGCCACGCGGTCGGTGGGGCCGCCAGCGGTGAATGGCACCACGATGGTGACCGGCTTGTCTTTGACGGGGTAGTCAGCGGCGTTAGCGCCAGTCAATACAGCAACGGCCAGCAAGCTCAGAGTGAACAGTTTTTTCATGAAGTCTCCTAAATATCGATGCATGATAGTAATGCCCAACAGTCCTTATAAAAAGGTGGGAATTACCTAAGCCGATTGAGGTACATCAACCCCAATGCAGATAAGCATTGGGCCTATTGGTAGGAACGCGCGTCTTCAATGACTTTGCCATCGTTGGGCAGACTGTCTAAGGTCACCAACGTCACATCGGCTCGAAGTTTAGTGATGTCGCGCACGGCTTCGCCAATCTTTTGTGCCAAGCCCTCCGCCTCTGCAGCTTCGACCTTCAAGCACATGTGGTCGTTGGCCATTTCGCCGGTCACGACCAAACGCGCACGCTTGACTTCTGGGAAACGTTTGACAACCTCCGCCACTTGACCGGGATGTACGAACATGCCGCGCACCTTGGTCGTTTGGTCGGCACGGCCCATCCAGCCTTTGATGCGCACATTGGTGCGCCCTGTGGGGCAGTGGCCGGGCAACACGGCAGACAAATCGCCGGTGCCGAAACGGATGAGCGGGTAGTCGGGGTTGAGTGACGTCACCACCAACTCACCCACTTCGCCTTCGGGCACGGGCTCACCAGTGCCGGGGCGCACGATCTCGACGATCACGCCTTCGTCCAACACCAAGCCTTCACGGGCTTCGGTCTCGTAAGCGATCAAGCCAAGGTCGGCAGTGGCGTAGCACTGGTAGCCGGCAATGCCGCGTTCGGCCAGCCAGTCACGCAAGCTGGGCGGGAAGGCTTCGCCAGACACCAAGGCCTTGGTGACGCTGGGTAACTTGACGCCCATCTCGGCCGCTTTTTCCACAATGATTTTCAAGAAGCTCGGTGTGCCGATGTAGCCCGCGGGCTTTAACTCGGCCATCGCTCCCACTTGCTGTTCAGTCTGGCCTGTGCCGCCAGGAAACACGGTGCAGCCAATCGCGTGTGCACCGGTTTCCATCATCGAACCGGCTGGCGTGAAGTGGTAGCTGAAGCAGTTGTGCGCCAGCTCACCCGCACGAAAACCTGCCGCGTAAATGCCACGGGCCATGCGCCAGTAGTCTGGGCGTGCGCCTTCGGGTTCGTAGATGGTGCCGGGGCTGGCAAACACGCGGGGCATGGCTTTGCCAAAACCAATCGCTGCGAAGCCGCCAAACACGCTGGTGACGCGCTGCGCTTGTTGCTGGGCGAGTAACTCGTATTTGCGAATCACAGGCAACTGGACCAAGGCTTCTCGGCTGGTCACGCTGGACGCATCAACGCCGGCCAAGGACTTGGCAAACGCAGATGAATTCTTTTGCGCATGCGCCACTTGCGCAGGCAATGCGGCCATGAGCGCGGCTTCGCGCTCGGCGGGCTGACGGATTTCGAGCGCGTCGTAATGTTTGGACATGTGCGGCTCCTATTAAGCCAACCAACGCTTGCGGCGTTTGTAGCTCTTGGCGTCTTTGAAGCTCTTACGCTCGCCGCCACCCATGCCCAAGTAAAACTCTTTCACGTCTTCGTTGTTCGCCAAGTCAGCGGCAGCACCGTCCATCACGATGCGGCCCGACTCCATGATGTAGCCATAGTCGGCGTACTTCAACGCCATGTTGGTGTTTTGCTCAGCCAACAAGAAGGTGACTTTTTCTTTCTCGTTCAAGTCTTTGACGATGTTGAACACTTCTTCCACAATTTGTGGTGCTAAGCCCATCGAGGGCTCGTCCAACAACACCATGCTGGGGTTGGCCATGATGGCGCGACCGATCGCGCACATCTGCTGCTCACCACCGGAGGTGTAGGCCGCTTGCGATGTGCGGCGGGTCTTTAAACGTGGAAAGTAGTTGTAGACCTTCTCGAGGTTGGCTTCGATCTCGCCTTTGCTCGTGCGCGTGTAGCTGCCGGTGAGCAAGTTTTCTTCGATGGTCAAGTGGGCGAAGCAGTGACGCCCCTCCATCACCTGCACCACGCCGCGTTTGACCAAGTCAGCGGGCGAGAGGTTTTCAATGCGCTCGCCACGCAACTCAATGCTGCCTTTGGTGACGGCGCCACGCTCGCCTTGCAACAAGTTGGAAATGGCGCGCAAGGTGGTGGTTTTACCCGCGCCATTGCCGCCCAAGAGTGCCACGATGCCGCCCTGAGGCACTTGCAGGGACACGCCCTTGAGCACCAAGATGACGTGGTTGTAAATGACTTCAATGCCATTGACGTTGAGAACGATGTTGTTGGCGCTCATAACCTACCTTGCTAAAAAAATGTTGCTGGATGAACCAAACCTCAAGCACCTGCAGTGCCTGGGGTTTGGTGGCTCTTGCGAGCCACCAAACTGTCACAGGGTGACGGGCCTTAAATTAAGACTGGCAATCTGCGACGCTGCGACGTGTGAGTTTTTTCTCACCCGCGTATTTGTCAGCGAACTGTTTGACCAAAGGTTTGATGATGGTGTCATCGGCTTCGATCCAGTCAGAGCTGTAAACCCACTTCTTGCCATCCCACGTGTGCAAACGTGCAGAACGTGAGCCTTCGTGGTCCAAACAAGATGTGCTGAGTGGACGCATCACGGTGCCCAAGCCGAGCTTGTCGAGGGCTTTTTGGTCCAAGGTCAAGTTCTCCAAGCCCCAACGAATTTGCTCGCCGGTCATGACCTTGCCTTTGCCATAACGTGACTGCGCTTGACGCACACCTTCGACCGCCAATGCAGCGCTGACCAAACCTCGGTTGTAGAGGGTTGTACCCACTTCTTCCACGGGGCCAGTGCCTTGCTTTTTGGCGTGCAATTGCGCCTTCACGTCAGCGATGACTTTGCCGCCTTCGCCTGTGGCGACCAAGCCGTTGTAGCCTTTGGCAGCTTCACCCACGTCTTTGACGTCAGGCTCAGCTGCAGACCACCACACACCATACATTTTTTCGCGCGGGTAGCCTGTGGCCACGGCTTCTTTCAAGGCCGCAGAGTTCATCACGCCCCAACCCCACAACAACACGTAGTCAGGGCGTGCTTGACGCACTTGCAACCAAGTGGCTTTTTGCTCCACACCAGGTGCCGTCACGGGCAAGAGCTGGAGGTCGAAACCTTGTATCTTGGCGCGCTCTTGCAAGAGAGGAATAGGCTCTTTACCAAACGGGCTGTCGTGGTAGACCAGCGCGATTTTTTTGCCCTTGATGTTGCCACCTTCTTTTTTGGTGATGAGCTGCATGATGATGTCAGCGCCAGACCAGTAGGTGCCCATCAATGGGAAGTTCCACTTGAACACTTGCCCATCGCTGGACTCTGAACGGCCATAGCCGGCGGTGATCAGCGGGTTTTTGTCTGCGGGTGCTTTTTCGGTCATCGCGAACGTGATGCCGGTGGACAAGGGTTGGAACACAGAGCCTTGTGCTTTGCCCTTCAGGCGTTCGTAGCATTCCACGCCGCGGTCTGTGGCGTAGGCGGTATCACACTCTTCAAACGTGATTTTCACGCCGTTGATGCCACCGTCACGTGCATTGATCAGCTTGAGGTAATCCACATAAGCGTTACCCCACGGCACGCCGTTGGGTGCATACGCGCCAGTACGGTAAGGCAACACCGGGAAGAACTGCTCTTTGGCTTGCGCCTGAGCAGACGTGGTGACCACGGCGCTGGTCAGGCCAGTCGCAGCGATGGCCACAGCCATCATGAGGGAACGAAGTTTCATTGAAGTCTCCTTTAGAAAAATTATGCGAACACAAGAAAAACTAATTACCACTTAGTGAGGGAAAGGCCACAGACGCAGCTTTTGCTTGCCCACACTCCACAACTTGGCCAAGCCATGCGGCTCAACGATCAAGAACCAAACAATCAACGCACCAAAGATCATTTGCTCAGCGTGCGTCAACGCTGCGGTGCTGACAGGGATGCCCACCAAGTCGCCCACCCAAGGCAGTGCGTGATTGATGATGACGGGAAGAATCACGATGAAGGCTGCGCCAAAGAAGCTGCCCATGATGGAGCCCATGCCCCCCAAGATGACCATGAACAACAACTGGAAGGACCGGTCGACCGAGAACGCTGCCGGCTCCCATGAACCCAAGTAAACGAAGGCCCACAAGGCGCCAGCCACACCGACGATGAATGAGCTCACGGCAAACGCGCTGAGCTTGGCGTACATGGGGCGAATGCCGATCACAGCCGCGGCCACGTCCATGTCGCGAATCGCCATCCACTCACGGCCAATGGCACTGCGCACCAGGTTCTTCGCGAGCAAACCAAATACCACCAAGAAGCACAGGCAGAAGGTGTATTTTTCAAACGGTGTGTTGATGGGCATGCCAAACACTTGCAGGTCCGACACCGACGCCGTGCCAGAGGCCGAGTCATGGGTGAACCACGTGATGCGCAAAAATGCCCAGTCACAGAAGAACTGTGCAGCCAAGGTTGCCACGGCCAAATACAGGCCCTTCACGCGCAAGCTAGGAATACCAAAAAACATACCGACCAAGGTGGCAAAGAAGCCACCCATCAGCACGGCCACGATGAGCGGCATGCCGTCAATGCGCACAAAGAAGTTGTAGGCGGCATACGCCCCAACGGCCATGAAGGCGCCTGAGCCCAATGAAATTTGGCCGCAGTAGCCCACCAAGATGTTCACACCCAATGCGGCGAGTGACAAGATGAGGAAGGGAATCAAAATCGCACGCAGCATATATTCGTCTGCGAGCAAGGGCACGCCGATGAAGGCAAAGGCGATGAGGAGCAACACACCCACGCGGTCTTGCGTGATCGGGAAGATCTGTTGATCTGCCTTGTAGGTGGTTTTGAATTGACCGTTTTCTCTGTAAAACATTTTTATTTTCCTTACACGCGGTCGATGATCTTCTCGCCAAACAAGCCTTGTGGACGAATCAACAAGAAGCCCAGGGCCAACACATACGCAAACCAAATCTCAATGCCGCCGCCCACATAAGGGCCAAGGAACACTTCCGACAATTTCTCGCCCACACCAATGATCAGGCCGCCGATGATGGCGCCTGGCACAGACGTCAAGCCGCCCAAGATCACCACAGGCAACGCACGCATCGCGACGGTAGAGAGCGAGAACTGCACGCCGAGCTTGGAGCCCCAAATCATGCCGGCGACCAAAGCCACCACGCCTGCGACGCACCAAACAATGACCCAGATGCGGTTGAGTGGAATGCCGATTGACTGCGCCGCTTGGTGGTCGTCCGCCACGGCGCGCAGTGCGCGACCGGTGGTTGTTTTTTGGAAGAAGACGCTCAACAAGGCGACCAGTGCTGCGGCGATGAACGCGGCCACCAAGTCTTCTTGGTTGATCATGATGCCGCCTTCAAAGGTGGACTCCATGAGCATCATGGGCTCTTTGGGCATGCCCACGTCGATCTTGTAGATGTCGCTGCCAAAGAGTGATTGGCCCACGCCGTCGAGGAAGTACGTGATGCCCAATGTGGCCATCAACAAGGTGGTGCCTTCTTGGTTGACCAAGTGGCGCAACACCAAGAACTCAATCACCCAAGCCACCACAAACATCACGGCTGCCGCGCCAGCGAAAGCCAGCAAGTTGATGAGCACAAAGTTGCTCACACCCAAGTAAAGCGGGATCCATTCGCTAAAGCGGGCCATGGCCAACGCAGCGAACAACACCATCGCGCCTTGTGCGAAGTTGAACACGCCAGAGGCTTTGTAAATCAGCACGAAGCCGAGCGCCACCAACGAATACAGCATGCCCGCCATGAGGCCGCCGAAAAGGGTTTCAAGAAAAAATGCCATTTCTACTCCAATCAGTTGGGGACAGAGCAAGCTTGCGGTGCAAGGATTGGACAGTCCCACAAATCTTTTTTAATGCGAAGTGCCAAGGTAAGCACTAATGACTTCCTCGTTGTTGCGCACCTCATCAGGTGTGCCATCGCCGATTTTTTTGCCGTAGTCGAGAACCACCACACGGTCAGAGATATCCATCACCACGCCCATGTCATGTTCGATCAAAACGATGGTGGTGCCGAACTCGTCGTTCACATCCAAGATGAAGCGACACATGTCTTGCTTCTCTTCGACGTTCATACCGGCCATTGGCTCGTCGAGCAACAACACCTGTGGCTCGAGCGCCAGCGCACGACCCAAGTCGACACGTTTTTGCAAACCATAGGGAAGTTGGCCTACGGGGGTTTTTCGGAAGGCTTGAATTTCCAAGAAGTCGATGATGTGCTCCACCTTTTCGCGGTGCGCCATCTCTTCTTTCTCAGCAGGACCAATGCGCAAGGCTTGCATGAAGATGTTGCTCTTCATGCGCAAGTTGCGTCCGGTCATGATGTTGTCGAGCACGCTCATGCCTTTGAACAAAGCCAAGTTTTGGAAGGTGCGGGCAATACCCATGGTGGCCACTTGATGGCTGTCCATGTGACCAAAGGTTTGGCCACGAAATGTGATGGAGCCTTCTTGTGGTTCATAGACGCCGTTGATGCAGTTGAGCATCGAGCTCTTGCCGGCGCCGTTGGGTCCAATGATGGCGCGCACTTCGTGCTCGCGCACGTTGAACGAAATATCGGTCAGCGCCTTGACGCCACCGAAACGCAAACTGATGTTTTTGACGTCAAGGATGACGTCGCCGATTTTCTTGCTCATGCTGCTTTCCCCACAGGCGTGAAGGTTTTTGCGTCCGAGAGTTTGAGCGTGGCGCTGACACTACCGGTGCGGCCGTCTTCAAACTTAACTTGGGTTTCAATGAATTGTTCAGTTGCGCCGTTGTAGAGCGCGCTGACCAAGGCTTCGTACTTCTCAGCGATGTAGCCGCGACGCACTTTGTTGGTACGAGTCAGCTCACCATCATCCGCATCGAGCTCTTTGTGCAAGACCAAGAAGCGGCTGACTTGGCTGCCCGCCAAGAGCTCGTCAACAGACAAATCAGCATTGACTTTTTCGACGCATTCTTGGATGAGTCCATAGACCTCTGGCTTTTGCGCCAAGTCGGTATAGCCGGCATAAGGCAAGTTGCGACGCTCGGCCCAGTTGCCCACAGCGTCAAAGTCGATGTTGATCATGACGCACACTTTTTCGCGCTGGTCGCCATAGGCCACCACTTCTTTGATGTGCGGAAAGAACTTGAGTTTGTTTTCAACGTACTTGGGAGCGAACATGGCGCCGTCATTTGCGCCACCTTTGATGCGGCCCACGTCTTTGACGCGGTCGATGATCTTCAAGTGTCCATGCGCATCGATGAAGCCCGCATCGCTGGTGTGGTACCAGCCGTCGGCAGTGAGCACCTCGGCGGTCGCTGCGTCGTTCTTGTAATAGCCCTTAAGCAAGCCTGGCGACTTCACCAGAATTTCGCCGTTGTCGGCGACTTTGATTTCCACGCCCGCGCACGGCACACCCACGGTGTCGGCACGCGCTTCATGGTCGGGCTGCAAGCAGACGAACACGGCGGTCTCGGTCGAGCCGTAGAGTTGTTTCAAGTTCACGCCGATGGCGCGGTAGAAGCTGAACAGGTCGGGGCCAATCGCCTCACCGGCGGTGTAGGCCACGCGCACACGGCTCATGCCGAGGTTGTTGCGCAAGGGCCCGTACACAAAGAAGTTACCCAAGGCGTAAAGCAAACCGCCGAGCAAGCCGATCGACTTGCCTTCCATTTTGGTGGGGCCGTATTTGCGCGCCACATCCATGAAGTAATGGAACATGGCGCGTTTGAGTGCGCCCGCGTCTTCCATACGAATCATCACGCTGGTCAGCAAACCTTCAAACACGCGAGGTGGTGCGAAGTAGTACGTGGGTCCGATTTCTTTCAAGTCGATGGTCACCGTGGCAACGGACTCTGGGCAGTTCACCACATAGCCGCAATAGAGCCATTGGGCATAGCTGAAGATGTTTTGACCAATCCATGCAGGTGGCAGGTAGGCCAGCACGTCTTCTTCAGAGGTGAGATGGTCAAACAAGGCCCCTGCTTCGGCGCGGTTGATGATGGAGTTGTGCGTGTGCACCACACCTTTGGGATTGCCGGTGGTGCCTGATGTGAAGAACATGGCCCCCACATCATCGGTGTGTGCTTTGCCCACTTCGTCCAAGAAAAAGCTGGGGTGTTTCGCCGCGAACATCTCGCCCTCAGCCAGCAACGCTTCGAGCGAAGTCAAGCCTGGCTCGTTGTATTTACGCAGGCCGCGCGGGTCATCAAAAAAGATGTTTGAGATTTGTGGGCATTGCTCACGAATCTCGATCAGTTTGTCGACTTGCTCTTGGTCTTCCACCACGCAAAAGCGCACATCGGCGTTGTTGAGTGGGTACACGCATTCCGCGCCTGCGGCATCTTGGTACAACGGGATAGGGATGGCGCCCAAGGCTTGCGCTGCCAACATGGTGGCGTACAAACGGGGGCGATTGGAACCAATCACGACCAGGTGCTCGCCACGGGTCAGACCGGCTTGGTGAAAACCGCACGCCATGTGCTCCACCATGCGCGCCATGTCGGCCCACGTGGTGGTTTGCCAAATGCCGTATTCCTTCTCACGCATGGCGGGCGCCTGTGGCCGCTCGCCGGCATGCTTGAGTAACAGTCGAGGAAACGTGGTCTGCATTCCTGGTCCTTGCTTTTTTTAAAAATGTTGATCAAAGATCACTGTCCCTTTCGGGACGGTTGAGCTATGTTGAGCGCGATCGTAAGCACTAGTTTGACGTCAAGTTGTCGTTTCGACGACAATTTAGGGTAGACACCTAGCAGGACTTACCCGAGCCTGACGGATCACTTGGAGCCCCCCCCCATGACCATTGAACCCAGCGTTTACCAACGACGGCGCACCCCCACCTTGGCGGAGCTATCACAAATCCCTTGGTTGAACCTGCTGACGCCGACGGAGCGCAAACGCATTGAGTCGCAACTGGTGGTGAGCGACCCAATGCCCGGCGACTATGTGTGCCGCGTGGGCCGCCAAGCGACGTATTGGTTTGGCGTGATCGAGGGCTTGTTGAAGATGAGCACGGACAGCGCCAGCGGCCGCACCATCACCTTCACCGGCGTGCCTCCTGGGGGCTGGTTTGGCGAGGGCACGGCCATCAAACGTGAGAGCTACCGTTACAACATCATGGCCTTGCGCCGGAGCGTGGTGGCGGGTCTTCCCATCGATACATTTCATTGGTTGCTCGACAACTCGATTGGCTTCAACCGCTTCGTGATGAACCAACTCAACGAGCGTTTGGGGCAGTTCATCGAGGCGCGCGAAATTGACCGCGCACATGATCCCGACGTTCAGGTCGCGCGCAACTTAGCGGCGCTCTTCAACCCCACCTTGTTTCCAGGGGTGGGTGAGCTGTTGCGCATCACCCAGCAAGAGTTGGCCTACCTCGTTGGCTTGTCGCGTCAACGCGTGAATGTCGCGCTTAACACGTTGCAAGAACAAGGCGCAATTCGCATTGAGTACGGTGGCATGCGGGTACTGGACTTGAACGCCCTTCGCACCAGTGGCACCCAGTGCTAGACCGCTTGCACACCGTCACTCGTTAAACTCGCTACCTTACTTCGGCGCCTTATGTCAGACACCTCTTCAGAACTTACCCGCCTCAATAAACGCATGGCCGAACTCGGCTTGTGCTCACGCCGCGAAGCCGATGCCTGGATTGAACAAGGCTGGGTCTTGGTCAACGGCCAACCCGCACCGATGGGCGTGAAGGTGAGCCCTTCGGATCGCGTGGAAATTGACCCGCGCGCCACCGGCCACCAACAAACGCAAGTGACCATCCTGCTGCACAAGCCTATGGGCTATGTGAGCGGGCAAGCGGAGGATGGGCATGAGCCCGCCATCACGCTGATTCATGGCCGCAACCATTGGCGTGAAGACCCCTCCAAAAATCGTATCCAACCTTCACAGCTGCGTGGATTGGCCCCTGCAGGCCGCCTAGACATCGACTCGGTGGGCATGCTGGTGCTCACCCAAGATGGTCGCGTGGCCCGCCAATTGATTGGCGAAGACAGCCACATGGAAAAAGAGTATTTGGTGCGCGTGACCTACCAAGATGAGGCGCTCAATGTGCAAAAAGTTTTCCCGAGCGAGCTGCTGGCACGCCTGCGCCACGGCCTGAGTCTTGAC
>Ga0007792_10000611_pt1 | contig 12843 bp, 29 predicted proteins | sample CryBogmetaGMA6M_FD_60371 | JGI IMG/M metagenome (GOLD analysis project Ga0007792, IMG submission 60371) | Freshwater microbial communities from Crystal Bog, Wisconsin, USA - MA6M | ecosystem: Environmental > Aquatic > Freshwater > Lake | place: Crystal Bog, Wisconsin, USA | collected 2009-07-06
CATTTAAACATATTGATATATTTAATATCTGTAGTAAACTAAATCAACGAAAATATTGAAAATATATAATATATTTAAAGATTTTTCAATGAAAGATGTAAAGGTATCTAATACATTATAAGTTTATATGACGGAGAGGTTCATAAAAAAATGAAAATGAAATTAGAATCAGATAAAATTTCAAAATCAGACCAAAAACCAAAAGAGGAATAAATATGGAAAAGAATATAGAATTAGAAAATTGGATATTACAAGCGTTTAAAAATAATAAAATCACCAAAGTTGAAATGCAGCATAGTAGTGAAGAAGGGGTTGCACCATCCCATAAAAATTGTTATTATGTAACATTTGAATTGGGCGAAAATATAGGTAAAAAAATGATACAATTTGTAGTATGCGACCACCAAGAATGTGAAATGAAAGAACCGGATTTAACATATTATTCATGAATCCTATATCATCAAAGCTTGTGCAAATACGCAAATAAATAATTTTATATGTTAATAATAGGAGATGTACATGGGAAATTTGGTGCGTTAAAGGAAACCTTAAAAAGACACAAGCATGAAAAATTTATCCTACAACTTGGAGATTGTGGAATTGGATTCGTGCATGATTATACTTATAAAAATCACAAAACTGGTGAATATATAACTCATAAAGGAATTCCCGATCCTGAAGATTTTGGAGATAATTTTCATTTTCTGAGGGGAAACCATGATTCACCAGTGGTATGTAGAAATCATAAAAATTATTTGGGAGATTATGGAATTATTACCAAGTATGTTCCTAATAATCAAAAGTTATTTTATATTGGTGGAGCATTTTCGATTGATTCTGATAGAAGAACTGAAGGTATTGATTGGTGGGCTGATGAAGAATTGAGTTATAATGAGTTGAATAGTGCTATGGAGTTATATGAAAAGGAACGTCCTGATATTGTAATTTCGCATGATGCTCCTAAATTTATCTGTGAAGAAATGCATAGAGGACAAAAGATGTATAGAAATAGAACTAGTTCAGCATTACAATATATGTATGAACTTTGGCAACCTTCGTTATGGATTTTTGGACATCATCATATGAATTGGGAATTACAATTTAAAGAAACTAAATTTATATGTTTGAATGAACTTGCAATGTATAATTTATAAGGTATAATACTAATATGGCTGACGATCCAAATTTCACAGATAAGCGACCAAAAATTGCAAAAACTATAATGGGACCAAAAGGTTGTATATATGAGCATGGAAATACTGTTATATGTAAGCCAATTCAACAATGTACAATTATCACACAAAGCGGTCAAATTTGGGATGGTTTTTTTGATTTATTCACTATAACTGAAGATAAGGTTAAAGCAACATGGGATACAAATCCATCATTTTTCATTAAACGCGAATTTGAGAAAAAAGAAGATATATGAATATAGAAGAAGAATTTATACCGATATTAAAATTGGGATATATGAGTGAAAGTTCATGTCCTGCGGCTTTAGAATGTGAAGAATGTAGCGAATTAGAAATATCACCTTTAGGAGTTGCATCATTATTAGTAGCTGCATTTGAATGTTTATCATTAGATGTCAAAGAATCGAAAGAAATAGAATTTGAAAAAGAAACTATTAAATTATTCTTAAAACAAATGAAGAATCGAGCAGAACATGTAGAAACTTTTAAATACGATAATTAAAATAATATGAATACAGAAAAAACAAGAATGCCATTGGTAGAGATTGGATTGATTTGCGATGAAAATACTGGAACTGCAAATCCATATTCTTATCCATATGATATAATTGATAAGGTTCCATTAACTGTTGATATTACTGCAATGATGTTAGTTAGTGCATATGAAGCAATAATTGATACTATAGAAGAGTCAAAACAAAATGAATTCGAAAAGGAGTTTATGAAATCTTTTAAAAAATACATGAAAAGTAGATTTGACGATCTTGATAAAAAAAATATTGACAATAATAATATGTAATGTAATATTCTTTCATATGAAAAAAATAACTAATGTTCTTATATTAATATCAGTTTTAAGTTTAAATTCATTTTATGCTTTTGCAACTGATCCAACGATTGAGCCACTACAACAAAATGAAGCATCTTCTAATAATTATGGCATGTGGATTATCGGAATTATTTTTGTAATTTTTATACTAAGCAAAAAATCAAGTGCAAAATCAGAGATAATTAATGAAATGAGTAAAACTGGAAAGAAAAATTTATACGGATAAAATATATGAAAAAAAGGCATCGATGGTCAATTGATGCCTTTTTTATTGACAAAATTTATATATAATGTAATATTCTTTCATATGAAAAAAATCACAAGTATTATAATTGTTTGTATCGCATTTTTAAGTTATTCTTCTTATGGAGTTACAACAGATCAAGCGTATATGTCAGCATGTAAAAACCCACAGATATATCAAGCAGATAAAATATTAAATGGAACTTATAAAGATTTAAAAGGCGTTCTATCTCCAAACGAAAAGGAAGTATTAAAAACCGAACAGAGGAAATGGGTAGCAGGACTATCTAAACATATTGTTATAGTGAATAATAAGGTTCAAATAACACAAGATTTGTTATCATACATTGAAATTCGTAATGGGCAATTAGTTGATCAATGGAATGCTCGTATAGATTCAGAACAATCTTCTATCCCTTCACCACAACCTTCTAGACCTGTAGTTACACAATTACCACTGAATAGTTATCAAACAACTCCTGCTCAAAAATTGGCTTTTGAAAGGCAGTTTTCAAAACCATCTAAATTACCAACTCCAACTCCTATTCCTACAGTAGAACCAACTCATTATGCTCAATCTAAAGGAACTTATGAATCCCCAAATAAATTTATACCTGAAAATACTCCACAACAACAAACTAAATCAGAATATTCTGAGTTAGGTTATGGAATTTTAATTATTATTGGATTGGTGATACTTAATTGGATACTAGTAAAGTTAGGAATTATTAGTAGCAATTCAGGTGGAAGTAGTTCTGGTAGCAGTTATACAAGTAATACTGTAGATACCACAAAATATATAACTACAGTAACACAGACTGGAGATTTTTTTACGATAATTTATACTGAAGGAAATAGTTCATCACCTCAAAGGAAAGCTAACAATTCAGGTATAATGGTTGGATATACACAATCAGTAGTAACATATCATCATCCTAATGCACCTCATTCTTTAAGCACTTATAATATCAATACAAGAGAATATCGTCATGGAATTAGTTGTTAGTAGTTAACTTATATATTGATATAAATAATAATGATGGAGATTATTAATTCAAGATTTTAGTTCTAACTCTACTAATTCTTTCATAGCATCTTCAAAGGATACAAATTTTACAGGAGTATTCATTGAAGGTGCTTTTGTTTGTACAATTTCTTTTGGTAATGCATTCAACATTTGAGATGCTATATCGTTTTCTAAATTTACAAATATTTCATCTCTTTGCATTATGGGCATTCTTCCAGCACAAGAAAGCGTTGATATAGTTTTTTTCGGAACTGCGGAATATGCATTTTCTAAACTCATAATATTAACTTAATGATATTGTAGAAAAATGATGATTAATTGCCCACTCGCACATCTTTTTAAGCGCATCTAATCTTTGTTTTATATCTTCTTTAGAAAATCCACTTATAAACATATTTCCTTTTTGTTCTGGTTTTCTTTCAGCATTTCCAATAGTATAATCATTATCTTCAACTGTTTCTATTTTAATTAATAACTCTCTAACATCAATATTATGATAGTCAAAAATTGTTCCAGAATCGTAATTTAGAATATCACAAAAAACGACTCGTGCATTAGCATTACTCCAATGGATTTCAGGTGCTTCATCAATATTATTTGGGATAATAACTTTTATAGGAAATCTCCAAACCATAGAATTAAACATTTTTGATTTTTCTTCATATGGTTCTCCAGTTAATTTTGCATTATATTCAGGGATATAATATTTTATCATGCTTATTAGTTTTTTGATATGATTTTCCGATAATCCCTTTGTATAAAAACTTATATTACCTTTAGTTCCATTTTCTGTTTCACTACTCATATCAGAAATTACAATATCAGGTACGGTTTGTTTTAAACCATTTTTTTGCATATATGGATATATATAACGATATTGCATTCTACTTCCAACATCAAAAACACTATGAGAAATTTTATCACCAGAATCTTTTATATATACAGATAATCCTTCATTCAAAATCATATTATATGCATTTTCTAATCGTTTTTTATCGTTACTCATATTTAATATTTATCATTTATATAAATATTAAATATGGAAATAGAATTACAAGGTGAATATTGGTTTGATGAAAATGGAAATACTATGTATGCTGATGGGGATGTAGGAGATATGAATCACGAAGCATATGTAATTCAGAGGTGTGTTGGAGAGATAACTTCTATATTTGATATTTATAGCGAAGATAATATATTAGAAAGTGATACATGGAGAAACTGAAGTAATATTAATCCGAACAAATTAATTGTATTATAAATTATTCATGATATAGTTCTATCGTGAATAATGATATAAAATATATTTCAGAATTATACGAATCAATATCTAAAGTTGATTATTTTAATAAAAATATTAATAGAGATGATTTTGATTGGGATTCTTTTTTTTATGAATCATCAAATAAATCACTTATATTAATAGAAAGTTTTGAAATATTAAAACGAGAAATCACACCTAATGGAAAAATTGATGTATATAAAATAATAACATTAAAAGGTAATAAATATATACTTAATATTGATTATCAAAATAGTAAAAAGTTAGGAATGTTTATATTCACTGGATTAAGAGGAGCAGAAGCAAAAAATTCAGAACCATCAAAAGAATATTTTAATAATCTAAAAAATATAATAGGAAATGATGGAGAAATATGTTTTATTCGATTTGAAGATATACAAGGAAGAAATAAATTAACTGGTGAAGCGGGACTTAGCGCATTTGAAGTATTTTCAGGATTGAAATTAGCAATTACAGATAGTTTCGCAGAACATAATAAAAATACCAATTTAAAAGGAATTGTAATGTTAATTTCGAAAGAAGAAGAAAATATCCGATTACCTTTATATAAAAAATTAATAGAAAAATATTTATCAGAATTTTCAAATATTTATGTGGATAGAACATCAGATAAACTTTTCACGCATTTGATAGCAACTATATAATAAAATGAATACAGAACCATTACCAAAAAGTATAACAAACCGATTAAAAAAACAATTAAATACTGAAACAGAATATTTATGGGCAAAGGAATCTTTTATATTTAAACTATGCAGAAAATATTTAAAATTCTATCGCAATCCTTGGGCAATGCGTTTAGGGAAATTTGAGAAAAAAGATTGCGGATGGGAAAAACGCGAAAGAATATTAAAGAAAATGTTTCCTATTCAATGGTTCATTCGTAATTCAATTCCTAGTTATATTTCTTATAAAATATTCTGGATTCGTCACAAATATTATGATTTTAGATTTGGCAAGGTGGATTATTCTCAATTTGAAGATTGATTTTAATAATATATTTGATATAATATAATCATGAATATTAATCATGAAACTTGTGATATATGTAATAAACCCGTTATAGGATTTGAATATGAATATTGTTGTAATGGGCAAGATTGTGGATGTATGGGACAACCTTTAAATCCTTGCATTTGTTCAAAAGAATGTAATGATGCAATATCTAAAGGTATAGGAACATCATTTGAAGCAAGAAGAATACGTGCAGGAATAGAATTATATGAAGTTATCTGAAATTTGTGATGCATTCTTAGATGGACAATTGGCAGGAAAATAAAATTCATGTTAATTGCAGATACTTACGAAGATGATAAAACATTTTTTGTTGATCTACAAATAATATTAAAAAATCCACTAGAATATATAGAAATAAACTACAAAATAATATGAAAATAAAATTATTACAATGCGATATTCCAAATAAAAATGGAAGGATATATTCAACAGATATTATTAAATCTCAATTGGATGAAATTAACCAAAATAATAAACAAATATTGGGATATTATAATAATGCACCACATACACTTTCTAATGTAGCATTTATTGCAAAAAATTTAGAAATAGACAAAGATGGAATGTTAATATCAAACACTATAGAAATTTTAGAAACTCCGCAAGGCAAAAAACTTACAGAAGATTTAAATTCAGGATTTAATATAGCATTTAATATATCGGGTATAGGTAATATTGATAACAATGGAATAATATCAAATTACGCTTTAGAAGGAATAGACGCACATACAACATTAGACTTTGAAATTTAATATGGATAAAACACAAAAGGAAATATATCTTGAATATATAGATGAAGAAATTAAAAAAGGATTATTGGATATAAATTTTTCTTTTACGGATAATGCAAAAAAAGCAACGGAAGAAGAATTGAATTGTATAAAAGATGCATTAGTAATTTCAGATTCAAAATTATTTTAAAATGAACACAAAAACAAGATTTAAATTTAGGATTTGGGACACATTAGAAAATCGATTTATAATGCCTGAAAGTTTAGGAGGAAAACAACATTACTTTATGCATATTGATGGAACTCCTATTAATATGCAAAATGGGGATGGTGGAAGTATTTATATAATTCACCAATGGACAGGATTGACAGATAAAAACGATATTGATATATACGAAGGCGATATAGTAAATGCGTGGGATAGAGGAGTGAACGCAAATCTAGAAATTAAATGGGGAGATCGAACTTCTGGTTTCTTTATGCATAGACACACTGGAGGATTGGTATGGCATCTTTCAGGAGATTCAAATAAGAAAGAAACTGTAAAAGTTATCGGAAATATATTTGAAAATTATGAATTGGTAAAATAACTATTGACTTACCAACAAATCCCTGTATTATTAAAACCATGAAAACATTTCCTATACTTTACAGCAGAACTTCAACAGGTGCAACTCAACAATGGCAGATTTTTGTTGAAGGTGACTCATATTATACCAAAACTGGACAAATTGGAGGAACTGTTGTTACACATTCTCCTATTAAATGTGTTGGTAAAAATTTAAATAAAAAGAATTCTACCACAAACGAAGAACAAGCAGTTGCAGAAGCTCAAGCAAAATTTGATAAGCAATGCAAAACTGGTTACTTTGAAGATATTACTAAAATTGATGAAATGCCATATGTTGAATGTATGCTTGCTAAACATTTCAATGACCGAAAAGATAAAGTAAAATATCCAGTAGGTGTACAAATTAAATTTAATGGTGTAAGATGTATTGCAACTAGGTTTGGATTATTCTCTCGTAAAGGTGAAAAATGGATTTCAGTTCCACATATTAAAAATTCACTTGATAGTTTTTTTGAACAATATCCTGATGCAGTTCTTGATGGAGAATTGTTTAATGAAGATTTGAGAGAGAAATTGAACGAATTAATTTCTTTAGTTCGAAAGAAGAAACCAACACTAACAGAATTAGCAGAAAGCGAAAAAGTTGTAAGATATTATATTTATGATATGTATGATGCAACAGTTGGGCAAGAAACTCATTATTTACTTCGAGGAGGAGAGATTCCTAAACTATTAAAAGGTAATCCTTATTATTTCGAGGTTAAAACTAAGATTTGTAATAACGAATCTGAAGTATTAGATGTGTATAATGATATTATTTCAACTGGACATGAAGGAGCGATTGTTCGAGATTTAAATATGCCTTATGAAAATAAACGTTCTTCAGGACTATTAAAAATCAAACCAGAAGATTCTGATGAAATGACTATTCTTGATGTTCAGGAGGGATCAGGTAATTGGTTAGGGAAAGCAAAAATCATCACAGTTAAAACTGATAGTGGTTTAGTATTTGATGCTACGTTTAAAGGTAATATGGAACAAGCCACTAAATTTTTAAATGATAAAGATAAATGGATTGGCAAACGTGTAACCATTAAATATAATGGAATTACAGGAAAAGGTTCCGGTTGCCCACAGTACGCACAATTAGATATTAATAACTGTTTAAGAGCAGAAAAGAAATTATAAATTATATTCGGAAAATTTTTTATAGACTATAAAATGAAACGAAAAGATACAATCATATTAACAGGAGAAGAATATATATTAGAGTATAAAAATAATACTCGATATATAAACGGAGAATTAGTTGATGATTTTATTGACAGATTGGTTGCAAGTAATAAATGGAATATTATATGTGATTTTGCTAATGTTGGCATGAAATCATTAACTAATAATTTAACCTTTAATAGCCCACGGCAGGAATTAATAAGCAATATAGCATCAGAAAGTCAATTACCTCATAGCAAGCTAACGGGATATTCTTGTGTCATTTGATAAATATAATTAAATGAATAAAGATGTTAATAATATACGATTGTTATACGAGAAAAATCGAATATTAATCCTTAATGATATAGAAGATATAGATAAATATATAAAATATTCTTATGGGTTATATCCATTAATTATAGAATCTGTATTACCAAAAGAAATAAACAAAATAGAAAAATGCGGGATATCCGATTCTTATGAAGTTAAAACAAAATCTGATAAAGAATTTGATGTATTATTATCATATTGGAACATCGCCAATGCTATAGATAATTCAAATAAAAAAGAAATTTTAGCATATCATAAAAACGATAATATAACTGGAGATTTATATAAAAATCTAAAAACATTATTCACAGATAATAACGATTATTTATGTATGATATTGTTCAAAGATTCATTAGGAAGAACTAATATTACGGGTGAAGTTGGAGTAGAAATTTATGAATTATTTTTAGGAATTCAAGATGCAATCAAGGATAGTTTTATTATACAAAAAAGATTAGAAAACGTTAAAGTTATTTGTATACGAGTATCGAAATCAGAATCAAAAAGGATTTCCATATATAAAAGATTAATAATTAAGAATATTGGCGATATATTTCCATATTCTTATATTGACAAAACTACAGAATCTGATAAAAATATGGATGTGCTAATTTTCACAAGAACAAAAATATAAAAAATGAAAACAATAATACTATCAATATTGACATGCATTCTATTAACTGGATGTTCAGAAAACTATAGAAGGCAATGCGTTCAAGAATCATTTAAAGGATGTGAACTATTTTCATTTCCTGATAGCAGTGATAGATTTTTAGTAAGAATCGAAGATGGAACAATATTATTAGTGAATTGCGATAATCCATTTAAAGGAAATCCAACTTCGCATTCCGTAGCATTTTATTCTAGAAAAAATTAAATTAGTAATTAAATATAACAGCATGAAACTTGCTCTTTATATTTTTTTATGGATAACCGCAATTATTAGCATTATTATACATGATAATACTTGTATATATAATCATCATAAAATAAAAATTTCAACATTATTATATAGTTTATTATCAATATCAACTATAGTAATTTGGCATTTTATATTTTTCTATCAAAAACTTTTTTAATGGATATAATAAAAGCAAGAGATTTAACTATAACTAATTGTGAGTTATCTGATATAAGAGAATTTGTAGAAAGTAATCATTATTCTCATAGTGTTAATGGAGTAAAAATATCCTATTGTTTTAAAGTTGAATATAATAACATTTTAGTGGGTGGAGTTATATTTGGTGCATTATCTACAACTGCATGGAAGAGATTTGCAGATTCTGAAAAAAAGGTAATAGAGCTTAGAAGGTTAGTTCTTATCGATGAATGTGGAAGAAATTCAGAAAGTAGAGTTATAGGATCATGCTTACGATGGGTGAAACAAAATGATAATGAATTAGAAGTTGTTGTAAGTTATGCTGATCCTGCGCATGGACATTCAGGCATCATATATAAAGCATCTAATTTTGAATATTTAGGAGTTGGCAAAACTGATAAAGGATTCTATGACTCTGAAACTGGAAAAACATATCATTCAAGAGCAATGAGAACAAAATATAAAGGAGATTATAAACCTTTTGTTAAAAAACTAAGAGCTAAAAATGAAGCAGGTCTATTAAAAATTGTCGATCTACCTGCGAAACATTGTTATATATACAAGTTAAAATAATATGAAAAGTGATTGTTGTTCAGAAGAAATAAATATTTTTAAGAAATCTCGTAATGAACCAACTACATGTTCAAAATGTGGTAATATTTGCGTTATGATTCCAGAAACTTTAGAAGAAATGATGGTAAGGCGAAGAAAAAAGGATTGCCCTGAATTTGTAAAAGCAGATTCCTTTTGGAAAGTTGTGTACGAATGTCGTTATACAATTATTCATATTTCTCCATTTTGTGATGGATTTTTTGCTTTTGGGCAAGATGCGTTATGGGGATTTTCTAATGTAGCAGAATGGATCAAAGAAATTGATGTTTATGATAAATAATTAAATGAAGTTCGATAATCTTATTAATTTAATTAAAGAAACTATAGAGGAAGATTCTTATAGAGGATTACATCAAGCCCCTATGAAAGATTCTGGTTCTCCTTTATATGATTTAAAGGGTACATATCCTGATGATATATATTCGCATAATGCTGTGAAATATTATGGACATTATGGAGATTATAGAGATGCTAATCCTATTAGAATTATTCAAGCATATAAAAATAAACCTAATGCAATGATTAAAATATATAGATCAATTCCATATATGCCATCAAATATTGAAAAGATTAAGGATATAGAAACAGAAATGGCATATATCCTGAAATATGGAAAAACTTCTAATAAAGTGAATTCTCCATTAAAACGTTCAGATTATTTTGACCATATTAGTAAAGAATTAGAAAGATTAAAATCATTACCAGAAGAATCTATTAATAAATTTAAAATTAATATCGGAGATTGGGTTACGATTGATAAAAAATATGCATTAGAACATGGAGAATCAGCATTACATGGAAAACATAAAATAATTTCAAAAAATGTATTTGCAAGAGATATTTTCACTAATGGGGATTCTATATTTGAATGGGGCTACGATCCACAACCTAGAGTTAAAAAAGAAATTATTACTCATTAACAAATTAGGATTAATCATTTGAAATTATAATCAGTGATGTTATAATAGTAGATATGAGTGATTATGAAACTTTAACAAGCGGAGAAAAAGAGCAATTTAATGGTGGCGCACAAAGAGATTCACAGAAAGGAAAACCTCGCTATGATCTTATACCACCATTAGCACTCAAAAGACTTGCAGGGCTATATGCAAGAGGTGCTGATACATATGGCGAGTCTAATTGGGCTGGAGGAATTGGATATAAACGTTTATACACTTCTGCTCTACGTCATTTAATATCATGGTCTATGGGAGATAATACCGAAGATCATTTGAGTGCTGTATGCTTTAATATATTTGCAATAATTCATTTTCAAGAATTAAAAAGAGAAGATTTAAATGATATGCATAAATGGAGTGAAAATTCTAAAAATATAGATAAATAAAGATATAAATATGAAATTTGATGATATCTTTAACCGCATAATGGAAGCAGACGAAAATGTAACTCCTAAAGTTCTTGCTCCTGATCCTAATATTCTTGCAAAAACTACACCTGCACCAGAAGAAACTGAAGAAGTAGAAGCTGAAGAACCGGATAATGCGCAAAAAAACCAAGATATATATGATCAATTAAAAGAATTTTTATCTAAAGGTGCTAAATTTGCTACATTTATTTATAAAACACAAGGAACTACAAAAAAAGGAGAAGTTCCAAACGGACCAACTAAAATATATAAAGTAAATTTCGGAATTAATTATGGAAACATTAAATCCCATAATAAACCAGTTATAGAAGCATACACACCAGAAGATGAGTATGAAGAACAGGCTAAAGCAGAAATGTTAGCATCTTTATCAAAACCGTATAATCCCGAAGAAGAAAAAACTAGCGTATACCAGACTATCGAAAAAGGTATACGATATAATACTGAAAAAGATTGTTTAAACATATTGGCACAAATTACTGGAAAACCAGAAATAGTTGCAGCAGGGGAAGAATTAAAGAAACCTGGTGTATATGATTTAACATTGAATAAAGATGGAACTCCAAGAAAGGGAGCACATGTCGCAAGAGCAAAGCGAATTATCAATTTTAAACTACAGGATCAACTTCGTTCTGGATTAACATCGTTTGATCTTGATGAAAAAAAGATAGCGGGGGTAAAGATGAATGGTGATATTATCGAATTCCATGCAGAAGATAAGACCCAACCTATAAGCAAATAATATGGAAAGTAAATATGAATCATTTACATCTTATGTTTTAAATGTAATTAAAAATAACGCAATTACTAATAAACATTTATCTGAGTCTGATGAACAAATATTAGAACTTGCAGAATTTTTAAAAATTGGTAATATTCATAAAGTTAAATATGATCCTACAATCCATGAGAATATTACTTGTGATATTGGAGATAAACTTTGGGCATTTGATGATATAATTCCTTTAGAAACTGCAAAAGAAATTATAAATGTTGAATAATTATGCCTTCAACATTTATAATTTCTGACACTGAAGATAAAACTTTTGTTAAATTTAGAAACGAACAAATTAAAAAATACGGAAAACTTGATAGTAATACATTTACTTTTAAATTCACAAGAACTGCTATAGGAACCAAAGTAGAAACGATTAACGAAATTTCAGGTGATAGTAAAGATATTACCGATTATTCAATGTGGTGAAATTTGCTTTATAGATATAGTAAGTTAATTATTATTATGAAAATTAAACTTGGCACTAAGATTAAAATATATGAATTGATGT
>Ga0007792_10000614_pt1 | contig 12820 bp, 14 predicted proteins | sample CryBogmetaGMA6M_FD_60371 | JGI IMG/M metagenome (GOLD analysis project Ga0007792, IMG submission 60371) | Freshwater microbial communities from Crystal Bog, Wisconsin, USA - MA6M | ecosystem: Environmental > Aquatic > Freshwater > Lake | place: Crystal Bog, Wisconsin, USA | collected 2009-07-06
AAGGGTTTTCACCAAAACTACAAGGGCGCTAGCAAATCAGCAGCAACTTTGTTAAGCCACAACCGTATCCTTATTCGTAACGTTACTGCAGGTGTTCTTACTGGTATTGAAAAGAGCATGATTAAGGGTTGGGACTCAGAGAAATTGGGTCGCCTTGTAGAAGACACTGCTGGCGTTATTATGCGTCACTCTGGTCACCTTCCACTTGGCGTTCACGCACAAAACGATGTTTCAATAACCGACCCGTTCTCTGGTTTGCAAGGTGAGATTACAGACGTTCACCGTGTTGACGCTGCTGGTCGTTTGATTAAGACAAAAGCATCTGTAGGTGACCACCACACATACAACAACCTTCACGACCACGGTTACGCAAGGTCAATGGTTCAGCAGATGGTAAGACTTGTCGATGACAAACTTTCGTTTGCTGCTAGCAAAAGACTTAGGGAACTTATAGAAGAACCAACTATCTCTGGAATGTTTGGTGTTAAAAAAGGTTCACTTGAATGGTTCAACGAAACTCGAGTGCGACTGTCTGAAGAAGTTTACAAAGACGTTCTTCAGATGAAGCCTGCAGAACTTTCTAGGTACCGTGCATCTGAATTAGTTATTTCTGACCCTAAGTTATCTGCATGGTCTTTGGACATGCGTGAGGCTATTAAGGACAAAGGCCCTGACGCTTTGGTGCCTGGACGTGAAGCAGAAGGTATCACCTATGAGATGGCATTTAAAGAAGCAGCGTTAAAAGACTTTGCTACTCGTACGGCAACCAACGTACTCAACACCGTAACTGGAACCAGCAGTAACAAGTGGAGGCTTCACACTGACCTGCTTGACATGATTATCCACAACCAGATACCTACTGAAAAAGAAATGAACGCCATCTTGGGCGGTAAGAAACTTTACGCACCAAAGGACATTCCTGGCCGAGAAGTTAATGCCGCCAACTGGACAACTGCTGCTTCGTACAAGAACTTTTTACGTCGTCTTTCTGAAGTAGGTCACGACAAGGTTCTTGGACCAATTGTTAACTGGATGGTACGTGACCCGTTGTTTGCTCTTGAGTACCACAACCAAATGGAACTTGCTCGTGAGTTGATTAAGGCTCGTCAACTAAACGTTGACAACGCAGAGGTATGGGCAGAGAACCAGGCTATTCAACGAATGATTCGTTTTGTCCACAACCCTAAAGACAAGACATTCTTTGAAGCCAACATGCGTGTTGCTGCTCCGTTCTATTTTGCTCAAAACCAGGCATGGCGACGTGCGTTTCGTATGGGTGCCGTAGACATGGGAGCATTTGAAAAGTATCTAAAAATGTCTCTTGGTGTTACCAACTACGTAGCAATTCAAAACCAAGCAGGAACATCACCAACAATGGTTATTCCAGGAACACAGTGGTTAGGTGGAATGTTTGGTCTTGACTTTAACCTTACAGGTGGCCCAGGTTCAGTTAACTCAATGGTGCCTACAGGTGATATGGGTGGAATCATGGGAACCCTAGGAACAATTGTTCGCCCTGCATTTGGACCTTACGTTACAACGCCGCTTAAACTTATTAAGGACCTAAAGTTCCCACACGAGGAATGGGCTAACAACATTGTTAAGAACATCATTGGTGAGTACGCCAACAATTCTACAATGCAGCAGAACCTTTTGCCTTCTTCAACACTAAATGGCATGCTACAAATTATGGATGACGTGGTCTTTAAAAACCACAACGGTACTGTCGCTTCAGTTGAAAATCAAATTATTACTGACATGTCCGAGCAGATGCACAAGCAGTTTAGAGACGAAGTTGAGTCTTACCTAAGCAGAAGCGACAAATGGAATACTTACGACAAGGGTACAAGAGAGCACCTTATTAAAAGTGTGTCCAATACATTGTTTGCTAATTGGACTGCTGACAATGCAGCACAGGCTAAGTTCTTGGAAGAGGCTCACTCTAAAGCAGTGATGATGATTGCCACAAAGACTATTCTTAACTTCTTTAGTCCTGTTGCACTTTCTCTTAATGCCACATATTCCGGTCTTGCAGACTTAGACAAAATTATGGCTGAAAAGAACAAGGACGGCACACCTAAGTACACGGCCTACGAAGCCATGGACGAATACAACAAGAGACACCCAAACAACATCTACGACCTTACGGCTCACACATCAAGTCCTTACGGTCACTTTGACGAAACAAAATTTACGTTTGATTTTGTTGAACAGCACATGGGCTTTGTCAACAAGTACAAGTATGCATCAGCAATGATTCCTGACCGCACTTCACCACAAGACGCACATGCCGCTTCGTTGGAAATGCGCCATGGTCTTCGTGCACGTATGACTCCAGATGAGATGATTGTTCAACGTGACATTACAACTGGTAACGATTGGTACTACAACGACGCACGTTTCTACATGCTTCAGAACCCAATGTATTCGTACGATGGCAAAACGCTTAACGGCGAAGGAATCAAAGTAATGGGAGATATGGCTAAGGGTTACGGTAAACTAAACCCTAGTTGGTACGCTTCTTTTAAGGGTGAAGAAAAAAACAGCAACGCTCTTAAGGTCTACGACGAAATGAACAAGATGTTGCAAGACCCTGAAGTTCTTAACCCATTGAATGGTAAGGGTGGGAAAATTATTATTCCTCCTAAGCAGTACATGCAATTTGTTGCTCTAAACAAAATCTACAATGATAGTGCAGCACAAATTAACGCAGAGTACAAGGTTAACCCTTCTGCTGCTTCTGAGCAACAAAACAGATTGTACGAAACGCTTCTTGCTGTTTCCCAATTAAAAGAATTTTCATTATCGTCGTACTACATTACTTCGTGTCTTTTGAAAATGCCTACTGTATTCGTACCTGGAAGATAAGGAATAAAATGCCAGAAGAAAAAGCAACCCCTACCAAAGCGGCACCAGCAAAAGCAACTGCGGCTAAGAAAGAACCAGTGCCTACGGCAAAAACAATGGAAGACATTGCCAACCGTTACATGGTTCCAATTACCAAGGATGTTATTAAAGTTCTTGCCAAAGAACTTACACCTGAAAAGTTAAATCTTTTTGAAGAGTACATGAAGCAACAGGCAATGGGTTTATACCCTACGCTTGCCAAGCAGATAGAACAGGGGATGCCTACACGTGCGCTTATTGAACCGTACCGTCAAGTGGGCAAGCAAGTTCTTGGACAAAACTTTGAACCTGATTTTGTTGGTGACCCTAAATCTGCTGCAGCGCTTCACGGACATGTCGATGAAGCAACAGGGCGACCAGCACCTATGCCACTCCACAAATGGAAAGAACACCTTATGAACGAGCGTTCATTTGGTTGGGAATACACACCTGCTGCACACGAAGCAGCACAAAAAGTAACTTCAGCACTTAACGAAGGATTCATGAGGCCACCTGCACAAGGAGCGTCAGAAGGAATACAAGGAGCACAACGATGAAAACTGCAAAAAATAATACCCCTGCCAAGCCAAAGGTTTTCATAGACCAAACACAACTTGACGCATATGTTGCAGGTATAGTAGGAGCAGGACAAAATGCAGGTTTAACTGGACTTGTAACTGTTGGTCAAATGGATGCAACGTCTCTTCAATTGTACGGAGTTCCAAAACAATACATAGCGGCGTTTCTTGCTGACATTAACCCAAAACTTAAAGCAGGTGTTTACAGTGGGTCAACAATTAGCGCAAGTAAACTTCAAACTGCTATTGAAGCATCAGCCGGTAAAGTAGCAGGTAGAAATTCAGACCAAATTCTTAATGCTTTTAAATCTCATTTTGGTATTAAAAAAGATTCGACTAGTACAACCGATGGTTGGGGTCGTCTTGCAACTAGTATTACAAAAGCGGCTGGTGTTTGGGCAATTGCCTCTTCACCAGGAACAGCAGGAGCACCTAACGTTGTTGGTGCGTTTGTCCCACCAAAGACTACAGGAACTCCTAGTTCCCCCGGTGGTGTATCTGCACAAGCCGCAGCCGAAATAAACGCAAAGGCTTCAGCCCAAGTATCCGCTTATGACACAGTTCTAAATACCCTAGACTCATGGGGCATGGCACCTAAGAAGCCAGAACCACCTGCCAACAAGAACGACGCTGCTGCTATGGCTGCTTACAACCAGCAACTCCAGGCGTTCAATGCAGACGAAAGCATTATTGGCACTGTAAAGAACATGGTCTTTGGAGCATCTAGCCAACAAGTAAACAGCAAGATTCTTTTAGACTACGTTCGTGGTACTGCCGCTTACCAAGCCGCTTTTCCTGGTCTTACAGAACGTAATACAAAAATGGGTTTAGCACAGCACATGACAGAGCAAGACTACATGAACTATGTTTCTTCTATTCATGGCACAGCACAACAGTACGGCATACCTAAACTTGACAACAAACAGATTGCTGCCCTTGTACAAAACGATGTTTCTGCTGCTGAGTTTAATGAGCGTGTGACTAAAGGTTACACAGCCGCTATGAACGCTGACCCAGCAACTCGAGCACAATTGGCCAAATTTGGCGTTAACACCAGTGACCTTGCCCACTACTACCTTGACCCTAAGAACAGCCTGCCTAAGATTGAACAGGCCACGGCTGCAGCCACACTTGCTGGTTACTCTCAGAACGTTGGTCTAAGGGGTATGAGTGAGTCTGGTGCCCGTGAATTGGCCGATAGGGTCAACCTAGGAGCAGGGTCAGCCTACGGTACTATGAGCATGGCAGGTGCCCAAAACGCCCTTCTAGGTGCCTCTCGTGACGTTCAGTTGACAGCCGCAGCCCCAGGTTCAGGCCGTCAAACTGTGACTACAGACCAACTTATTGGTTCACAGGTGGCAGGCTATGGCGGTACTAATCAAATAGCCGAGCAAACCCAAGTAGCAAGGGCCGAGCAATCAGCCACCCAACAGTTCTCTAAGGGTGGAGGGTACGCTGAAAACGGCCGTGGAATTACAGGAATAGGTTCGGCTAAGTCGTAACATTCATCATTTGAGTGATACAATATTCATAGATGGTTGGCCCTATGTGGCCGTAGGTGCGCTAACTATCTAAACCCGCTTTGGAGGGCATGACCAAAGTGCGTACAATAGTGCTGAAAATTATCCGCTTTATTAACCTCTGGTAAAGTGCGTACCGCAAGGAGCGACTACATGGCATACGATGACGAATTAGATTACGAAGTTGAAACTGAAGAGCGTCAACCGCTAGACCCGAATATTCGGAAGCAGTTACGTGAAGCAGAAAAGGCTCGTAAGGAATTAGACAGTCTTAAGGCAGAACTAGAAACGCAGAAGCGTGAAGTTCAGTTTTCAAAGGCTGGCATTCCAGATTCAGGATTAGGTCAACTATTCCGCAAGGCTTACGATGGAGAATCTTCGCAAGAAGCAATCCAAAAAGCGGCGATGGAATATGGCATTCTCCAGGCTCCAGAAGAGCCGTCAACGGATGACTCGGAACTTGCGGCTTTACGCAGAGCGCAGGGTGCAACTATTGGGACTACAGGCGCAATGCCAGACCCCCAGCAAATGTACCTTGAAGCACTTGCAGCAGCCACTACTCCCGATGAAGTCATGAAAGTCGTTGAAGGAGACACCGGGACAAAACTCGGTATGTACTCTTCTCGCGGTGCGTTCTAAGCCTAAACAACTTACAACCCACTAACAAAAGGAGTTAACCAAATGGTTGACGCATTTACAGGTCAGAGCACCCTTGACTTTTCAAAGGCCGCTTATGACCGCATGGCATATTTTGCACTACGTCCAGAACTATACTTTGACGCTGCGGCTGACGTTCAGCCAACGCACCAGAGCATGCCTGGAGCATCAGTTGCATTTACAATTGTTAACGACCTAGCAATTCAGGCTTCTGCTTTGACTGAGACAACAGACGTTTCTACTGTCGCTCTTTCAGACTCACAGATTACTCTGACACTTGCTGAGTACGGTAACGCAGTACTAACCACCGCTAAGTTGCGTGGCACATCATACGTAGACATTGACCCAATCGTAGCCAACGTAGTTGGATACAACGCTGGAGTTTCAATTGACACAATTGCACGTGCTGCACTTGACCAGGGAACAAACGTACAGTACGCATCAGGTCTTGGAGCACAGGCTCTACAGACTTCTGTAACTGCACGTTCAGGCGTTGCTACAGGAAACACAATCTCATCACTTGACATTCGTGTTGCTCGTGCTCGTCTCCGTTCACAGAACGTTCCAACATTTGGCGGAATGTACGTTGGTTACATCCACCCGGACCTCGTTGCAGACCTTCAGGGAGAAACTATCTCAGGTTCAAACGTACAGGGATGGCGTGCACCACACGTATACGCTCAGCCAGGTGAAATCTGGACTGGTGAACTCGGTGCTTACGAAGGTGTTCGTTGGATTGAAACACCACGTGCTCCAGTGTTTGCAGGTGCAGGTGCTTCAAGCACAAACGTTTACGGAACTATGATTCTTGGTCGTCAGGCTCTTGCTAAGACGTACTCAACAATTGATGGTAACGGAGCGTTCCCACACGTTGTCCCAGGTCCAATCACTGACCGCCTCCGTCGTTTTGTACCACTTGGTTGGTACTGGCTTGGTGCTTACGGAATCTTCCGTCAGGCTTCAATCATCCGACTCGAGTCGTCGTCACTACTTGGTTCTGACATCGGAACTTCGTACGACCCACCGATTGACATGGGTGAAGTTACAGGAAGTACTTCTGCTATTAGCGCTGTTGCGTTTAACAACCCTGCTACTGGATTTGCTACATACACCGTAGCCTCAGTTGCCGGAATTTCAACAGACGAAACTGTAGTTGTATCAGGCGCTACAACAGCCGGAATCAACGGAACATTCGTTGTTACTGCTGTAAACCCAGTGACCAACACATTCACAGTGGCAAACACATTGTCATCTGGAACTGTTGGCGCAAGCGCTATCGTAACAATCCCAACAGCGTAGTAGTACCGGGTAGGAGACAGGTATGCCGTGGCCTTTTGCGTGCGCCCATTGTGGTAGCCGTGACGTTCAGCCCCTCGTGGATGAGATTCAATGTCTCATCTGCGGCGGGTTGACCGACAGGCACGGTGTATTTGTCTCACACCTGGACCAATTCACTTCCGAGGAGAAATACTAATGACTATCCCAACAGGGTTAGGACTCCGCATGGGTGTTGAATCTGCTAACCCAGCAGGTACACCACTTCCTAACCGAGTCACCCGTGCAAAAATGAACGACGCAAAAGCCATTAAGGGCGAAACATCTGACCCTTGCTACTGTGGTTGCTGCGACATGACAGACGCAAGGTTTATGTAATGGCTGATTTAGTTCAAAAAGCAGCCGGAGCAGTAGGTCGTCAAGCAGAACGAGTAGCAGGAGACATTGGTGCAGCAGCACACAATGTTGCTAACTGGGCAGGAGATGCCGCTCAAGGAGCAGCAAAAGGTCTTGGCGCTGTTGGTACTGTTCTTGGTCTTCTAGCAGGACAACGAACACATTCTCGTGGTTCAGATGACGCACATGGTTCAGCACCACAGTCACCAAATCAACACGGCGTATCACACGCACCTAACGCTGGTCCTGCAATGCAGGGTCACATCAAAGGAAAATAATGGAATCACGCGCATCATTTCCAACCGTAGCCACAGACTTGTTCCGTGGAACTATGGACAACACTCACACAAGTGCTGGAGAATCACACGGACCAACCCTTCGCGGCGTAGAGCAGAACACTGCTCGTGGCGTTAAAGAGGCTCCTGTAATGACAGGCATGACACCAGTTGAGTACGCACCTGCCACAGACGCACCACACGTTGACGGCTTCAAAGTACACGGAGACTACTAATGCCAGACCGTTTTAGCGAAGAATACAGCGTAGACAAGAAGAAGGACGGTTTTGTCGTTGACATGCGCCCTACTACTCTTCTTGAGCAGAGCCAGCATGGTCTTGACCGTATCAACCGTCCTGTCGGAGAAGCAATTACTGAAGGCGCAGAGTACCAGACAACTGGTGGACGTAACCTTACAGACGCAGAAGCCGCTTCTCGCCTAGGAGCCAACGGACGCAAGAAGTAGGTCCTGAGTGGCTACATTTACGCCACCTACGGTCTATGACAACCCGCCAATTCTTCCGGATGTACGGGGATTAGCAAACAGACTATTTCGTTACTTCCCTAACAGGGCAAGATACGTCACTGTCTTTGCGCTATCGGATGGGACGTTTGTTCAGGACACGGCTACGCCGGAGAACTCCAACACAAACATTCCATACCCGTACAACCCATGGGACCCATCGGGTCCTTTTGTCACGTCTTACTTTGTGGACTACACAGTTAATCCACCGAGACAGACGCACACATCCGTTTCACAGAATCCATATATTACCAAAGTGTATCAAGAACCTAGTAGAATAACTGCTGCTGAAGTCGCTGCTCTGACTTCTGCCGGATACGGAGCCTTGATATCATGACCGCAACACCACACAACGTTGGCCTACACCCCGAGGATTGCTTTGGGTGCAAGGCTGCATCAATCAGTATGTCACCTTCTGCCATGCCTACACGCTCTAATGCTGGTGTAATCAACATGGACACTAAGGCTATGCACGCTGACGTGGCCGCTTACAAGCGTCTACGTAAAGACGGAACACAACCCAAGTCGGTAAAAGGCGCGGCGGCTCTTGAGTCACGTGCAGTATCGAAGTGGGAAATTGAAACAGGCACCACGCTTAAAGGCGACAGCAAATTGGGCAAGAGGCTTGACGAAACACAAGGCGCAATCAACCGAGGAGAATCAGTAATCTAATGGCCTACATTCTTAGTGGAGTTGTTGCTGGTCCTTCAGGTTTCTTAAACGATGCCGCCGTCTATGCTTACAAAGCATCTCTATTTGCAACACCACCTGCCGCAGGTCAAGCACCTCCTGCCGCTACATTAAACACTGATTACTTCGGACCTGTTATGACAGGTACCCAATTCGGTGGTCCTGGACAATGGGAACTAACCGTAGCAAGCAACGTCAATTACTACGTCTGTGTTACTTATCCAGTTGGTTCTACAACTGCTAAGTACTACTGGACATTAGACGACTCTCTTACCCAATCCAAGGGTGAAACTGGTACACAAGGCCCACAGGGTGTTCAAGGTAATCAAGGTTATCAAGGCACACAGGGATACCAAGGTAACCAAGGTTACCAATCTTCAGTAGCAGGACCACAGGGAATGCAAGGCTACCAAGGTAATCAAGGTTATCAAGGCACACAGGGTAACCAAGGATTTCAGGGGTATCAAGGCAACCAAGGTAATCAAGGCAACCAGGGCAACCAAGGTTTTCAAGGGACACAAGGCAATCAAGGTTTTCAAGGTACAACTGGTCCACAGGGAACAACAGGAAACCAAGGTTTTACTGGAGCACAAGGTGTACAAGGTGCAACTGGTTCACAGGGGTTTCAAGGCAATCAAGGTTTTCAAGGATTTCAAGGTAACCAAGGTTACCAATCTTCAGTAGCAGGGCCACAAGGTTACCAAGGCAATCAGGGTAATCAGGGCGTACAAGGCAATCAAGGATTCCAAGGAAACCAAGGGTATCAAGGCAATCAAGGTATTCAGGGCAATCAAGGATACCAAGGCTACCAGGGTATTACTGGAGCCGGTGGAGCACTTGGTTACTACGGTATGTTTTACGACACCACCACACAAACAAACGGTGGAGCGACTACAGCCAACGTTGTAGGCATTAACACCCTAGACGTTGCAAGTGGTATAAGTATTGTAAGTGGTAACAGAGTTACCATTGCCAATGCTGGTACCTATTTCTTTACTGCTGAGTTTCAGTTAAACAAAACTGGTGGTCCAGGTACTTCTGTAGTTACAATGTGGTACTCCAAGAATGGCACCCCAGCAACGGCTGGAGCGTACACAACAACAATTGCTGGTACTAATACTCAAGTAATTGGTAGCGTTATGGACACCAACACTTTTGCTGCTGGTGATTACATTCAGTTTTATTGGGCCACAAGTGATACCAACGTTCAACTTTTAACAACTGCTGCTGGAACTAGTCCAACTCGTCCATCCACACCATCATTTAACCTTGCCCTAAACCAAGTGCTTTACACTCAGGTCGGTCCACAGGGATACCAGGGTGTGCAGGGATACCAAGGCAATCAAGGATTCCAAGGCAACCAAGGTACACAAGGTGTACAGGGCAACCAAGGATTCCAAGGTGCTAACGGTACTAACGGTGCACAAGGCTCTACAGGTGCTCAGGGTTCTACCGGAGCGCAAGGTTCAACTGGTGCGCAAGGAAGTACTGGAGCGCAAGGTTCACAAGGTAACCAAGGTAACCAAGGTTTTCAAGGTGCTGGTACAGCAGGCGACGGTGACCAAAACATTATTCCTAACCAAATGTATTCATAAAGGACAATCATGGCAACATACTCAAAGCAATTACTAAGTGGTTCAACACAGGGGCTTCCAATTAAGGTCGTGGCTACAAGTTCTACCGGAACGACTATCCACGCCACAGGTACTTCTGCTACAACCATTGACGAAGTATGGCTCTACGCCACTAACACCTCAACCTCGCCTGTCCTTTTGACAGTGCAGTACGGTGGAACAACGGCTCCTGACCAGAACATCATAATTACTATCCCACCACAATCGGGTCTAACTCTTATTACTCCTGGACTTATTCTTACAGGCACAGGTTCGGCTGCAAACACCGTTTACGCTTTCGCAGCAACAGCCAGCGTAATCACAATTTCAGGATACATAAACAGGGTTGCATAATGAGTAAGCCGTTAAATAGAGGTGTTTCAAGTGGTCAAGTTTCAGACTGGATGCCTTCAACTTCTAACTACACCCCTCAACCAAACACATCTCAAATCGTTCCCTACGGACTACAACTTCGCCAGACTATTAACGCTGGTACTACTTCGGTAACTATCCCTGCTGGTATTAACTGGGTCTTTGCTATCTGCGTTGGCGGTGGAGGCGGTGGTCAATTAAGTTCTATTTGTGCAGGCGGCGGTGGCGGCGGCATTACTTGGGGATGGACTCCTGCTTGTTCTAGTTGCGTTGTTGGCACTGGTGGCGCTGCAGCAGCAACAGGTGGTTTTACTCGTTACGGACATCTTTTTGCCGGTGGTGGTGGAGCAACCGGAGTTGGTATTGTTGGTGGCGGTGGTGGTGGTTTTGGGGGTTCTTCTGGTGGTGTTGGCTATGCTGGTGGAACAAACTTTTATGGACAACCTGCTGGTGGTGCTGGGGCAACTGGTTCAACTACCGGCAACGGTGGTAACGCTAATCCTGGTGCAGCCGCCGGTGGCGGTGCAGGCGGAACTGGTGGTGCTGGATTTTCAGGTGGAAATGGCGGTTCAGGTATTTCTGGCGGTGGTGGTGGTGGTTCTTACAATACTGGTTCTTCTGCGCAAACTGGCGGTAATGGTGGAAACGGTTACACCGGTGGTGGTGGCGGTGCAGGCGGTGGTACTACCGGAACACGCACAGGCGGTAATGGTGGAAGCGGTCAGTCTTTGATTTCTTCTATTACATACACCGGTGGAACTGGAACTACTGGCACAAACACAAACGGTGCTGGTGGGGGTGGCGCAGGGGTGGCTGGAAACGGCTCTAACGCGTCGGGAACAACCGGCGGTGCTGGCGGTCTCGGTGGCGGTGGCGGTGGTTCTGGTGCTACTACTACAGCCGGTGTTGGTGGTGCTGGTATTCTTTACATTTTCTATTAAGGACAAACTATGGCAGTAAACATTTACTCAAACGCACAGTTTTCCGATACACCATTCGGATTGAAACTACAACAGACATTGACCTCAACTGGGTCAGTCACAATCCCTACTGGCATTAACCGAGTGTATGTAATCACAATCGGTGGTGGTGGCGGTGGAGGTTCAACGGCTGCTGGTGTAGGCGGTGGTGGTGGAGCAGGTGCTTTCTCAGCCGGTTGGTCACAAGCAGCAACGTCAGTTATTGTTGGAGCCGGTGGTACAGGCGGTTCAGCCTCGGTCGGTTCAGCAGGTGGTTACTCACAATACGGTGCAGTAATAGCCGGTGGTGGCGGTGGTGGTGGTACTGGTCAAACTGCTGTTGTTGCATCTATTATTGGCGGCGGTGGAGGCGGTGCTGGTTCTTTAACTTCCAATGTTTCTGGTGGTGCAAGTTCTGTTTCTTACACAGGCGCACCTTTAGCATCCGCAAATACTTCTGGTGTTGGAAGTGGTGGCGGTACAAGTCAATTTGCCTCTACAAGCGCCTCAGGCGTTGCTGGTGGTGCTGGAGTATCTGGTGGTGGTGGTGGTGGAGCATTTACAACTACGACTGCGACAAACACAGCAACAGGTGGAGCCGGTGGTGCTGGTCTAATCGGTGGCGGTGGTGGTTCTGCATACAGTTCTGCAACCTCAGCAACCGGAACAATGACAGGTGGAGCCGGTGGTAACTCGGACACTAAAACTGGTGGCACAGGTTCATCAGGTTCAGGAATTACATTTGGCGGTGGAGGCGGTGGAGGCGGTTATGCCTTCCTCGGAGTCAACGCAACTAACGGTTCTAACGGCTCAGGAATTAACGGCGGTAACGGCGGTAACTACGGCGGTGGCGGTGGTGGGGCTTCTAACTCAGGAACAGGCGGTACTGGCGGTGCTGGTGTCGTCTACCTCTTTTACTAAAGGACAATAATGGCAACATTTGCAGTTATGAATGGCAACACAGTTTCTAACGTGGTCAGCGCCGACACAATCGAAGATGCACAAATCGCAACAGGGGCAACCTGCGTGGAATACACCGAGGCTAATCCTGCTGGAATTGGCTGGACATTTGACGG
>Ga0007792_10000616_pt1 | contig 12799 bp, 6 predicted proteins | sample CryBogmetaGMA6M_FD_60371 | JGI IMG/M metagenome (GOLD analysis project Ga0007792, IMG submission 60371) | Freshwater microbial communities from Crystal Bog, Wisconsin, USA - MA6M | ecosystem: Environmental > Aquatic > Freshwater > Lake | place: Crystal Bog, Wisconsin, USA | collected 2009-07-06
AGGGGACTTATATTTCTTGGAATGAACACAATATTGAGCGAAAGCAGGCCTGTGTTATCCACGCCTTGCGGAAAGGCCATGAGTGTAAAACGGGTATTTTTATAGGAAGGCATAGTATTGAATCCAATGGTTGTGATTAATTCAATTATTCCGGCAAAAAGCGGTTATGCAATCTGCCGTGTTTCTTCCCAGCTTTCGCTGAAACTGATGTTGATAACCCAAAAAATACTGATGTCGAGACCAAAGGTCACCTGTGCGATGCAATTGGTGGGTGCTCCGGCACCACCTTTATCAATGGTACCTTTTGCTTCAATGGTGATGGTAACGCCGACCAGACCGCCAAGAAGTTCCGCATGACCCCTGAACAGGATGAATGCTGATACCGCAACTCTCTGGGTGCTGTCAACATAGATTTCGACCCCGACCATAAAAAGAATGCTCACGTTTCCGATGACAGGAAGTCCAACGCCTATCTGAGCACCAAAGCCAAATTTCATGTCGAGTGAGATCACCGGACTGGTGTCGGCGCGCAGCGTAAGATCGGCACTGCCAACCGCATAGATGGTCGCGGCGGCAAGAGAGACACACATGACCTGCAAGCCACCGTGAAACTTGAAGTATGCACCCGCCGTCGGAAGCAGTTGTTTCGGGTCGCTCGTCACCTTCAGTGCTGCATTGAAAAAAACACCGAGTCCAAGGCTGGCTTCAAGCTTCAAGGGGACTTGCGGAGCGTCATACGCTGGACCAGGGGGAAATTTGATGAGCGGAATATCTTTTGTTGCCTCAAACTTATACTCCCAAAGGTTGGCGCTGTTACTCATCGCCACCTTCAGCCCCTTTTTCAAAACTTCAGCGTAGTCACCGGTTGAAAGTGCAGCGAGAATCTCAAGAATCTGGATCACCGGCTTCAGGTCGTCACTGTATTCGATTTCAGGCGCAGGCAGATCAAGGGCTGAGTCGGAAGCGCTCTTGCTGCCGAAGTCGGTTTCCGTCCCCTTCTGTGAATTGAAGTTTCCCTTGATGGTAAGAAGACGTTTCAGCGGCCCGAGATCAACCACCATCGCCATACTGTTCATCCTGCCCTTCCAGCTCTTCGACATATCTGCGGCAAAAGAGTCTACATCAAAATCGAACTTGCCGATGTAATCTTTTGGAGGATCTTCGCCAGCTTTCTTCGTTGCCTTGTATTCGATATAAATCTTCAGACCAGTAACATCCACCAGCGGATATGCAAAGTTCGGCAAGTCAAACTTGAAGGCTTCATTGATGAGATTGTCGGCTTTGTTTTTGATGAGCTTGTAGCCCTGATCAACCAGTTTTCCAGCCTCTTCCTTCGCATTCAGCTCCATTATTTCCCATACCTGCTTGCCGACATCTGTTACGCCGGGCAATTTGCTGAAGGCCTCAAGCGGATTACCATTGCGGTTGTCGATGCCTTTGAGGAGCTGCATTGCTGTCCCGAAGGTAGTTTCGGCATCGCTGATATTGGGAAAAATCCCTTTACTGTTCATCAGACGATAGGCATCAGCCAACAATGGCGGTGTTTTGCTCAACAGGGAGTCAACGCCCTTTTTAAATGAGGGAGTAAGAAAGAGAACTTTCTGCGTGTTCATATTCTGCAGAAAGCCGAAATTGATGGTGGCAGCGTCAGGCGTCTTGAGAATATCGCCCGGATAGGCTATACGAAGCAGCTCCTTGGCCGCAGCAACCGGATCGACTACCTTATCCTTGTTCCATTCACCAATACGGATAAGCGGAACGCTCAACTGTTCAGGAAGCGGCGTAACCTCACCTGTTGCCCTTTCGTGCTGCACCATGGTCCAGCTCCCATCCTTCGGCAGCACCACCGAACCTCTTGCCGCGCAGACGAAAATCGGCTTATTCGAAGCATCGTTTGCGTTGTTCACGTCGAAACGGTTCAACCGCATATACTGCTTCGTCCCGGCGACTTTAATGGTGCAGTTGATTTCCGCACCAATGGAACTGTTCTCCGACTGTAGCAGTTTTACGAAATCCTCCTCCTCGATCGGCTTCCCTTGCGGCCCAATTTGTACGTATCCGACAACACCCCTGGTTGCTACACGGTTTGAAGTTCCACCCTCCACAACCTCCTCCAATTCCACATCCGCGTCGAATGTTACTGCGAGCAGTTCGCAAGTGGTATTTTTAAACTCTTTCGGCTTCTCCTGGATGTTCCTGACATTGAGAATGCCGTGAATCATGCCGGGATGAAAGGTGAAGGGGTTGTCAATTTCGTCAAAATGGTGAAAAATATCGGCTTCGGTCATGACGGGTGTATTGTCCGCCTTTTTCGCAACCTTATAACTGAAATCAAACTTCCCGTCGCTTTCGGCTTTCCAGCCGCTGTCGATGCGGCAAACGTAGCCGTTGGCAAGGCGGAACAACGTAATGGTACGAACAACTTTTACACCCCAGGGGTAAACCATGCTTTTGACCTGAACCACTTCGTGGGAAGTTCTTCCGGTCACGACATTAAAGAGCGCCTGGCTGGTCTGTGCAAACGCGGCGTCTTTATTATGCCAGTCGCTGAACATACTGGCGCCGTAGCCGCTGAGGCCAGCTTTCGTAAGGGGTGAACCCGGCCTGCAGGGAAGACCCCATGTATTACTGAAAAATTCCGAATTGAATATCCGGGTCGGCGAATGCGCCAGTGTGCTTGCATTGGTTGGCGAACCGTCAGGATTATTGATATTGAAAAACTGAAAAGTGAATCCTTCAAACAGGTCATCTTCACCCGGTAGCGATGACGATCCCGCCGTCAACTCCAGTTGAATGCCGCCGTTCACATAATTGTTGAAAGCCGGCCGGATGTTTTCGAGCCCTGGTGTTCGTGATTGCCCTGATTTGTTATTCAAAATGGCAGCGGTAACCATCCCGAACGGCAGATTGAAGATTGCATACGTTCTGCCATCTTTTTTATTGCGGTAGGTTTCCACAAGATATTTTGAAAGCGGAATAGGTGAGAGTGTCACGGATTCCGAACTGAGGTTGCCGATACGTGTCGGGAAACCATCGTTCTGATAATAGTTGAATCCCGCAGGCGGGTCATAGGGAAATCCGACAGGAGCGCCCGGCTTGATTTGGGGGGGAGTAAGGTTAAACACCGGTTCCCATGCAATTTGCGGCACCGTGAAGGCGTGAGCAAAAACACCTTTTGTCGTAACGTCAAGTCCCCGCATCTGTATCGGGAAAACTGAGGCATTGGCCTCATCATGAATGTTGATGTCAAATTGCCGACCGAGATTATTTTGGAAAGTGAAGGCCACACCCATCTGATTGGCTTTACTGCTAACGTCGACCAGAGCAAAATCATCCTTAATGACACTGAACCTGCCAAGAGCCTGTGACTGAAGCGAACTGTTTTCCTGTATTGCACGTATTGTCGGTGTCTCAAGAGACTGCTGAGAGTGTGTCTGCGCATAAACATTCTGGAAGGGACTCTCCATTGCCACCTGTGTAAAATCGGTCAGCGGATCAACATTCTCTGCGTTGGTTTTCCTGGTAATTTTCTCAACAGGAAACGGGGCCTGTAATGGTGCAAAATGGAAGGAGACTCCAACACGGTCACTCTTGTCGCTTTTGTCACTCTTTTTTTCCCACTGCACCAGACCGATCAACCATAACCAGACAATGCTCTCTTTCTTCCCTGAAGACAAAACAGCGACCGTGGTCTGGCGGCCCATTTCAAACTGTTTTCTTAAAACGCCAAGGTTCGCAGCATAAGGATCGGGCAAGGTCGGCAGGTAGGAGAACATGCCGAAGCCGAGGTAGAGCTTGCCTTTTGTGACAGAGATAAAATCCTTGGAACACTCTCCAAAAAGCACCACGCTGTTGGGGGGGGTTACGGTAAACAAAGCATTGTGCATTGCCAGCGCTATCGGCTTTACTGCAGGAATTCTTTTGTCTTTTGTTGAATTATCGAGCAGCACATCTTGATCGATAACGCTCACCAGGCACTTTGCTTTCCCGGCGCTGAGGATAGTGAGGCTGTTCTTTGTCTTTACAGTAACGGCAGTTCCGTCAACCTTCACCGGACGGTCGAGAAGCATTTCGCAATTTGTTGTACCTGCGACCATTTCGTCACCGGCTGCAACCGAATTGAAGAGAAAGAGTGCATCCTTCTGGAGACGCCACTCCATTGTTGTGCCGAAGCGGTTCACCTCATCCTGCCAAAGCGAGAAAGTCTGGAGGGCTCCCGCCCCGTCACTCTTCAGTTCAGTAAGGCCGATTCGCCCTGGTTCACCGATGATAAAGGGGTTCGGGAGAGAAATTCGTTTATTCTGAAGATTGATGGTGGCTGCATCAAGCCCCGGCCCGCAACCAATAATGAGGGCACCATTCCCGTCCGCTTCCGGGGGATTTGCCGAATCAATTTTAGCTGCGGGAATGCTCCACCAACTCTTTTGAATGGGAGCCTCGCCTTGAAACGTACACAACGGTGAGTCACACGCTCCGATCTTGAAGAGAGGAGTATCACACTCCACAGGAATGAAGAGTCTGCTGAAAAATGGAAGAAAGAGAGTGTTCTGATCGCCATTATAGTTGAAGGCTGCTTTATGGGCATAAACAGACCAGGAGGATGACTGAACCCCAAGAATCTGCTTCGTGATCCCTTTGAAGCTGAATTGAAAGCTCTCAGGAAGCTTGAACTCCGTTTGGCGGGCATCCACTCCGTATGGACTTGTCGGATCGCTTGCGAAATTGGTGTTCTGTTCAAGCTGCAACTCAGCATGAACCGTTGTCAGAGCACTCACGGTCAATTGACCATTGAGAATCTCCGGGTCGTTATCCAGCGTCAGTGTCCCCCCTTTTACCCGAAGGCCGCAGAAGTATGATGCGTCTGCGGCAGGATCGAAAACTTTTGCATTGATCCATACCGAATCAGGAACAATAACATACGTTCTCGTGAGTTCGACAGGCAACGCGTTGGCAAGAACAAATGCGGGTTCAACAAAACTTGCCTTGAACAACATCGCGGGTTCTGCCCAGCCATTTATATAAAGAGGAATAAGTTTCTCCGTACGGACAACATCAAAATAGAGATTTTGTCCGTTGCTGTCACTGAAAGGACCCGACGTCGTTACCCTTACACCTGCCGAGGCTGCCGGAGTACTTCCCTGCACCTGGGTAGTGCGGACAGGAAACGTGCGCAGAAATACCTGCTGATTACCAGGTGCCCGGGATTTGATGCGCGCAACCATCTTGTCAATCTTGTCAATCCGTTTTTTATCGACGTTGGTCGAAGTAAATAAATCGCTCCGCTCAAAAATAAAATCCTGATTACGAATGGTTTCGGGATCCTGTTGAAGCAGAGCTGAGGCAAGGTTTTCCTGAAGCTGTTCAAGAGATCTTTCTTCCTGGGTATTGGTTGTCTGGATTTGCCCGGTCAAAGAGGCAAGCAACATGGAAAGAGTTTTTTCAGGCATGATGGTTGGGCGTTCAAATTCTTGACAAAAAGAAAGACGGGTCACGCAACTCAAGAGCATCCGTGTCGTCAAACCTTTTTTCGACAGGTCTTGTTAATACAGATGGCAGTGTAAAAAAGCACGAAAGCCAATAAGCACCGCTTTTTGGTAGAGTAGGTCTTGGAAGAAGATATATATGTTTACTATGTTTTACATAAAAAATCCTGAAATACTTTTATTTATTCAGTCAATCTCTTTCTTTGCAACTCGCAATCTCACACTGAACAATGAACCATGGTTGACTCGCGATCGAACCTCCACATCACCTTTATGGGCGAGAACGATATGCTTTACAATTGACAGTCCGAGACCGGTGCCTCCAAGCTGACGAGAACGCCCCTTGTCAACCCGATAAAAGCGCTCAAAAATACGCTCAAGATCGTTTTTTGATATGCCGATGCCGTTATCTTCGACCTCCAGACGAACATCGTCATCAACTCTGAACGCAGAAATCCTTATCCTTCCATTGCTGTCATCCACATATTTGATGGCGTTGTCGAGAAGGTTGCGGATAACAATATCAAGATATCGGGCATCAGCATACACGGGTGGAAGTTCCCCGGAAATATTGATATCAAGCCTGATCTTTTTTTTCTCCAGTGATGGTTTCAGCAAGTCAACCGATTTTTTCACCACTTCATTAATATCGACTCCTGTAAATTGATACTCTATGTAGCCCGACTCAATTTTGGAGAGATCAAGCACATCGTTGACGAGAGCAGTGAGCTGTCGACTTGCCTGCAGGATGATGTTCAGGAAGGGTGTCGCATGTTTTGGATCATCTATCGCTCCTTCAAGCAGGGTTTCGGTATAACCGGTAATCACGGTCAGTGGTGTGCGCAGTTCGTGTGACACACTTGAAACAAAATCACGCCGTATTTTTTCGAGGTTGCGAAGCGTTGTGATGTCATTCAGTACAACAACTGTTCCTTCAAACTGGTTTTCTTTAATGAGGGGCATGGAGCTAATCTGCATAATGCGCAACCCTTTTGAGGTCATAAGCGACATCTCCTCCTTGCTTAACGCTGTTTGAGTGCTGTGAACTCTGGCAAACAGCTCCTGAAGCTTGCTGTCAGAAAGATGCCTGACAGAGCGCGACTTGAACATGGCCCCATCAATGTGTAGCATTTTTGATGCTGCAGGGTTGACGAGGATAATATCACCGGCTGCATCGGTGACAATAATTGCTTCACGAATGCCCGAAAAAACTGCCAGATACCACTCCTCACTGCGACGCATTGTTGTTATTTTATCCGTCATCACCGTAAATGCCTGTGCCAGCAGACCGAATTCATCACGTCGTTGAGAGTGAATAACGCCGGAAAAATCGCCTTGAACCCTTTTTTTAGCCGTGTTAGCAAGCACTCGCAGTTGACTGGTGAACGCAAAAGCTATCAGAATTCCAGCCGCAAGAGAAACAAAGAGTATGATAAAAAGCTGCCCTATAACCTTGTTGCGAAACTCAAGTTCATAAATTTCGATATCATAAAGCGGTTTGCAGAATCGAAGAATGGCCCACGGCTTTGGCAACCCGACCGGTACCGCCATATAGAGCATGTACTCTTTTACCGATTGGCTGAATCGAGTATTTTCACCGTAACCGCTTTCAAGGGCTGCCTTTACTTCTGGCCGGTCACGGTGGTTTTCAATGGTGATGAGCTTCTCCTGCGAGATGGAGGTATCACCAAGAACCCTTCCATCAAGATCAATCAGGGTAACTCTGACGTCAAGTGCACGCCCCACCTGTGCCATCCATACTCGAAGTTTTTCATTTGATTGCCAATCTTGTGACGTCTGTTCCAGAATCTGTTTGTTGAGCAGAAGGTCCTGCTGCAATTCATGTCTGGTTTCTGCAGTCAGTATCTCCGTCAACCGATGGCCAACAAAAAGATAGCTCATGACTACCGCAATAAAGATAATCCCGCCAAGAGCAAGACCAATCCGGAAATGCAGCTTAACGCGCATGGGCTTCATCATTATTCTCCTCAAGCTTGTAACCAAGCCCCCGCAGTGTTTTGATGATACGGCCAGTCTCCCCGAGCTTTTCCCGGATCCTTGTAATGTGCGTGTCGATAGTTCTTGTACTGATGTTCTTGTCTATATCCCAGACATCGCTGAGCAACGTCTCCCGTGACTGGGCCTCTCCCTTTCTTTTGAGGAGTGCGACAAGCAGTTTGAACTCCATAAGGGTCAGTAAAAGCTCTTTGCCATCCAACGTCACAATATGACGAGTAAGATCTACTTCAAGCCCGCCACTCTTGAGTACCTCCTGCATTTTGCCTCCCTGACGACGCTCCCGTTTGAGAATGGCGCGTACCCGGAGGTTCAGTTCACGGGGACTAAACGGCTTGATAACATAATCATCGATGCCGAGCTCAAAACCAAGAATTCTGTCGATCTCTTCCCCTTTGGCCGTCACCATAATAATGGGAATATCCTTGTAGAGTTGATGCTGCCTTATTTTTCGGCAGAGCTCAAACCCGTCCATTCCCGGCAGCATGATATCAAGAAGTACAAGGTCAAAACTTTTTCGTGAAAGTTCTACAAGAGCATCTTCAGCGCTTTCCGAAAGATGACATTTATAACCTGCACGATTGAGATTATACTCCAGCAGGTTCGCGAGGTCCTGATCATCCTCGACGACAAGCAGCATTGGTTCCGACATAACACGCTAAATTAAAAAGGTGATCTTTGACATTATTGATTCATAAGCTTCAGCAACCGCTCAGCCTCCGCAGATTCTTCATTATTTGCTCATTTCCAATGTACATTAAAATTGTAAACGTTTTTTATAACCAGCTCTGATTCACTCTCCGCCAAGCCTGTTTATTGTTGATTTTTAACATACCCTTAACAATCCGTCAACATTTTTTTACATAACTTTCAAATCGAAAAAAGCACGGATTCTCTAGTCACCCCGATCTGCATTTATAATTTCATAGATTCACTCTTGAAATATGCCTCATGTTTGAACATTTCTTTTCCTTCCAGGAGTTTCTTAAAATAGTGCCGGGCTTGCTCATTTTTCCCATTTCTTTATATCTCGGCTTACAGAAAATTGGAACGAGAGTAAATGCAGGGATATCATTTGGCAACAATCCGATTTCACCATACTGCATAAGGTATGTTGATCTCAGAAATATGAAAGATCGCACCATTGTTATTTATTCAATATTTGTTTCCATAAATAATGATGAGTTTTTATTGGAATTAAAAAAGTGTAACCCGCCATTAATTTTAAAAGGATATCAATCAACTATTGCTGAAATACCACCCTATTCTTTTTTGCTTCTGGATGGCAAAAAGTTTGAGCTTGACAAATCAATGACAGAAAGATCAACAATATATCTTGAGTTGGCACATAGTACTGTTAAATGCAATACGTTAAATTATCAGAAACCTATCAGTAAAAAACTGAGCAAGTATCGTATACTGGAGAATATTACCAACAATTTTAATGGTATTATCTACGATGAACACGCTGTATATGCCATAACCTATGCCTCACACTCCCGTGTAAAGACTGCAATAGTGAATCAATCAGGAATATTTCAGGGAGAGTGGGAATTTGATACATTTCAACTCCCCATGAGATCAATGAGCAGTAAAGAAGCCGTAGAATCTGAGCTAAAAGCGATGCAATTAGGAGAGCAGGTCGAGTGGTTTAAGGTCTATTATCTGCGTCAGCATTCATAAAAAAATCCCACAAGAAAAGCCAATAGGCAAGTATATGCAATTTTTTCAACCAAAAAAGTGAGTATGACAAAAAATGCAGCAAAAATAATATGGCAATTTTCTTTAATGTTTGCCATTTCCTTTTTTTCATTGTGGAATTATTCCCTTTATGCGCAGGAAAAAGGAGATACTTCTCTTCGAAAAATTGAAACAATAGTGGTGATTTATGCGGAAAACCGAAGTTTTGATAATTTGTATGGCATGTTTCCGTGCGCAAATGGCATTTTTAAAAACGGGAATGGGATACCTACTGATTTTAAAGATTTCAAACAAGTAGACCGGGATGGTGTTACTCCTCTTGCCAATCTTCCGTCAGTATGGAACTCGTCGCCCTCCACAAGAGATAACGACGCAAGCGTTGTCAAGAGAATTCCCAATGAACCATTTCGCATTGATGCACCATCCGAAGCATTTCCTGGAGGCTTGATGCCTGACAAAGCGACACCTGATTTAACACACCGGTTTTACAATAATCAGATGCAGATAAATGATGGCAAAAACAACATGTTTGCAGCATGGTCTGATGCTGGTGGGTTAACAATGGGTTATTACGACGGTTCTGTCATGCGACTCTGGAAATTAGCTAAAAAATATACCCTGGCAGATAATTTTTTTATGGGAGCTTTTGGAGGATCTTTTCTGAACCATTTCTGGCTGATTTCCGCATCTACTCCCATCTACCCTGATGCCCCTGCCACTCTCAAGAGCAATGTTGAGACAAGTGGTGTGAAACTCACTCTTGCAGAGAACTCCCCTGTCAGTGCCATGAGCGGTAAAGCAGTTTATGTTGCAGACCAGGCGGTGACTCCTGATGGCTATGCGGTTAATACGCTGCAGCCCTCTTATCAACCAAGTGGAATTCCGCCCGCCGCCGGTGGAAACAGTCAACTTGCTGATCTGACAAAAAATCCCCTTCCTCCTCAGGATTTCAAGACGATCGGCGATGTCTTGAGTGCAAAGGGAGTGAGCTGGATATGGTATGCCGGGGCATGGAATGAGGCTTTACATAATCGCAGTATTATTAATAACAGTAACAGCTCAAATTTTCAGCCGCACCATCAACCGTTCAATTACTTTAAACGATTCGATCCAACAACCGTAGCGGGCTCAGAGGAACGAAAACTGCATTTGAAGGATTATTCGGATTTGCAGAAAGATATTACGGCTGGAACATTACCATCGGTTGTCTTTTACAAACCTCAAGGTAATCTAAACCAACATCCGGGATATGCTGATGTTATGTCTGGAGATGCCCATATTGCAGAAATAGTCCATGAGTTACAGAAAAGTCCTCAATGGAAAAAAATGGCAATTATTGTAACCTATGATGAAAATGGCGGATTCTGGGATCATGTTGCTCCCCCTAAAGGTGATCGCTGGGGACCTGGCATACGTATTCCAGCCATTATCATATCACCCTGGGCCAAAACTCATTTTGTCGATCACACTTATTACGACACAACCTCTATCCTGAAATTAATAACAAAGCGGTTTGAGCTTGAGCCGTTACCCGGCATTCGGTCTCAGGCAGGAGATTTGACCAACGCCTTTCACTAATTGCTCTTTGCTGGCAACAATAATGAACGTTGTTGCCAGCTTCATGTTGTGAGACGTTATGAGATGCAGTTCCCTTTTACCGTGTAAACTTCCCGAACGTGCTGATCATCAAAAAGCTGTGCATTTTTCCCGCAAATAAAATCACCGCCAACTTTTTTCAGAGTCCCTTCAAGCGTTGACAATTGGTTTCCTGAGCAATTGAAATTTCCTTTCACTTTTTCAGGAGCACCATCGAGGGTAATCAACTTGTTGCCTGAGCAATCAAAATGCCCTTTGACTTTTTCCGGAGACCACTTGAGCGATGTCAGTTGATTGCTGAAACAGAGAAACGTATCAACTTCTTCGGGAGCGCCTTTGAGTGATGTCAACTGATTCACTGAACAATTAAAGATGCCATGAACCTTTTTATTGGCCCCTTTGAGAGAGGTCAGTTGATTTCCTGAACAATCGAAGTTGCCTGAAACGTCTCTCACTCCACCCTTCAGGGAAGTTAACCGGTTGCCTGCGCAAGAGAAATCCCCCATAATGCAATCAGGACTGCCCGCCAGAGTGGTCAATTGATTGTTTGAACATTCAAAATCACCCTGAATTTTATTTGGCGCACCATTGAGTGTAACAAGCTGATTATATGAACAATCAAAATCACCACCAACAAGATGAGGCGCTCCGTCAAGAGTGGTCAGCCTGTTTCTGGAGCAATTAAAATCCCCCTCAACGACCTCCGGGCAGCCTTCAAGAATGCATGCCACAGTTGAATCATCATGCTCACCTTTCAACGATGTCAACTGGTTCCCTGCACAAGAAAAATCGCCCATAATAAACAGCGGACTGCCATCAAGTGATCTCAATCGATTATTGGAACAATCAAAATTTCCATAAACTTCCTCAGGGGCATCTTCAAGTGAGGTCAACAGGTTACCAGAACAATTAAAATCTCCTTTCACCTTTTTAGGCGCCCCCTCCAATGTTGTCAGTTGGTTCCCTGAACAATTGAAATGTTTGACCTTTTTGGGGCATCCGAATAGTGACGTTAACCCCTTGTTTGAACAATCGATGTCCTCCTTTCCATCACAAGTGCCCATCACATCCTGAAAAGTTACCTGTTTCATGTTTTTTCCATTAGAATGCATTTATAATATACCATCACGTTCATCCTTGATACGGTAACCAGGTCCCATTTTTCAATCCGGGCCTCTCTCATATTCCTTGTGCCTTCCTGCGCCTTTGGTGAAAAACACTTTTGATGGAACAAATGACAATGGTGTATCGTCCAGATATACTAATGTTTCCGAAAATAAGATTTCAAACGGGAAAAGATAGAAAACCCGCAAGAACGGATTGTTACGACTATGTTAAATCTCGCTCAAAAATATTGAAAAATCAAAATCCCCCGACACACTCATCCATCAAGAGTGACAACGAGTGCTATAAATGTTTCAGAGTTGTAACAGAGGCACCATTGCTTGTTAAGCTTGATGGTCATAGATTAGGAACATTTAATTTCACCAACTAACTCTTGTTCGATCATCACTCTGGATGATTCAGAATCGATAATAAAATATTTTAGATCTCCAGAAAATTCAGCTAACAAAACTATCCTCACTTTATGTCAGAACGCCCGGTTCATATTCTTATAAAAGAACTCTCCCAGATTCTTGCTCAACTTTCAGGGAAAGTAGTGGGAGATTTTCTTGATGCCCTTCATGCCGTTAGACATCATGATGATTATGGCGCACGCCACATCAGAATTGTTGAAAATGAAATTGATGTGGCTGAGGTCAACCTTGAGGAGCGCTGTCTGGCTTTTCTCGCCCTGCAGCAGCCGGTTGCCATGGATCTGCGTGCAATTGTCACCATTATCAAGATAAATGATGAACTGAAGCATATAGGAGATCTGGCTCTTCATATTATTGACCGTATACCGGAAATCAGTCCTGAAATGCTCGAATCGTTTGAGTTCGAAAATATCTGTATGCACGCAGGCGAAATGGTTAACAAGTCGATCGAAGCATTTATCTCCA
>Ga0007792_10000621_pt1 | contig 12756 bp, 12 predicted proteins | sample CryBogmetaGMA6M_FD_60371 | JGI IMG/M metagenome (GOLD analysis project Ga0007792, IMG submission 60371) | Freshwater microbial communities from Crystal Bog, Wisconsin, USA - MA6M | ecosystem: Environmental > Aquatic > Freshwater > Lake | place: Crystal Bog, Wisconsin, USA | collected 2009-07-06
CTTCAGAGCCTGCAATTTGCACCGAATAAGGATCTTCGTTCGGGCTACGTTCTAGCATTTTGAGTGTTTTAGTCGAACCATGAATGAGTGCGTTAGAACTAAGCATCTCACTCACGGTCAAATCAGCACCAAACTTTTTAACAACATTACGAAAAGGAAGATCGGTATACCCAGCCAGAGGAGCTAGGGCGTAAACGGGAGTATCAAAGGAGAGTTTTGGAATCATCTAAATCTTATTTTTGTAAAAATAGAGCAATATCATAATGCTTATTCGCACGTTTCAAATCACGGTATGCTTTAAAAATCAAGTAATCATCTTTGGATGTATTGTTCAAAATCTCATTCGCAGTATCAATCATTTGCAAATCGTACAAAGTATAAAAATATGCTTCCATTGCATCATCGTTTGTTTCACTCAGTGTTTCAAACAATCGAATACGTTGTTCTGGAACCATGTTTTTTGCCATTGCACGAGAGAGGTCAATGTAATCTTGTGACGTGAGTTTTAATGATTTCAATAATGCAATCAGTTCATCGTTACTTATTTCAATACCATTTTCAGCATTATTAATACGTTGAACAAAATTACTCAAAGACGATTGTTTAAAAAGCTGTTTGTATTTCAAAACAGAACCAACTGAAGCAGTTTTAACATACAACTCATACGCTTTGGATGCAACAATATCACCATATGTATCAGCACGAGACAATACTTCATCCGCACCCAACTCTCCCCGTTCTAAACGATTCAAATTATTTTGAATCGCAATAGACGTAGAATTTGCTAAATGAAACTTTTTAATGTCTACTTTTTTCTTATCTTTAACGTCACGCAATAAAGCCAATGCTTCATCAATACTCTCATTTCCTACTTCTCTAAGTGTTTCATAGGGAAGAATTAATGAGTTATCCAATAATTTACCCATAAGTTTGTATGCATCACTTTTATAAACATAATTACGTTCGCTAACGCCTAAAAGTCCATCACGAAGAGCATCAATCATTTTTTCATTATCACGATTTAATTTACGAAGCTTTAGATTGCCTAATAATGCGTGAAACGCCATATGCAATACACTCACAAAATACATAAGCGCTACCGGCATAATAACCCAAAAGGCGATAGGAAGGTTGGGAAAGTGTATTCCCATTAAATCGAATGAGATTGCATCATTATTAATACTATATGCAGCAATCCCAACTAAAAATATAAAAATAAATGAAGCAATTGTGTAACGTTTTAACTGCATTTGGCTCCCCTTTTAAAGTCTATTTTTTTCAACAATTGGACGACATATAATACAGTAACGTGCGTGTGGCTTAACTTTGAGTCGCTGAAACCCAATATCGTCTTCACACATATCGCAAATACCGTATTGCTTTGATTTGATTTTACCTAAAGCACACTCAATTTCGAGTAATTCTTGAGATTGTTGTGCACCAATAGCACTTTCCACCATATTATCATTACTGATTGAAGCATAATCGCCTTCATCATTAAGTTCACACTCACGCAATTGAATCATTTCTTCTTCAACCCCATTCAAATTTTTAATAATCTGGGTCTGACGGGCAAGCAAAATTTCCTCGAAATATTGCAGTTCATTCTCACGCATACTGTTCCTTATTTGTGATAGGGGTGATTGCTTAGTAGACTAAAAGCACGATAAATCTGTTCCAGTAAAACGGCTTTCGCAATTTTATGACTCATGGTCATTTCTGAGAGACTAATCACACTGTCGCACTTAGCAACAAACGACTCCTCAAAGCCGTACGCCCCACCTATGAAAAATTGTATCGCGATTTTATCACTTATAAGCTTACTAAATGCCAAAGAGTCCATTTTTTTTCCATCAGGATGTAACGCTATCGAATACGTTTTTCCTATCATAGGCTCCAGTAGCTTTGTATAAGCACTTTTAGAAGCTTCTGGGCTAATGGTATGGGCTTTAACAATTTCTTTTGGGAAAAGCTCTACGTCCTCAAGTTTTGCAAAACGAGAAATCATTTTCATTTGTTCTTGATACAGAGGATCGTAAAGGGAACGCTCTTTTTTAGCAATAGAGATAAGTGAAATATTCACAGCAATCCGCTTCCGATGACATGATAGGTCACATATTGAAAGTTATCGTCCATTTGAACTCCACCAATAGCCCCTACTGGATGTTTAGAATACGAAGCCATTTTATCAAGGTTCTCCCCTAAAACTTTTACTTCGCTTTTGGTTGACGTTGCACGGTATGCACCTAGTCCAATATAATGAAGTTCTAATCCATTGGCTATTTCAATCTCGTCACGGTTGTGGGTAGAAAGACCGATGATTTTATCATTACCAATAGCCGTTTTCAATATCGTTATAGCGCGTGAAGGCTCACTGTCGATTGCATACAAATCTTCTTGACCAATGTGAACTCCATCACAAAATGAAATTAATTCATAGTAATCATTGATGATTAAAAAACCGTCCCAAAGTTTGCGTATGAGAATAAGATCGTTTTTGATTGCAGCTATATCGTCGTGTTTGTTACGGTACTGGATAACTTCAGCATGATGAGAAATAGCTTTTCGTACAAACTTTTCAAGTGTAATATCTCGTGAACGCAATGCGTCACGATCACATAGAGCATAAAGGCGCATGTTTTAGGGAAGAAGAAGTTTAAGAAGATCGCCAAGCGTCTCTTTGAGTTCACTGCGTGCTACAACCATATCAATGGAACCCTTTTCAAGCAAAAATTCTGCCCGCTGAAATCCTTCTGGAAGATCTGAGCCAATGGTTTGTTTGATAACACGTTGACCGGCAAAACCAACCAATGCACCCGGTTCAGCAATAATAATATCACCCAATGTTGCAAAAGAAGCACTAACTCCACCCATAGTCGGATCCGTCAAAAGTGATATGTACGGAAGTTTTGCATCCGCCAAACGTGCAAGGGCTGCGGAAGTTTTTGACATCTGCATCAAAGAAAAAGTGCTCTCTTGCATACGTGCACCGCCACTGGCACTCACAATAATAACACCTTGACGTTTTTCGAGAGCACGATTAATAGCTCGAACAATTTTTTCGCCCTCAACAGAACCAAGCGATCCACCCATAAAGTTAAAATCAAATACAACCAACTGAGCAGGAGTCCCATCAATCGTACATTCACCGCTTACTACCGAAGAATAGCGACCATTTTTTGCATATCCTTCTTCAATACGTGCAGCATAACTTTTTTTATCCACAAATTGAAGTGGATCTATGGGCTTTAATAAGGCATCAAATTCTACAAAACTTCCCTCATCGGTAATCAATGCAAGACGTTCATTAACCCCGATACGAAGGTGAAAACCACACTTTGGACAAACGTGATTTTGTTTCTCCATCTCTTTGTAATACATCAATGATTGACATGCGGAACACTTTACCCAATGCGAAGGGGCTTCACTTTTAGTGGGTTGTTTCTTTTTTTCAGAATCTCCAAATAAATTAAATAGACTCAAAAATACTCCTTTTCTACAATCAAACGTATCCGTTTAAACACTTTCTAAATTGTACCTAAAAATAGCACACATTTCACTAAGGGCGCACTGACCAACAAAAGAGAAAACTCTATAGTAAAGACTATTATCCTAACAATGACTTTGCAATAGCACGTGCTGCTTCGCGTCCGTCGTATGCCGCTGTAACGACCAAATCGGCACCACGATAACAATCTCCACCCGCATAAATACCGGCTGTGGTGGTCTGATAGGTAGAATCAATCACGATACCGCCCCAGTTATTGACGGAAATACCGTTTTCTGCCAAAAATCCAGGAACAACAGGATCAAATCCAAGTGCCATTATGACGACATCAGCATTGACAGTAAAATCTCCCCCTTTGATCTCTTCCATTTTTTGGCGACCGCTCTCGTCTTTTACACCCAAAACGGTTTTGATCATACGAACAGCGATTGCTTTGCCATTATCACCCAAAATTACTTCTTTTGGAGAAGCATGAAAAACGAAATCTACCCCTTCTTCAATCGCATTTTTGTACTCTTTTTGAGAACCTGGCATATTATGAGCATCACGGCGATATAAACACGTAACGTTTTTAGCCCCTTCACGTTTTGCAGTACGGACACAGTCCATTGCCGTATCCCCTCCTCCGATGACAACTACTTCAAGATCTTTAAAATCAAATTGCTTATCGTACGAAATGGCAAAGTTTTTACGTTGAATGGCGGTTAGATACTCCATGGCTGGATAAACATTAGATGCATTTTCACCTGCTATTTTTGCCGCTTTGGATTTGGTTGCACCAATACCAATAAAGACCGCATCGTGTTGATCGACAATAACGTCAAACTCTGCATCTTTGCCCACTTCACAATCAAAAACTATTTTCAAACCTGCATCAACGAGAAATCCGACACGACGATCAACGATTTTTTTATCGAGCTTAAATCCTGGGATACCATACGTCAACAATCCGCCTGCACGGTCACTTCGCTCATACATGGTAACTGAAATCCCTGAGCGTAATAAATATGTTGCTGCAGAAAGACCCGCAGGGCCTGAACCGATAATGGCTACTTTTTTATCCGTCGTAATACCCGGAAAGAACGGTTTAAGCCCGTGCTTGAACCCTTCTTCATTAATAAAGGTTTCAATAGAACCAATCGTAATGGCTCCATGTCCGTCATTAAGGGTACAATCCCCCTCGCAAAGGCGATCATGAGGACAAATACGCCCCATCACTTCTGGAAACGGCGATGGCTCATTTGAGAGATTGAATGCAAATTTCAAATCTTTTTCCGCCACTGCTTTAAGCCACTGAGGGATGTAGTTGTGCAATGGGCATTTGTTAAGACAAAACGGATCACCGCATTGGATACAACGATCACTTTGTGATGCAGCCTCGTGCTGTTCAACCGGCTCATAAATCTCACTAAAATCTTTGAGTCGTTGCACAACGCCGCGTTTAATAGGGTCAATTCGTTCAATGGTTAAAAATTCTCTCATAAGTGTTAGTCCCCTTTATCAGGATTAAGTGGCAATTTGGTTAAGTTTTTAGGTCGTACAAGCCAAAAATTTCGAATCTCATTACGGAAATTATTGAGAAGAGCCTGTGCTTTTTCGCTTTGTGTTTCTGCTGCATAATCTTTTAACAGACGCTTGAGATAATGTCGTGCTTCGTCTCCATCATCGGTATCAATACGCAATGCATCGACAAGCTCGCGGTTGACATTTTCAACAAAACTGTGATTTTCATCATAAACAAACGCAATACCGCCTGTCATACCCGCACCAAAGTTGATACCGGTTTGACCCAAGATGACGACGATTCCGCCCGTCATGTATTCACACGCATTGTCACCAGTCCCCTCGACGATGGCAAGAGCACCTGAGTTACGAACCGCAAAACGCTCTCCTACAGAGCCTGCGATAAAGAGCTTACCACCTGTTGCACCGTAAAGACATGTATTACCGCCTGCGGCAAACGCTTCGCCTTGGTTTTGTGATTTAATGATTATTTTACCGCCATGCATCCCTTTACCGATGTAATCATTGGCTACACCATTAAGACGAATGGAAACACCATGAATCAAAAATGCTCCAAGTGCTTGACCTGCGATACCGGTAAGATCAATTTTAATCGTATTGGTTTTAAGTCCTCTATCTCCATAATACTGTGCGATTTCACCACTGATACGAGCACCAAAACTGCGATTTAAGTTACAAATATCACGTGTAATTCGAATAGGTCGTTCTGGATTTTTAATCGCATCCATCGCTTCTGCTAGTACATCGATTTCGAAAGCGTTGTCATCAAACGGTTTATTGGAGGATTCTTGACAGGTATTAACACCCTCTTCACGGTGTAAAACATTGCTAAAATCGAATTTACGAGCGAAATCCGTATCAACAATGCGGAGTAAGTCACTGCGACCTACCAATTCTTCCATCGTTTTATAGCCTAGTTTTGCCATGATCTGACGCACATCCTCTGCCATATAGGTAAAATAGTTGATAAGCTGTTCAACCGTACCTTTGAAATAATCCGCACGTAAACTTTCATTTTGGGTTGCAATTCCCACAGAACATTTATTGACGTGACAGATACGGAGCATTTTACAACCGATGATTGTAAGCACTCCCGTACCAAATGCGTAACTCTCAGCTCCCAATAATGCTGCTTTCACGACATCTTGACCACTTTTGAGTCCACCATCCGTTTGAACATGAACCAATCCGCGAAGATTATTAACTTTGAGGGCATTGTGCGCTTCTGAAAGTCCCAACTCCCAAGGATTTCCTGCAAACTTGATCGACGTAAGTGGAGCTGCACCCGTACCGCCATCACCGCCTGAGATAACGATTTTATCCGCATACGCTTTGGCAACACCTGCGGCAATCGTCCCTACACCTGCGGCTGAAACGAGCTTGACCGCTACTTTTGCCGCCGGATTGACTTGCTTCATATCAAAAATGAGTTGTGCCAAATCCTCGATAGAATAAATATCATGATGAGGAGGAGGTGAAATCAGCGTTACCCCTGGAGTCGTATGACGCAAACGCGCAATAAGAGGAGAAACTTTATGCCCTGGAAGCTGTCCTCCCTCCCCAGGTTTTGCACCTTGAGCCACTTTAATCTGAATCTCTTCAGCACTACGGAGATAAGCAGGTGTGACCCCGAAACGTCCTGAGGCCACTTGTTTGATTTTTGAATTTTTAAGCGTATCAAAACGAGCGGAATCTTCTCCACCCTCACCTGAATTACTTTGAGCTCCAAGTGTATTCATCGCTACTGCAACGCACTCATGTGCTTCAGGAGAGATAGAACCTAAACTCATCGCAGCAGAAGCAAAGCGTTTAAATATTTCTTCTTTTGGTTCAACCTGCGAAATATCAATGCTGGCTCTGTCCGATTGGAACTCAAAGAAATCACGAATAAATTTTTGACCGCGTTTGTTAATGAGGGCACTGAGTTGATCAAAATCTTCACGTTTACCACTTTTAGAGACTTTATGAATCGCATGAATAACATCCGGATTAAAATCATGATGCTCTTGACCATTGTAAAACTTATAAAATCCGCCAATTTTTAGAGGGAAAATACGGTTAAATCCATTTTGCTCAAATGCATCTTTGTGGTTTTTATTCAAACGCTCATCAATATCTTCATACGTAAGCCCTGGAATAAGAATGTGTGAATCTCCAAAACACTCATGAACCATTTCACGACTTAAACCCATAACATCAAAAAGTCCTGAATTACGATAGGACGCTATCGTTGCAATCCCCATTTTTGACATAATTTTTAATAATCCACCATTGAGAGCATGATGTGCTGCTTTAAATGCCTCTGCACAGTTGTCTTCTTGTTCATTCGCTTGCTTGACTCGCGATGCAATCGTCGTAAATAAAAGACTAGGATAAATAGCACTTGCTCCGTAGGCTATTAATGTAGCTGCACCATGAGAATCAACTACTTCGCTTGTACTGGCCACAATAGAACCTAGATGACGTACTTTAGCTTCCAATAACGCACTGCTGATTCGACCAACTGCCATTAACATTGGAATCGTTTTATGCTCATGATCAAATCCACTGTCATCGAGAATAATAATACGAATACCATCTTCTTTAACTGCCCGTATGACACTTGTGACCAAATCTTCTAGTGCATCACGCAAATTACCTTGATAAGCAATTGAAAAGACTTGATTCATATAGGATGGATGGAAACGTGGTGATTTTTTGTCCCCAAACGATTTAAGTACTTCCAATTTTTCTTTGAGCATAACCGGAGAAATAGCTTTCAAACGATTCGCATGCGTTGGGATTTCATCCAAAATATTATGAATTTCCCCAAAACCGGTGTTGAGACTCATAACGACTTTTTCACGAATCGGATCGATTGGAGGATTCGTTACTTGTGCAAAACGCTGCTTGAAAAAATCACTAAAGTTACGCTGAACCGTACTAAACGCTGCAAGCGGAGTATCATCTCCCATCGAACCAACAGCTTCTTTGCCATCGCGCATCATCGGCTCGATGACTTGCTCAACAATCTCTTGGGTAATATTAAAGTAACGTTGACGTGCAACCAAATCTTCCGCAGAACAATCGCATTTTGTTTCGTATTGATGCTCTACGTGCTCTTGCAAGTAAGTCATGTGCTCGTTTAACCAACTCATATACGGGTTAGATGTTTTTAAATACTGATTAATATCTTCATCTTTAAGAACTTTACCAAACTTCAAATCCAAACCAATCATTTGTCCTGATTGAAGTCGTCCACGTTCTTTGATTTGCTCTTCAGGAATATCAATAACACCGTATTCACTTGCAATAAGAAGTGTATCATCGTGGGTAATGATGTATTTTGATGGGCGTAGTCCATTACGGTCAAGAACACACCCGATATAGCGACCATCGGTTAGTGAAAATGCAGCAGGTCCGTCCCACGCTTCAAATACCGTTGAGTGATACTCATAAAACGCACGTAACTGTGGATCCATATGAGGTGCATTTTGCCATGGAGCAGGAATAATTGCACGCGCCGCTTTGAAGAAATCCATCCCATTGGCAATCAAAAATTCAAAGAAATTATCGGCACTTGCACTGTCCGAGCCATGTGGCTGCAAGATAGGAAGAAGACGTGCAATCTCTTCATCGGTAAAAACTTCACTTTTAATCGATTCTGATTTAACTGCTACATTGAAACGGTTTGCTTCAACAGAGTTAATCTCACCATTGTGAGCAACGGAGCGAAATGGTTGAGCCAAACGCCATTTAGGAAGAGTATTGGTCGAAAAACGCTGGTGAAAGAGTGAGAAAGAGATTTTGAAATTCTCATTTTGGAAATCGGTATAAAATTCCTTGATATGCGTAGGCATAATCAAGCCCTTATACGAAATGACACGTGAGCTCATCGAAGGGATATAAAAATCCTGATCTTTAACCAATGCATGCTCTGTCTCTTTTCGGCTTAAATACAACAACGCATCAAAACGTTGTGATGCCATCAATGAATTTGGAGTAATAAAAATATGATAAATTTCAGGCAAAGACTCAAGTGCTTGCTCCCCCAAAGCATTCGTATCCAAAGGAACAACACGCTTTAAAACAATTTTTAAATCGTTGTTCGCACACGTACGTTCCAACAAATCTAACTGAGCAGTATTACGCGTAAATACGACAGCAATTGCATACATTTCAGGTAGTTCAATGCCATTTTCTAAAGCCACTGAGCGCATAAAATCATGGGGTATTGAGAGGAGCAATCCACTTCCATCTCCCGTCTTGCCATCAGCAGCAACGGCACCACGGTGCATCATTCGTTCAAGCGCAGTAATTGCGTTTTCAAGCGTCTCATGGGAAGGACGATTTTTAATATTGGCGATCAAACCAAATCCGCAGTTATCTTTAAATGATCGTAATAAATCTTGGTATTCCACTGATATATCACCTTGTTTCATCGGAAAATTCCGGAAATTATTTTTCTTTAATCTCTTTTTAAACATAAGTAGTTTAAAGAGGATAGAAATTTCTTAATTTTACCAGTTATTAGGTTAAAAAGTTTTAAAATTAGGGAACTTTTAGAGAATAAAATAAATAAATGTGCGGTGAAGTAACAAAATATGCAGGGATTTATCATCAAACTTAGTCGAGTAAAAGACGAAGATATGATTGTTACCATCATATCCGAGGATTGCTTAACAACACTTTATCGCTTCTACGGCGCTCGACACAGCCCCATCAATCTTGGCTTTAAAATCGATTTTGAAGCCGAAACATCACTCAAAAGCTCAATTCCCCGAATGCGAGATGTACTTCATCTAGGTTTTCCATGGATGGGTGAATACAATCGTATTCGTATCTGGCAACAGTTTATTGCTCTTTTTTATTCTCATTTACAACATTCAGATGAAATTGGAAGTTTTTATTTTCAACTGTTGGAATCAGCTGCCCAAAACTGGAAAAACCAAAACCCTAAACGACTCGCCATCGAAGCCTACGTTCAACTTCTCGAACATGAGGGAAGATTGCATCGTGAACTCAACTGCTTTTTTTGTGATGATCCCATCTACAACGACATTTCTCTCATCCGTGCATTCTTGCCCGCACACAAAGAGTGTTCCCATACTCTTTCCATCAACGCCAAAGGTCTTTCATGGCTGTATGACCATTATTCGACACTTTTTTTGGATGATTTTGAAGTTGAACGTCTTTGGCATGTTATTAATGAGGGGCTTTAGATACAATCGGAACATTTTTTGCTTGTTGTTATATAACTATTACAAAGAGTATCATTATGAGCAAAAACAACATTCGAGAAGCGCTTTTAGAACAATTCATAGATCCACCAGAAGTTAATCATTATATTTCAAACAGAATACTTCCTGCGACACGAAAAGGGAAAACATTGGCCGATTTTTATACAGAAGTTTTTCAAAGCAGCCAGCCGCTTTACGAAACAAAAAGCGCCAAGGAACTAGAAATTATGATGATGCAAAATCGTAAACTTATTGAAGCAAATAAAAGACGATGATTTTCTAAATATCATAGTGATGCGGCTGATATGCGTGGTCAAGATCGGAGAGTTTTGAGGCGAAAAGAGCGCGCATTTTTTCTTCTACCTCTTTCCAATAGTATTCCAAAATCAAACTTGATCCTACATTGCCATCAATCTTATAAAATGGTCCTTCAAGCGCTTCCACAATCTCTATCACCTCTATTTCATGTGGCTGACGGGCGAGTTTATAGCCACCGGATGCGCCCCGTATACTAACTACGAGATTGGCTCTGCGCAAGATTGAGAGAAGTTGTTCTAAATAACCATGCGAAATTTGGGTCATTGCCGAGATTTCACGTACTTGCATAAATCGAGCGTGGGGAGCATGAGAGAGAACATGCATCGCCGCCAATCCATACACGGCTTTTGTTGAAAGAGCAGACATTACAGAAAACCTTTTGGATAGATTTTTTTGGCAATATAATAGATTTTACACGCAATACAAAATCCAAATAAAAGTTCCAATGCGGCACAAAATAAAAATATCCCAGCAATAAAAGCACCCGCTATATCTGCACCTATCCATGAACAAATCAATAATGCAATCGTAAATCCAATACCAAAAAATGCCGCGAGACGTTTAGCTCCTGCGTCTTCCATTTTTACAGGTAGAGCACCTTTTTTCTGTATCCATAATGAACTGATATTAATGGGACTTAAATGTTTATAGCCATATAGTCGAAGGGCAAAATCTACTATTAATGCTATCAACACTATCGAGTATTGTGTCGCTAAAAATGTAATAATACCAACTATTACAAATAAAGTATTGATTCGTGTAACGGTAGCATCTACTTGTCGAAAGATTAAAGGGCACGCCTGTGACATACTAACTCCTACTAATTTTCTGCCATTTTAAAACCATAGCAATAAAATGTCAAGTATTCATACTGATTTACTAATGTATAAATACTCCTTTTAACTTTGTGATATAATTGTGCCAAATTTAAAATTGCAGGATATTTTTATGAAAAAAAGCTTAGTTGGACTCTTTTTAGCCTTCTCATTAAACGCAGATGATATATATGAAGGTGATTTGAGTGCGCCCGAAGCCCATGCGATGCAAAAAAAAGGGGAAGCCATTATCGTGGATGTCCGCACCACGCTCGAATTTCTTTATACGGGGCACGGTGAGGGGTTTGTCAATATTCCTGCATACGAGTGGACGTATATCCCAAAATCAATCGAAGAACGGGTCAAAAGTGCTGAATTTGAACTCAAAACGGATAAAACAAAAGGGCATATCGATACCCAAAAACTTTACGATGCCAAAGAGGTTATCAACAAAAATTTTGTAACCGATGTCATGGCGGCGATGAAACTTCGTAAAGTGGACTCGGTTATCCTCGTATGCCGTAGCGGACCACGCTCCAAAGCAGCCGCCAATATGCTAGCCAAAGAGGGAATCAAAGCCTACAATCTTGAAAACGGATTTATGTTCGGATGGAAAGAGGCAAAGATGCCTTTTGATGGGTATTGATAACTGATTGTTGAATGGGCGTTTTTAATATAAATTTAGGAAGCGTTTTTTATGGTATAATTTTTCTGCTGTTACAAATACTTTCCATACGATTAATGGAGTGGTAAAACTAGGCTGAGGGATTAATTACCCCTCAGCCTTTTTTTTTGCCCTCCAAAAATCGTATGTGAAGGGGGTTCTTTATGGATAAGCTTGTAACAGCAATACTGCTTATGTGCATTTTTGCACCTATGCTCAATTGAGTATAGCCAAGGGAGTTTCCCTTGGTCCTCTTTATCCATAATATTTAATAAACTTCTTGCATACCTCAGTTTCCGTTCGTGGTGAGCTTGTCGAACCATGACTTAAAAACCCTTCGACAAGCTCAGTGCAAACGGAATAAAAGTAATATTTTGAGGTTATACAAGAAGTCTAATACTTTACAAATATAGTAAGCAATAGAAATTAGATTCAAAAAAAAGTGAAGATTGAATACCTGACCCCTTTATTTTTATTTTATTTTGTTGGAAATATTTTAAACTATCGATGATTATTTTGACACTTTCGGTACGGGTAAATATCGGTATCCAATGTAATACCGTACAAGTGATAAAATGGGGATGTGTCGGTTCATGGATTTTGTATCGACTTCGTCCCATTAGACTTTCCTCTATGTTATTAAAAAAATTTTATATTCCAGTACCCGTCATCCTCGCTCCCAAACTCCAGTTTGGGAGTGTATAGCTT
>Ga0007792_10000622_pt1 | contig 12717 bp, 30 predicted proteins | sample CryBogmetaGMA6M_FD_60371 | JGI IMG/M metagenome (GOLD analysis project Ga0007792, IMG submission 60371) | Freshwater microbial communities from Crystal Bog, Wisconsin, USA - MA6M | ecosystem: Environmental > Aquatic > Freshwater > Lake | place: Crystal Bog, Wisconsin, USA | collected 2009-07-06
TTCATCTGGGCATTTCTTCGAGTGGAGTTGAGAGGAATTCATATACATTATCAAGTACATTTGGATCGTATTGTTTTTCTCTGACATTAAATTCATTATAGAATATGATGATTCGATTTCCCAGATCAACATCTTTCATTCCTGTTTTTTCAAACTGATATTCATATACTGGGAGATATAGTTCAACGAATAATTTTATCATAAGATTGAAGGTATTCATTTCGTCAGTGGTTACATCGAAAGTTCCGCTCCTGATTCTTGCGAGTTCGTATTCTGTTCCGATGTGGGTAACATTGGTGCCGAATTGTTTTTTATGGTACGGGTCTTTAAGGTATGTACTGATAAGGGACACAAGACTGGCGAGTTTATTATTTATGTTTCTATTTTGGTTAAACAGTTTTATGGTATCATAAGCGAGATATGTATCATAGAGTAGGTCTCTGTTAATTTGATATGACGCCACAAGTTTTTAATTTTCTGTTGCCAGATGAGGTTTTCTGTATTGATAGAAGATACGCCAGATTAATCTTTTATAATCGTGATAGTATCCATCTTTAATAAGCCACACTTTATTTGATGTTACATTTTTAAAGATTTTCATCGCCCCATTATTCAACTGTGATTAATTTCAGTGCTTCTTGCAGTCCCACTTCTGTTGCAAGTTCATATGAATCATATTCTTTTATTGGATGAATCTTGGTAAGACCATTAACAATCAGATGATATTCATAATCCATCTTTGTTATTTCGATCTCAAGTTCATATGAATCATATTTCCTCATTTGAATTGGGTATGCATATACGTGAATGTTATACACAATGCTACGTTAGGTTTCCAATTTATTGTTTGGTATGAAAATAAATTTTGGAACGAACACATCCAATTCCATTACTCTCACATAAACAGCATTACACATACTCATTGTAATATAACCGTTGTTTTCGGTCATTTCATACCCACTTCCAACTTGAGTATATTCAACCATCATTTTTTTATTTGTTTCTGTGTTAATAATGTGTTCCAATATTCCATTATTAGCGTACACTAACACTAAATTCTTTCCGTTGTAATCAAAATTTATTTTCATTTCTATTTTCAATTTAAGTTTTTGCTAAATAAACCGTACTGTGCATAACACGCAGTATAAGAAATAGCGGTTTCTGTGGTATATTTAGCATTTGTACTTCTATTGTAGTTCATCTGTTATCGAAAGTTTAGTGTTTCAAATCCGCTACTTCTCATACTGCCATACGTTGTGTACAATAGCCGTGCTTCGTAGCAAGGTTAGTGCTTAATAAATCTTTTTTATTTAATTTTTTGCCCACGCACCGCAAGTTTTTCAAACTTGTTGGTTAAAAATCTCGTTCTTTTTCCATTCTTTTCAAACAGTACAACGGTTGCTCATTTGGCAACAAAGTATATCCACAACCAAGTGTTCCACCTTTCCAACTGCCTTTTCTTTTTCCACATTCTTTTGAAAAATGAACATCAATAGTTTTATTTACATCTACAAATAACTTTGTCCATTTTAACCATTTTGGTCGCCATTCTCTTTCTTCAACATAAATGGTTGTCGGAATAATTTCTCCATCATATTTATCAGTGTAGTCATAAGTCCATGATTTTTGTTTTTGTTTCCAATCATCATTATAAAATTCTTTTCTACTTCCTTTTACTTCATGCTCCCATGTATCATCTTTTAGTAAAATAGATGTTCTTACCCATTCTTTTGTTATAAAAGGAATATTCCACGTCCACCATTTATTTCCACCATTCATATTTCCTTTCCCACCTCGATAAATCCAAAATGTATTATTGTGAATGGCTATACCCCATTTTGGAGCATCACATTCATCTGCCCATTTGTTTTTAAAAGGTAATATTAATGTTAAATTAAAAAAGAATAAATCAAGGTTTATTCTTGGTCTATTATCAAAATAGCCACATATTTCAAAACTAACATCAAAGTTTTTTGTCCAGTAGAAAATTATCCACTTACTTTCATAAATCCATTTTTCTTTTTTCATTGTTTTATATTTAAAATTAATATTAAATCCCCCCCTAAAAAAATATTTAATTACTACATTCGTTCATTTAATCAGCATTATCGGTTAAAGTCCGCCAGTTGCTAACACGGTATATAAGCCATACCCTGTTAAGGTTTATACTAATTTGATAGTTATGTGCTGGGTACGGCTCATATACTCAACGTTGTGTGCAATTAAAACCCACACGCAGAAACCCATTTGCCGTACCATCTCATTTTTTCTGAATATCCCAATTTACCTGTAATAAAAAAGTTAATAGGAAGTCCAATAAGCAACATAATCAATACAGGTAAAAGAAATATTACACTAAATCGAGTAATTACGTTATTAACTTTTTTAGTCCGCTTCATAAAGTAAAATGGAGCAAAGCGCACTATTTCATTATCACGTATTTTTTCTTTTTGATAGGCCGTAAGTTCAGGAATACTTTCTTTAATCCATTTTTCTACATCGCTATCCCACACTTTTTCTAAGTCAAATAATCTCATTTTTAATCCTCCAAAATTAACTGCACACAACAACAAACATACGTTATAGCGGTGGCAGTGGTTAATATTAAGTTATCAATTCTAATCAAATTCATATAGGCTGATACGGCAGCGTTTTAAAATCCGCTACAACGCATGTTTGCAGCCGTTAGTTTTTTCATTTTCCTTCTGTTAATTTTATAATGCAAAGGTACGTAAAATAAATTTACTGTGCAAACTTTTAATAAAATATTTGCCCGATTTCTTTTGCCTTCCTATTCATTTCTATTAGTCTTGCTTGTATTGCAAGAGATTCTTGCTCACTGTCACTTTCAATGGTACGAAAACCATCAGAAGTTGTATATTTACACACCCATTTTGTTTGCTGTGTATTTAAATTGACTGTTATACTAACAGACATTGGAATACTACTCAGATTATTTTTTTCCTTATCATATAAGAGTATGGTATGATAAAAATACTTACCAAACTTATAAAACACCCAGCCAATCACATTTTCTGGTATTAATTTTTCATTGGATGTTGGTTGTATTTGTTTGATGATACCAGAGGATATTTTAACTTTTTTTAATTCTACTAACATATCTTTAATATTCATATTTTTCAAGAAAATCCAAACCATAAACTAACCACCAAACCAACGCTTCAATCACCGCAAAAATAAGGCTTGTTCCAAGCATGGCATAATTCCAAGTTTGATGTTGATCGTTGAATATGATCTGGAACAGTAAGTATGATATCCAACCATTAAATGCTGTAAATACCAAGAAGAGTAATATTTGTCCAATTTTTTCATAGTGTTGGTTTTATGATTTCTTCAATATATCTTTTAATCACTGAGGGGGCTACGTTAGGTTTCCAATCACGACCTTCAGCTTCGGCACGTTATTGTGTGTTAAACTTACATATTGTTATATAATCCAGCCGATAAAGTTTTTTTGCTGGAGAATATATATTGAATGATGTTCCATGTCGTAACACTTGATATACCCAAATATCATTTTCAGAAAAATGTACATGTTTAATTTCTTTTTTCATGAGAATATTTTTATGAGCCAATGAATGAGAACCTGAAAGACTATGAATAATACGATGGCTGTTGCAGCCACTGTTAATTTTTCTGCAAATTCAGATTCAGTTTGTGTGAATTTCTTTTCACCCTTGTATGTGATAAACATAACAATGAAAAGTGGTAACAAATAGATAAATATAAGTGTCATAGTTTTATTATTAATTCCTCATTGCGCCAACCATTACACCGACAAGAAGCATTAGACAAAATAATACAAATAAGAGGATTGGATCAATACCCGAAACTTCGTGTATTTCTGTTATCTTCTTATTTTTGATGAAGAAGTAATCCACACCTTTTTCTCCATCCGAATAAATGGCAGTATCTTTGATAAGACTGTCTGGTTGTGTCATATAAGCATAGACATGAGATGGAATCTTTTTGGCGTCCATCTGATCCTTTGTTAATGCATGTCGTTCGACACAGCTTGTGAGTGTGAATCCAACGAATAGTAATAATAGTAATTTTTTCATAGTTTTTAATTTTGATACAAAGGTAGGTAAAATAAATTTACTGTGCATATGGATTTTTCCAATCCTTAAAAGCACGAAGAAGAAGTTCATCTTTAATTTGTTGATGTCTTCTACCTGCGTCCCAATAATCCAATCCGTTATAGTCGAAGTTATGATAACATCCAACATTATTATTCAAATACAAATATCCCCAAAGTATATCCATCTCACCTTCAAGTTCTTGCGTTGACATTTGCTTGACATCGGGTAAATTCTTTGGCTCTGGTTGTTTAAATTTTTCAAGAACAGCCCGTATTCTGTGCAGGTCAAGTGATGATATTTCAGGAATATCAGTTCCTTCGTGTTTTGTTGTCAGCAAGGTTATCATGCAATGTTTAGCAAAGGATAGCGTAAATTTTTTGGAGAATTTCTTTTCGTTCTCCATGGGAATCAACTCATCTGTTCTAAAAAATGTAATCCAATCTTTACCGAAGAGTTCGGTATTTAGACCAATTTGATATTCCACATCGTATTGATGAATGACCTTAATTGTATATTCGAGACCATTGGGTAATCCTAATAGGACTCTTGCATTTTCAGTGATATAACATTTATCATCAACTTTCCACTTTTTCTTTTTCACTTTCAGATAAAGACCCACGATCATCTGAGGTGATTCGAATGGAGGGATTTGGTTATTGAGTTTCAGTTTATCCATATCATATAACCAATTTGCGAAATCTATTAGATCTGTCATATTATTTTTAAATTTTAATTATTAGGCGATAGCAACTGTCGAATCATCTCCATCAATATCTATATCAAATTTCAAAGTACAATATTTATTACTACAGGGTACATCGGTAGAATTTTCATTCCAATAACTACTATGATTAAATGAGCTTCTTGCACCGCATTTAGGACATATCCAATATACATCAGTAGTGGTTTCACAATTACATTCATCAACATCACAATCCTGACCACTCATAAAGGTTTCTGCATCATTTATTTCTTCTTCCAGTTCGAAATATTGTTTTGCATTTTCTTTTTGTAGTTCATGTTTTATAAAGTTGATTTGTTTAACATTACCAAATTCAGGTGGTTCTCCGTTAATATGAAAAATTGATATTTCTTCCATGATTTAGTTTATAACTTTTCAATTTCTTGTTTAACTTCGTTCCAATATTCTTGGAATGGTGGATTAGGCATTACTTCTTCCATGGATTTTTGTATTACATCAACGCAGATTAATGCACATTCTTTTGATTTGTGATACCAAAAATAATCACCAGCAATGTGTGGACTATCTAACCCATCAAATTTCTTTATAAGTTGTTCGGCTTCTTCTTTTGGTGTCATATTATATGTTTAAATTTTTCAAGAACTTTTTTAATTACATATAAATCGTGTTCTGTTATTTCACTATAATCATCTATTTCTCGTTTCGTATATATGAAAGTCAACATACAATTTTCGGCAAATAAATCCATAGCTTTTCTATTGTATTTATTTTCTTCCACATCTTCCCTTACTTTATAATCCACCAAAGACGCCATTCTCATAGGTGGGAATTTATCATCATTGGAAGTACCTGATAGTTTCTCATGATACTCTTCGGCAATGTTAGCACACAGTGCAGCAGCGATTCCTTCTCTTGGATTGGATTGGAATAGTTTATGGAATTTATTTATTAATTCCTGCCTTCGATTCAATGGAGAATTCTGATTCTTCATATCAACCATATTACATGTCTTATTTACAAAGGTCATTATTCCAGCACCGTAAGCATATATTGTTGGATCTGGACTAATATCATTACTCCTAAAATATTTAGTTGCCTTCTTATCCATTTCGTTAATCAGGTTGACGAACAGTTCATCGAGTTCATCTTTTGTGTAATTTTTTAAATCTTCTTTTTTCATAATATTTCAATTTCTTGTTTAACCTTTAACCAATAATCACGCATTTTAATTTGAAACTCAGCCGCCTGTGTTGTATTAACCAAATAACCTTGCATTGAGGTGTTGAGTATTTCATCAACACATTTTAGTGCACAACGTTTAGCTTTTTCGTAACTGTCGGTTTTTTCTATAAGTCTTAAAATCTGATGGTATTCATCTACCAGTGATATTGCTTTTAATTTTGGATTCATAATATTTTTTTAATTATTCAAAACACGGATCTATTAGAGTAATATCGTGTGGTCGCGGTTTCGTGTTATCATCTACGAATATGAATACGGAAAAACCTTCTACTTGAACATCTGGATCACTTCCAATTGTAACCTTTGTATGAGTTCGTATTGATGTTCGTCCCACTGATTCAATATGGGAAGTGTAACAGACAATCTCACCTTCTTTAACCGATTTTTTAAATTGTAATGAAGCTATTTGTACACAAACAAGATGTTTTGGAGGGAGACAATCAGCTGCTGCGATGAATCCAGATTCAACAAACCATTGAGCACCAATTCCAGCAAACAATGTACCGTGGTGATTAAGATGTTCAGATCTAACTAATCGTTTAGTTTGGTGGAATGCTCTTTTATAATCCATTTAAATTAATTTAAATTATGATACAAAGGTAGGTAAAATAAATTTACTGAACAAATTTATTTTTTAATATTTTGCTCTTAATTTATTACCAGCTTCGCATCCACAACATCCTGGACATGTATAACCGATTCCACCACATTGACAACCACTATCAAAACAATCATCACATTTAAATTCTTTAAAAGTTCCAACGGTACCAGATGCCACATCACAACCATGTGCACCAGAACCAAGATCAATTTCCTTCACAGGTTCAGGATTTTTTAATTCCTTATGCCAGGGGTTAATTGATGATTTATAATTTTTGTCCATCAGGTTATAGTATGTAAGCACACCAATTAACCAATAGATGGAGAGGTCTCGTGAGTATAAATAATAACTATCCTTATCGATGATATCATAATGATCGTCATGAAGGATTACAGTACATAGAGAATTCTCTAATACATTATCTGTGAGTTCTAGGAAACCATTATTGGTGAGAAATTCGATTACTTCTTTCATAGTTATAAATTTTAAATCTTTTCCATATCAAAAGACAAAAATGTATCATCACCATCACAAGCATCTGTATAAACATTTATTATATTTTCCAGAATACTATGTGCATCATCTTCCTTAAAAAATCTCACATCCTGACCATTAACTCTATCCAAGATCTTAAAATCCTCTAATGTTAATTCGATTTCTTTTTCGTAGGTGATCACTTGTTTGCAAGTAATGGAAACCTTAATTTTTTTACTCATTTTATATTTCAGTTTTAGATGTTACGATTATTGCCCCATATAAGCTCATGTCGCAGTCGTTATAGATGAGGACATCAATATGCTCACCCCAATCAATAAGTCCTCTCAGATGCTCCGCAAATGCCTTAAAATCGCATACACCACCACGGGGTTTATAATGTGTTACAGTTTGTTTACTCATAGTCGTTTCATTAATTGTAATCGTTCATATTTAATAAGGGCAAGATTGGCATCATCATACTGGTCTGCATGATTTTACTTCTTTAAAGAAATCCCACACACGCTTTGCTCTCTCAACGGCGCAAACAGTTGGTTTACTTAAACATACTTTTAAAGATATCTCCCATCCAAATAAATGCTAATGAGATACTTGCAATAACCAAGGCAGCAATTAACCAACCCGATACACCTGAACCTAATATTGTTACAAAAAGTATAACAATTAACCATGCAGCACATCCTGATTTTTCCATAATTTTAATTTTTAATTTTTAATATAAGTAAATAAAAGCACCATAATGAAGCCAAACCCTAGCCAATTCCTGCTGATATATTACCACTAATAAAACTCAATAGTGAATCAGCAACGCAACAGAATAAAGTAACACCATCTAATATAGTCATATTTTTAATTTTAGTACAAAGATAGGTAAAATAAATTTACTGTACAAGTTTTTTAATATAAATTTTCAGATATCAAAATTGCATCATCTTCACTTGCTACCATTCCAAATTTAATTTGATTATTTGCTTTTGCTATAATCCAACCTTCCTTTCTATTAACATATCTATCAAATGAAGTGATGAATCCTTGGTTTCTCTAAAATCGACCTCTGACATATTATTAAGTTTTATGTTATTAATTAAGTGAACCTTCTCATACACGCAGCCGTTACCTGCAAGGCTACCTTGACACTTCCACATCAGCATCAGGATATTCATAACAAGCATTTAAGTAGTTTTCTACAAATTTGACAAGTCCATCATAAGAACCCCATCCGTTTTCAGGATTAAACTTCTTGTATCTTTCAGGTTCGCTTTTTAAATTACGCAATCCTTGTCTTAATGGTTCAATTAATTGTTTTGCCTTTGTGATTTTTATTTCATCAGGTCGCCACAAATGTTCATAAATACCTGCTTCACCTGCCATAGTATTTAAGTTGTGGGTAATGTTTGCAGAATAAACTTCGTTTGTTTCAGTTTCTTCTTGTTCAAACTTTACAGGTTCGCTATTTGGATTTTTTGCGTTCCATTCTTCTTGTGTAATCTCTTTTGTTTGTCCATTTTCACGAACAAAAATACCAGACGAAGCCTTTTTAATTTGTGGCTCTTTCGTAATTAAATAAACATCTAAACTCATTTCGTTTCTTTTTAAGTTCCTACTGATAAACCACCCAGCAGGTAACGGCGGTTTGGCAAAAAAGCCGTTAAGTATTTCAAATGAACATTAGTGCTAAACATCAACATTAGTGTTCCAAATTAGCATCCGTTTTCGGCTTCTTCGCCAAGCCCGATACCGTTAGCTGCAATGCCTTTTGTGAAATTCAAAGCATCCACAGTTAATACAAGCGTGTAATTCTTGTTCAATTTCATCTTCGCTAACTGAACTTGTGAAGTTTGGAGAATTACACTCATTGCACACCCATTCATAAATTCGTGTAGGCACAGCAGCTAACAAAGTATTAGCGTTATTGCTTTCGTGCTTTTCTGAAACTTTTGTCATATTTTTATATTTTAGTGTTATTAATTAAATTCTGTGATGGCAACAACGCCAATACTCGACCGTTATGGTTAATAAAAAAATTGTTTTGATTTTAGTTGATTTATTATCTCATCCAATTCTTCATCTGTTCTATCTGAAATTTGGTTATTCCGTAGATATTTGAAACCACTTCTACACCAGTCATATGGTTCACATTGGTCACCATCATCATCAAAGTTGTATTGAAGTGATATTTCCCAAGTGGTTTCACCCACTACTACTTCGGTGTTAAATGTTTCATTATCTCGATTACCAAATTTCTGTAACCAACATTTCACGTAATTTACTTTTTGTTTTTTATTCATAAATCAATATTTTTATTTGTGAACTACCCACCCACGCTAAAAAGCGATGAGTGGGCTTTCGCTCCCATTATGTAAAACAATTTTTTAACTAAACCATAACAAGGTGTATAAAACATAACCTATTATAGTTTAGTGGTTAATATTAAAGTTTGTGGTTAGGTTACGTTTCATACGCCTAACCGTTATAAGTAATAAAATAAAAATTATGAGTTTTTTATTTGCTCACCTCTGTCTTTTATAACTAAATCAAATTTACGCTCAACACCATAATTTGTTTTTTCCATAATCGCCATTTGAACACCAAATGTAATTGGGTCAATCATTGTTGGTGAAAATGTATAATTTTCACCATATTTAGCATCTAAATACTGTCTGATTTCACTTAAAAAATCATTCGCTGTCATTTTTATTTTCATATTTTTTTATTTGTATAATTTTTATTTTACATACTTATAACAGCAAATATATTGCATTAAAACGACAATATATTTGCAACTGTTATGGGCAAGCGTAAGCCTACCCATAAAAATTACTCATCCATCTTGGTTGCCAAACCCTCTAACTGTTCAAGCACTTCATACGGTGTTTTGTCCGTTTGGCTTTCAGTCGTAATTTTTGCCAACGCTGCAAATAGCAATCTACCCTCTTTGGTAGTTCTGTCAATTTCTTTTAAATCTGTAATTACTTTCATTGTTTTTGTATTAAAACGCCAGCCCATAACATCAAATATAAAACAGCAGGGCTGTGGTGCTGAATTATACTTTGTGCATCTATTCATCATTTGTGGTAGGCTGATAGGGTTTCGCACTTAATCCCCGCCGTTTCATATTTGCGACCGTTAGCAGCCATTAAAAGACCGCCACAACTCGACAAACTTTTCTCTTTTCATTTGCCTTAGTTCTCTATTATCAGCGTATTTTCTTTCGTGGTAAATTTCAATTTCACTTCCACCAGTGAAGTAAACTGAATATCTTAACCAAGAGCTATCACCACCAACTTTACCAACTCTTTCAATTTTGCGTAAATCAATCGTATCACCTCCAATATCAACTAAAGGATTAACGGCTGCTAACAGCACATTGCCAAAAGTGGGGGTTTCGTTTTTCAAATCAACATTTTTAGTCATATCAAATTCAGTTTTTCAATTTAAGTTTAGTGGTATAAAGCCCCACCTTCGGCAATCCGCAAAACGTTATACACAATACTATCAAAGTGCTTCGATTTAACATTCGTGTAAAAACTTTTTAAAAATTTACAACCCCTTTTTAATTAAAACAAAATCTTTTGGTCTATATCCATCGCTGAAATCAAGTATCCTTGAATATTTCAAAAATAAAAATTGTTTACTTTTATCATCAATATATGGATAAAGTTCTTCATCTGAAACATCAATATTTAAAAGTTGTCCAGATTTCCCTTGATTATTCAAATCTTGATTTAATTTACCTAAAGCGTATCTTCTCATTGCTTTCCAATCCTCACGAATTTGCTCTAAATCAGATTTTGTTTTTGTTTGAAATTCTTTGAAGAACTTTAAATCATATTTATCCATTAAATCTTTCCAAACGTCTAAAGTGTTTTTATTTTCACTTTCATTCACAAATTGTTTAAAGTTCTTAACCTTATCAATCATTTTTCTAATATCTTCACTCATAGTTTTATGTTTTTTACTTTATATATAAATATTCAGAATTAAATTTCCTACCCACATTTTTAAAAAGTTTTTTATAGTGCTTCGTATCAAAGTTCTACCTAATTAATCCGCACTGCATATAACAAGGTGTATAAGAAAGTTTGCTATCAGCAGTAGTGGTAATTTGAAAGTTTCTACAAGCAAACCTTCTCATACACCCAAACGTTATGCACCATTAAAACGGCAAGGGCTAAAGCCTGCATAACACTGGCTATAAAACAGGCTATTGAGCATCTATTAAAGTTCTGTGCTAATTCCATCGTTATTAAATATTTTTCCCTACGCTTCATCGGTTTTTACAAAATCGTTAGGTGGTATTAAGAAAGTGATGGTAACTCACACCAATGTGTTACTTTCTCTATTTTAGTTCCTCTCTCTGTAAGCCATAAAAATTTACCTGTAGCTCGGTAGTCTGAACCATCCTCTAAATCATTCATTTCGCAAACGTGCCATCTTCGTGTACCATACATCTTTTCATCAATTCCACTTACAAGCACATATTTACCATATTCTGGTAAATCTCCATACGTTACAATTTTTTTGGGTGTCATAATGCTACTATCCTCCTGTTTTACAAATACTTTTAACTTTTTCATTTTTGTTTATTTAAATTGTTTAAAAATCCTTACTAAAATATTTAATAACTCTTTCTTTTTCATATCAAGTTTTACTATATTTTTTTCAATTCGCTTACTTTCGTAGTCAACAACAACCTTTACTGCTTCTAAATATTTTTCTTCTGTTATCATATTGTCTAATTTAATTATACGACAAAGATACGAAAAATAAATTTACTGTGCAAATTTAATTTACACCAATCATCTTTTTCAATGCCTTCACAGCAATAAGGGGTACTGCTGTTGTTTGTGTGAATACGTTATCCAAAAGAAATTTAAAGTATTGTTTGTTGCCAACAAAGAATTTCTGTGCGGTACCAACATCGGTATATTTCATGCTGATTGATCCGTCTGGATTAATGTCGAAATCAACGCCACCAAACACACTTGCTGGGATCAGTTTCATTGACATCTTGATGAGCCATTTCGGTGGTCGTATGAATCCGTATCTCTGTTGTAGAATACTCGCCAATTTATCATCCATCATGCCCCAGATCGGGACATTCATTGAGGTGAGTTCTGCAATACCCTGAGTGACACCGTGCGTGTCTCCAGCAACGCCAGTGAGCTTATACATGCCACTGTTTTGTTTACGTACTGTCAGGAATCCAGAGTCTTTGTTTCCAAAGAATAACCAACCATCTGCTCTTGAATCAAATTTGTATTTGTCCCAGGAAACACCAGTTGTTTTCTCATAAGATGATTTAAATATATTATAAACCTTATCTTGATCTTCAGGTGTAAGATCAGTGTAAACAAATGATTCGCTGATAAGATTAAGCAGTTTGATTCTAGACATCGGTTTTCTTTATAAATAGTCTAATATACTGTTAAAAAAAGGGTGGAGTTACAAGACACCGTTCAAAAAAATCTAAGAAAAATTATGTATCTTAGTTTTTTCTTCTTGTTTCAACCAACCACTACTTTTTAGTACCTCATTACTGAGTCTGTCATCCATAGTTGGGTTGTCCACAA
>Ga0007792_10000624_pt1 | contig 12702 bp, 7 predicted proteins | sample CryBogmetaGMA6M_FD_60371 | JGI IMG/M metagenome (GOLD analysis project Ga0007792, IMG submission 60371) | Freshwater microbial communities from Crystal Bog, Wisconsin, USA - MA6M | ecosystem: Environmental > Aquatic > Freshwater > Lake | place: Crystal Bog, Wisconsin, USA | collected 2009-07-06
GTTTGAGGCTCGCAAGGGGCGGCTGGGGCACCTGGCCGTCGGACGCCCGCTTCTGACCAGCGAAAAGAATGCGGCCCGGGCCATTGCCGCCGTGCTGGCCGGGCTGCCTGCCACGCCTGCGGCGGATGATGCCGTGGTGCTGGTCGCGCATGGAAGCAACGAGCCCGACGCCGTCAGGACGCTCCAAGCCGCGGTGTCGTTGTCTCGCCGGATTGACCGGCGTCTTTTTATGGGTATGATGCTCGGGTTCCCCTCACTCGGAGAGGTTTTGCAGGAATGCCGGGACGCCGGGGTGCAAAGGGCCTGGCTGGTGCCGCTGATGATCGCGGCAGGGTACTCGGCGAGGGATGATCTTGCCGGGGCAGGTGCCGGGTCGTGGAAATCGCGTTTCGAAGAGGCGGGCATCCGGAGTGTTCCGGTCCTGAAGGGACTCGGGGAGTATGAGGGCGTTGTGGATGTCTGGATGGATCAGGCCGATGAATTGTTGAAGGCGCTGAAAGCCTGAATTCAGGAGGGATCGAGATGAGAAAAGCATCGCAAGGACGAAAGATCCTGCCGGTCAGCCTCCTGCTGGAGGATAAGCCCTGCCTGGTCGTCGGAGGCGGGCCGATTGCGGCGCGCAAGGTGGGCCATCTGCTCGAAGCGGGCGCGGCCGTCACGGTGGTGAGCCCCGAGGTGTGTCCCGAAATCGACAGGTTGAAAAAAGAAGGCAAACTCAAGCACAAGCCCCGTGTCTTTTGCGCGTCGGATGTCAGGGGCCAGTCGGTTGCGTTCGCGGTTACGGACAACGGAACCGTCAATCTTGCGGTCATCAAAGCGTGCCATAAGGCGCACGTTCTCTGTGCGGCGGCGGACGCGCACTGGAGCGAGGGCGATTTTGTCTCGCCGGCGGTCATCAGGAGGCCCCGGGTGATTGTGGCGGTATCCACGGGCGGGGAATCCTGCTCGCGGTCGAGGGTGATCAAGGAGAAACTGGCGCAATACCTGGCCAGTGAAAAGCTATGAGTTCATCATCCATGATAATTAAGGTGGGGACCCGATCGAGCAAGCTGGCGGTGCTCCAGACTCATTCGGCTGTGGCACGGGTAAGCGCCCTTTTCCCGGCCGCACAATGGGAAATCATGCCGTTCTCCTCGCCCGGCGACCGGGACCAGGTCATGGACCTACGGCAGAGCCCTGCAGATTTTTTCACCCGTGACCTGGATGACAAACTCCGGGCCGGTGAAATCGATTGTGCCATTCACAGCGCCAAGGATGTCCCGGAGCCCGTCGCTGAGGGGATAGACTGGTTCTGGCTGCCCTGGCGGGAAGATGCCCGCGATGCGCTCATCCGGCCGCTTGGCCGCGATGTGGCCAGTATGCCTCCGGACGGGAAGATCGGGGTCAGCAGCGAGCGGCGCGAGGCGTATTGCCGGGCGCGTTTCCCCGCCGCGAAGCAACTCCCCATCCGGGGCACCATTGAAGAACGGCTCCGGCAGCTGGACAACGGGGATTTCGATTTGATTATCATGGCGGGCGCGGCGCTGAACCGCCTCGGACTGCAGGATCGGATTACCGAGTGGATTCCGGAAGAGGACCTGCCTGCGCCGGAGGGGCAGGGCTCGCTGGCGATTACATTCAGGGCGGGTGATGAGCGGTTCCTCAAGCTCCGGCGCTACTTTGTGAAGTCGGTGACGTTTTCGGCCGCGGGAGCCGGCACGGCCGGCGCGTGCACGCTCGATGGGCTCGCCTCGCTCCAGCGTTGCGACATCTGTCTTCACGACGCCCTGTTCGGTCATGAGTTGATGGATCTTCTGCCCCCCTCGGTGAAACTCATCGATGTGGGCAAACGGGCCGGCGCCCATAGCGTGCCGCAGCATGAGACGACCTACATGATCACCCGGTATGCCCGGTGCGGGCTGCGGGTGGTCCGGTTGAAGGGGGGCGATCCGGGCATCTTCGGGCGCCTGGCGGAAGAGGTTGAGGCGATGGATGCGTTGGCTTTGCCGTACAGGGTTCTGCCCGGCGTGTCCAGCCTGAGCGCGGCGACCTCGGGAACGGGCATGCTGCTCACCCGTCGCGGCGTCTCCCGGGGGTTTACCGTGATGACTCCCCGCAAGGAGGGGGGGGGCGTGGGTTCCGTGGCCGCGGATGAGCGCCTGAATCTCCCGATTGTCTTCTTCATGGCGACCGGAGTGGCCGGCGAGGTAGCCCGCCAGTTGATCGGGGAGGGGAAATCCCCCGCAACGCCCGCCGCCGTGGTGTATGGGGCCGGAAGTGACCAGTCGCGCGTGATCACCGGAACGCTCGCCTCGATTGAAGACCGTATCAGGGAGGCCGGATGCGGGATGGCCGGACTGATCCTTGTCGGGGAGGCCGTGAAGTATCGCTACAAGTTCTCCGGCGCCCTGGAAGGCCGTCGCATTCTCCTGACGGCGAGTGATTCCCTCCAGGACAAGGCCGCCGGCTGGGTTTCCGATTTCGGGGGCATACCGGTATCCCGTCCGCTGATCCGCCTGGTGCCCACGGGCGATGCGCTGTCCCATATCCGCCAGCTCAACCGGTTTGACTGGATTGTCCTCACCTCACCGTCCGCCGTCCGATGTTTCGGGGAACTTCTGAAAAAGGCCGGTGTGGATCTGCGTTCGGTCCCGAAACTGGTCTCCTGCGGCGGGGGAACCTCGCAGGAAATGAGGACCCTGGGATTGAGCGCGGATATCGAACCCGCCTCCGATTTCAGCGCAAATGGCCTGATTAACTCAGTTAATCAGCGAATTGCGCCGGGAACCCGCATCCTCCGGCTCCGGTCGGATAAAGCCGGCCCTGATCTTGCCCGGGCCCTGCGGGACATGGGGGCCGAGGTGGAGGATTGCCTGCTGTACCGCAATGAGCCGGTTCTGCATGAGGGGCAACCGGAATTCGACGCCGTGTTTTTCGCCAGCGCCTCCGCGGTTGAGGTCTTTGACCAGCAGTGGGGCATGAAGGCCCTCGCGGGACGCTTCGTGCTCGCGATCGGAAAACCCACCCTGGCTGCTCTCAAAAGCCGGGGGGTGTCGGCGGATCTGGTTCCGCCAGAGGCCACCGTTGAGTCCGGCATTGACGCGCTGGCCCTGCATTATGTCCGCCTGGAGTTTGCCAAAACCCTGAGAATCAAGGAGACGCGATGAGTACCTATCCCGACGTTCGATTGCGGCGCCTGCGGCGCACCCCGGCGCTTCGGCGCATGTTCGATATGGCCCTGCCGGGCCCGGAGCGGTTCATGTGGCCGGTGTTCATCAAGGCGGGCACCAAGGTGCGCGAGCCGATTGACTCCATGCCCGGTCAGTTCCGGATGAGCCCGGATGTCCTGCTGAAGGAGCTGGATCGCGTGGTCGGGATGGGGATCAACAGCGTTCTCGTCTTCGGACTGGCGGAGCCCTCGCAGAAGGACGCCGGTGGAAGCGCGGCCTATGACGAGCGCGGGGCGGTCCAGCTGGCCGTCCGCCGCATCCGCAAGGAATTCCCGGATCTCGTTATTGCCACCGATGTCTGCGTGTGTGCCTATACCTCCCATGGCCATTGCGGGCCGCTCACCCCGGCCGGTGACGTGGATAATGATGCCTCCAATGAAATCCTGGCCCGGATGGCGGTGTCGCATGCGGTGGCGGGTGCCGATATGGTGGCTCCCAGCGCCATGATGGACGGCCAGGTCGGGGCCATCCGGCGCGCCTTGGACGAGGCTGATTTCCATCAGACACTGCTGATGAGCTATTCCACGAAATTCGCATCCTCCATGTACGGGCCGTTCCGGGAGGCGGAGCAGTCGGCGCCCCAGAAGGGGGACCGCCGCAGTTACCAGGCCTCGTATGGCGACTTGCGCCAGGCCTTGCGGGAATCGGACTTCGATGAAGCCGAGGGGGCGGATATCCTCATGCTGAAGCCGTCTCTCTTCTACCTCGATGTACTGGCCCGGTTGCGCGACCGTACCGACCTTCCCATTGCCGCCTACAACGTCAGCGGTGAGTATTCCATGCTGATTGCCGCTGCCGACCGGGGATGGGGCGACCTGAAGGGCATGGTGCGTGAATCCACCGCCGCCCTCGTTCGCGGCGGAGCCGATCTGCTGATTTCGTACTGGGCCAACCGGTATGACGAGATTTTCAAGGAGGGGTGACGGGGGGGGCCTTTACCCGATGACGCCACCCGGACTGCATGCGCGGCCGGTTCCCCGAACAGGGGAGGGCCGGCAGGCAGGAGGCGATACGACCCCCCCAGAAATTAGTTGGCTACTTGTCTTTCCTTGACCTTGAAATACGGTTCCTGGATCCGCATGTTCACCCGGAGCTCGCTGTTTAATTCCGGATTAACCGGCTCGCAGGTGACCCGAACCCGGATTTTCCTGCTTTTTTTATCGTTGATATCCGGAATACTGCGCGTGTGGACTTCTCTCAGAAGCTGGTGGTTCGCGTCATACACGTAGGCCATCTTGAACTGGTGGGGAAGCGAAAGATATTGGCCCGGCTCCAGGGTTGTGGGGAAATAGAGCTGATAGCGCCGGTCCATTTTTTCGCCGAAGGTGATCGCAAGACGTACATTGCGGACTGCACCCTGCGCATTGGGCGGCACGCGCAGCACGCAGAGCAGTTGATTGGAAGCCATGTCCTGCGGCACATCGATCTCGAAATCGCTGGCCGTGAGTCCTCCTGAATGAACAAGATCGTCGGTGATGCAGACGCGCTTATGGATGCCGGGATCATGGGTCCAGTTGAAGTCAATGCCGCAGGGGGCGACCTTGCCGGTCACAGTGGTGAGAGACTTGGCCGGTGCTTCCGATGAAGGTACCTGTTCGAAATTTTCAGAACGCCAGCGGCGGACAAATCGTGGTTCCCATCCGCCACCGGCTTTGGGAACGAGGGTGAAAAGACAGTCCGTCTGCCTTAACAGCATCTTCTGCTTCTCGCTGAACAAACCTTTATGTCGGGCTTCCTCCCAGCCGCGGATCGGAATAAAAATATCCTTGCCCTTCGGGAAGCCCATCTCCAAGTCCACCCCGGCGTCGTAGCCAGCGGCCAGGCCCATGAGCCACTCGATGTCCTCACGCGTGGTCTTTTCATCGGGGTAGTATTGCCCTATTTTCCTCGGCATGAGATTGCGCTTCAGCTGATCCATGCGCATGAGCCGGTATTCCATCGCTGTTCCGCGGAAACCCAGCTCCTTGTCACCCTCGCCCCAGGAGATATGCGTCAGCATGTGCCAGGTGTATTGTTGCATCGTGCTGGAGGTAAAGGTGGTGTTTTCAAGCCTTTCATAAACATCACGGAAGAATTTATTCTCCGAATAGACGTCATGCCCGGCCAGGTAGGTCTCTTCCAGGCCGTCCAAGATCACATGGTGAAGCGCGCCTTTTTTGGCGGTAGCGGCAATGTTGACGGCGATTTCCAGGTTCATCTCCTCCGTGCCGGGATAGATGGATTTATACTGTGGATAAAAATACATGCGTGCCGCCGCCGCGCCTGCCAGGTGGGGGGCTATGCGGGTGCGCATGAACCCGCGCACACAATCTCCCAGGATCAGCCGTCCGGCCTCCCTGGTGACGCTCGTGTAAGTGATCAATTCATCGTCAATCCGCACCATGCCGGGCTCCTTCAGGGGTGTTGCGGAAGGAAATACCCGCAGCAATCCCGCATCCGAATCCGCCAGCACGATCCGTGTCGACGCTTCATCGAGCGCGGTGATCAGGGGCGTTGCGGGCAGATAGCTCGCCAGCCGCTTATCCGGAACCGGACTGAGATAAGGTTCGGGCAACGGGTCGCCCCTCAGAAAGGAGGACAGCGTGTAGTTGGTTGTGCGAATGCCCACCGCCGCCGCTTTATCGGAACAGGCGCGAACCCCGGCCATCCCCTGCTTGAATTTGGGGCAAATATCAAAATGTCCCCAATTTCCAAACATATAGCGCTGGCAAAGTGATTTGATTCCGGTCTGTTTGCACAAGTCGATCCACTGATCGATGTTCGCTTCGGTATAGTTGCCCCAGATGGACGAATCCGCGGCGCGTGGCGAGCGCTTGACCCATTGCCCGTCCATCATGGGATGCGGCATACCCTCGCCCAGTTCAATCGCCTCTATCCAGTCCAACTCCTTTGCCAGTCCGCATCCGAAGAGGGCGACTGCGGAACCGACCACCGTCAGCCCGGGTACCGGCTGGGTGGGCATAGGCTTCCTGTCCTGCCGGTCGATCCCCACTGGACGGCTGCGGTCCTTGCTGGAGACGTAAACCTGGGATCCCCCGACTTCAAGGGGAATGAACTCAGCCGCAAACGCATGACCGGACCCCCAGATCGCCCCTTCGGTATTGGGGTTCAACCCCAGCAGTCCTATGGTGAAATCATCGCTGCGGTTTAATCCGAGGTACTCGGCGATCGGGCCTTCCATGGACGTGGCATAAGGACCCCAGTGCACGGCGGCGATGCCTGCCTTCGAACTGGCATCCTTGACTTCCATCCTCAAATATTTGTCATTGCCGCGGATCTCCACCGTCACCACGGCACCTCCATCGTAGCCCAGCGCAAGCGTTGCCTGCTTCGCATCCCGCGAAATCACGCGCAGGCTGACGGGCTTCAGGATGGCCGGCTTGATCTCATTGCGCTCGCCGTATTCCTGGATTCCAAGCAGGCAGCTTTCCCTCTTGGCGTGAGCGTAGTTGATTCCATGCGCCAGGTCGGCCAGCTCAACCATCCGGCCCCTGTCATCGATCGACAATCGCAATCCCCCCGTTTCGAAGGACTGTGAAGCCTTGGCTAATTCAGCCGAAAAAGCCTGGTGAGCAAACGCAGCAACAACCAATCCGCACATCATCAACTTAAAACACCGGTTCATTTCTCAGCCTCCTTCAATTTGCACTTCGGCATATAAAATCTTCACTTGGACGAAGGACGTGCTTATGTGCCAGAAACTGGCCCATTGAGCAACACCCGAATGCAACGTGTATCCTGTCAGCATTCCGCCGCAGTGCTTCGGGAAACGGGTTTACGCCCGATCTTGACCTTCCTGCCGGATTTCCGCATCCTCCCCGTTGCGAAAACGATGTTTCTGGTCTGTCTCAACGGGCGTGTGACCGTGTCGCCAGAAACGCGATTTCCTATCCATTATTCATTCGAGGAAGGGTGATTGCCAATGACGTCGAAAGAGCTTTTCAACCGGGCCAAGAAAGTGATTCCCGGTGGTGTGAACAGTCCTGTCCGGGCGTTCAATGGAGTAGGGGGCGATCCCGTCTACATGGTCAGCGGCAAGGGCTCGCGCATGACGACGGCGGATGGCGCCACGCTGCTGGATTTCTGCGGGTCGTGGGGCCCGCTGATCCTGGGCCATGCGCGCAGCGAGGTGGTTGAGGCCATCTGCAAGGCGGCGGCCGAGGGGACCAGCTTCGGGACCAACACCCCGCGCGAAGTCGAGTTCGCGGAGCTGCTCTGCTCGATGATTCCCTCGATGAAGATGGTCCGGCTGATGAGCTCCGGTACCGAGGCGACCATGACGGCGCTTCGGCTGGCGCGGGGCTATACCGGACGCCGGAAAATCATCAAGTTCGACGGGTGCTATCACGGGCATGCCGACTATCTCCTGGTCGCGGCGGGAAGCGGCCTGTTGACGGGCGGCATCTCCTCCTCTGCCGGGGTCTCCCCGACGGCGGCGGCTGAAGTGCTGGTGCCCGCCTACAATGACCTTGCGGCCGTGAACGAGCTGGTCCGTACGCAGGGGGATGATATCGCCGCCATCATTGTCGAGCCGATCGCGGCCAATATGGGGCTGGTCCCGCCTGCGCCGGGATTCCTTCAGGGATTGCGGGATGCAGCTGACCGCTGCGGGGCGCTGTTGATCTTCGATGAGGTCATTACCGGTTTCCGCATGGGGCCGGGTTCGTTTGGCATGATAGCCGGGGTGACGCCCGACCTGACCTGCCTGGGTAAGATTGTGGGGGGCGGATTGCCTATCGGGGCCGTCGGTGGGCGTGAGGACGTGATGAGCAAACTCGCGCCGTTGGGGCCGGTCTACCAGGCCGGAACCCTCAGCGGGAATCCGGTCGCCGTTGCTTCGGGTCTGGCGACGCTGAATCTCCTGAGAAAGGAAAATCCCTATCCTGAGATGGAGCGGCGCTGCCGCAAGCTGGCGGAGGGCGTGACCACCCTGGCAGCGAAACTGAACGTGCCGATGCACTGTGCCCGGATGGGGAGCCTGTTCACTCCCTATTTCTGCACGGGTGCCGTGACCAACCTGACCGATGCCAAGCGTTGCAACACGAAGGCGCACGCCGCGTTCTTTCACGCCATGCTCGACCGGGGAATCTACCTGCCACCGTCCCAGTTCGAGGTCGGCTTTGTCTCCGCCGCACATACCGATGCGGATATAGATGTCTTCCTCAATGCCGCTGCGGGTGCTCTAGCTTGATCTGACGCCGGCATTCCAGCCTTCGTTGCCGAAGGGGCCGACAGGAAAAAACAATGAAGATGAAAAGCATCACAGCAGGCTTGATTGTCCTGGCGGCCTCAATGGTTTCCGCTGGGCAAGTTGATTTTGGCGCGTATTACACTCAATTGAATACGGGACGGGAATGGGAATCTTGCTCACGCACGGGCAATGATGCCGATATCGTGGTGCAGGTTTCAAAGGCAGGCCGGCTCGTTTTCTGGAGGGGCAATAGCTATCTGCCATTTTGGAAAACCGACAGGGGCCAGTGGGACATTGCCGAGATTGTGCCTCGCAGTGGTGATGGCGCCAATCCCATGCCGGACAGGGTGAACGCGTATTCCCATGTTGCGATTATCGAGAATGGTCCTTCGCGTGTCGTTGTGCGCTGGAGGTATTTATCAAGCTTTACGCCTGGGAACCCTCACGGAAATGTCAGCCCGAACAACTTTGTCGATGAAGTGTTCACCATCACGCCGGGCGGTCACGTGAAACGTGTTGTCAAGACTGGTACGGACAAGATAGACGACTGGAACGATCCATTAAACCAGACAACTCAGATGCTGCACTTGAACGCAACCGGTGTTGTTGAAATCAGCCGTAAAGCCCCGGAACATTCCGTCTCGCAAGCCGGGGTGAAGGGCAATCCCGTGAAAGGTCCTGCGGTTGTCGCGCCTGTCGTATGGTTCAAGTTCGACGAGGGACTTGGCGATGCAACAATGGAGGCTGTGTCAAAAACATCATCCCCAATCCCCGGCCACAAAACACTCTGGAAGAAAGGCGTTTCAGGTGCGGCGCTGGAGTTCGATGGCTATAACACCGTGGTTTCGATTCCGAAAGCCAAGGCGCCGTCTGTTTCCGGTGGCAGTTTGACCCTTGAGGGATGGTTCGCGCTTGGCGCCTATCCCTGGAACTGGGCGCCGATCGTGCAACAAGGCGACGATGACGGCTATTTCCTGGGCGTGGATAGCCACGGGTATCCGGGCTTTATGGTGAAAGTTGACGGAGTCTGGCAGCAGCTTGGCGTCCCGAATCAACCCCCTTATGCCGATGCCAACCACCTGGTGCTGTTCAACTGGTACCATGCGGCCGGTGTCTACAACCATAACGATGGAATGATGCGGCTGTACATAAACGGGAAGGAGGTGGCCCGCAAATCAGTTGGTAAAGGCGGAGTCCAAGCCGTTAATGCCGATGTGCGGGTGGGCAAGGCGGGTATCAAGAGAGCACCGACCCAGGGAACCCATGACACGCATTCCAGTGAATTTGGAATCGACGGGCTGATTGACGAAGTCAGGATTTACAACGTCGACTTAACCGAAAGCCAGATTGCCACTTCCGTCGCCAATTATAATCCGGGCCCGGCCATAATCTCTGCGCCCGATATGCAACACCGGCGGTTTCCTGCTCCTGCAAGGGACGGAAAATTCAAAGCGTATTATGCGCACCTGCCGTATTACGAGAGCTGGGATAATCTGTGGAGGGTTGGCGAATATGCCGACGTGGTTGTGGAGTTCGACCAATCGCCCGTTAAATTTGTTTTCTGGCGGGGCGTCAGCTATATCCCGATGATGGTCAACGAATCAAATCAATGGTTCACCCATGAATTCAATGAAACTGGCTTTTCTTCCACTGCGCCGGGAGATTGTGAGCCGATGTCGGACAAGGCCTGCTGGGATTCCCACGTCAGGATTATTGAAGACAACGGCGCCAGAACGGTGGTTCACTGGCGCTACCGGCTGGCGAACACCGACCACCATTGGGCCAACTATGACGATAACGGCTGGGGAGATATTGCCGACTGGCATTACTATATCTATCCCGACGGTGTGGCGTCCAAGATCATGCGGTGCTATACCTCAAAGCCTGATACCTGGCATGAATGGAATGAACAGATAGCAGTCTTAAGCGAGGGGCAGCACCCCGAAAGCATCCTCGAGAAATCTCCTGTAATGACTTTGGTCGACCGCGACGGCAAAGCCACCGACTATGACTGGAACCCGGTGCCGCCAAAACCTCAATACAAAGGATCCGTGATTCAGAAGATCTGTTTCACCGGACGGTATGATCCATTTGCCATTCAGGATTTTGATGGTGGCGACGTTTATAGCGGCGAACGCACGTGGTATTCGGTGTTCCCTTCGTGGAACCATTGGCCAACATCGCAGATCAACTCTTCGGGCCGGAACGCAAGTTTCCCCGATCGGGCGGCACATAGCTCCATATCGCATTTGTCATGGCCCTCCCTGTCCCAGCAACGGGGAAAAGTTCCTTTTCTGGAGAAGACCCTGATGGAAGGAATGACGGACCAGCCGGCAACATCGCTTGTAAGCCTGGCAAAGTCATGGCTCAACGCCCCGCCTGTCACCCATGTCACCGGAGGGACCAGCCAGGGATACGAGCAAGGCCGCAGAGCTTACAGCTTCGGATGGGGCTCAGCGCCGCTGCGTTTTCAGATTGCCGCGTCCGATGCCAATCCCATTCATAACTTGTGTTTTGAAATCAGGAATTGGACGGGCAGGACTGACAAGGCATCCCTCAAGATCAACGATGTTTCCCAATCCTCGGGACCCGATTTCAGACAGGGCGTTAATATTGATACCGACGGGACTTACAGCCTGATTGTCTGGGTCGGCGTGCAAGCCAAAACGACACAGAGCTTCGAAATTTCAGGAAAATGAATTGCTCAGTGAGAGATGAGCAGGCGATTTTGCTGTTGGCGTAGTATTGGGATCGGAGCCGCTAGCCGTTGCAGCCGCTCGTCCCCCCCCAACGTCTGCCACCATCGACGCAAGGTCGGTGGGCGGCAAGAGGTCCCATTATTCTGAAGTCGCGTCAACTGTTGACATCACGGCCTGGTTGCGCAAACATTACCGGTGAAGCGGGAACAACATCCCTCGAAAGGAGACTGTAATGAATGGTCGTTATGCAATCGTGATGGCAGGACTGATGGTTTGGGCAATGGGCGTGAATGCGGAGTCCTATCAGGTGGATCCCGTACACAGTACGGTCGGGTTTTCGGTGAAGCATCTAGCCATCAGCACGGTGCGCGGGGTGTTCACCAATTTCGAGGGCACGATTGAGTTCGATGCCAAGAAGCCGGAGGCCTCCAAGGCCAGCGGTACGGTCAAAACGGCCAGCGTGAACACGCAGATGGAGGCGCGTGACAAGCATTTGCGCAGTCCCGACTTCTTCGATGTGGCAAAGTATCCCGAAATCCAGTTTGAGACGGTCTCCGCCCGCAAGGACGGGGAAGAGTGGGTCGTCAAGGGGCGCTTCACCATGCACGGGGTCATGCGCGAAATCGAGCTGCGTGGCACCCTGGAGGGGCCTGTGAAGGATCCGTGGGGCAAGACCCGTATCGGACTCACTGCCGCCACGACCATCAACCGTCAGGACTATGGTCTGCTGTGGAGCCAGAAGCTGGACTCCGGCGGGCTGGTTGTGGGCGACCTCGTGAAGATCGAACTTCAGATCGAGGCCGTGGCCAAGTAATTAGATTGGCCATACATGGCGCCATAAGTTCCTGCCCCTGCGGAGCGGAACGCGTGAGCGTTCCGGCCGGGATCGTCACCGATTTCTCATGGAGGCATGTTAAGGGGAATCATGACTCGCTTCCGGTGGATGCCAGAAGTGGAGGCCGACGAGGACCAGGCCGGTGACGGCATACATGGCGGCGAAGTCGGGAGCGGCAAGCCACCCGAATTTATTTTCGATTCCCGCCGGGGTCAGGGTATAGGCATGCATCAGGCCCACCGCGGATAAGGCCGCTCCGGCAAACATCCAGTACGCCGCCTTCAGGAAGTTGCGGTCGATCATGAAGACCGTCGCAGCCGCCAGCACCATGGAGGTCAGGATGAACCCCTGGCTGAGAGCTACCACGCCCTTGATGTAGAGATCCGGACCGAACTTGTCCCACATCGTGAACAAGGAGGATCCCGTCACGCGCAGGGTGGTTTCAATCTGGAGCAGGACCCACGACGCAAATGACGGGATCAGGCCCAGTGCCACGGCGAGGGCGTGCGGCTTGGGGATTTCCTGGAACGACTGGGCGGTGATGATGATGGCGATCCAGAGCAGGATCCCCAGCGTGCACTCGATGGGAATCACCTTCAGGACCAGGGTCAGACCCCCGAACAGGCAAAGCAGCGTGATCACCAGCCCGTTCAGGATCGAGTAGCCGCCCCGCGCCCCCATGGCCTTCCAGCCCGGATGGCCGATGTAAATCGTGGTGGGGAAGGGACTGCCGAAGAACCCGGCGGCAATGGTCCCGATACCATTGGT
>Ga0007792_10000625_pt1 | contig 12695 bp, 7 predicted proteins | sample CryBogmetaGMA6M_FD_60371 | JGI IMG/M metagenome (GOLD analysis project Ga0007792, IMG submission 60371) | Freshwater microbial communities from Crystal Bog, Wisconsin, USA - MA6M | ecosystem: Environmental > Aquatic > Freshwater > Lake | place: Crystal Bog, Wisconsin, USA | collected 2009-07-06
GCCAGTGTTTCCAGGAAACGGAAGCTGGTTCCGAGCGCCTCAAACGGGTCGCCCCCGTAACAATTGTCCTGCTCGACGATGAACCACTCGCAGCCGGCGGCATCGGCGGCCTTGATGATGGCCGGCATATTCAGGTTGCCCTGGCCGATGGGGGCGAACGCGGGGGCGTTGTTGCGGATCGTGTAGTCCTTGAGGTGGAGCAGGGGGAGTCGCCGCTTCAGTTTTTTGCACCAGGCCACGGGATCGCCGCCCCCGTTCTGGATCCAGTAGGTGTCGATCTCGCCCTGGAGGTTCTGGCGGCGGGTCTTCTCGTAGATCCAGGCCAGGGCGGTCTTCCCCTCCACCGGCTGCAGTTCGATGGCATGGTTGTGGTATGTCAGCACCTGCCCGGCCTTGCGCATACGCTTGCCCGCCGCATCCAGCTTGGCGGCCAGCTCCAGCACGTTCGGCAGGGTGGAGAAGTCAACTCCCGCCGGAAAGGGGTAGGCCGTGAACCGGCAATTCAGCTTCTGGAGCCGCTCGATCACCAGGGCGGTCTCGTTGAGGATTTTGTTGGGATCCTCGTGTGTGGCGCAGCACGTCAGGCCTTCACCCTCCAGTATGCGGTTCAGCTCGGCTTCCTCAATGGGCCCCATGCCCGAAACCTGCACGGCCTGATAGCCGAGCTGGCGGACCTTTTTCAGGGTCACGGCGATATCCGCCGGTGTCTTGATATAGTCGCGGAGCGTGAACAACTGTGCGGCAATCTGGTTGATCTTCATGTTTATCTCCTTCGGTTTGCCGTGCTGTGTCAGTAGGATCGGCTGATGTCGCCCTCGTTCACGGCACGGGTCTTCTTTACAAACTTGGATTCCTTGATCTTGCGTTTTAACAGGCGTTCGTATGCCTGGCTGTCAAGGGGCAACTCCACCGTCTGGCCGAGTTCCGAGGAATACAGCATGGCATTGCCCAGTTCCACGGACTTCATCCCTTCAGCGGCGGGCGCAATCAGGGGTTTATGCTCCACGATGGCGTCGATGAAGTTCTGCAGCACTTCCTTGTGCTGTCCGCCGGTTCCTGAGATTGGAATTTCAATGTTCCATATGCCGGGCTGTTCCCACAGGTCGTCCGAGGCCTTGATGAAATTGGTTGAGGACATCTCGTTCCGTGTGAAACGGAATGATCCTCCCTCAATTACCACCTTGCCATTCTCCCCGGCGACCTCCAGTCGGTTGGTGCCCGGTGACTCGCCCGTGGAGGTGATGAACACCCCGGTGCAGCCCGAGTCGTACTCGAGAGTGGCGGTGACCTCATCCTCGACCTCGATGTTGTGCTTCCGTCCGAATTTGCAGAGGCCGCGGACCCGCTGAGGCATGCCGAACATCCACTGCCACAGATCCAGGTTGTGAGGACACTGGTTCAGCAAAACGCCGCCCCCTTCGCCAGCCCAGGTGGCACGCCAGGTTCCGGAGGCGTAATAGGCGTCGGTCCGGAACCAGTCCGTGATGATCCAGGTGATCCGGTCAAGCTTGCCCAGGGTGCCATCCTGCACCAGTTGCCTCAGTTTGCGGTAACGGGGATCCGTGCGCTGGTTGAACATGGCGGCGAAGACCTGTTTCCGGTTCTTGTGGGCGGCGATCAGGCGCTCACAATCGGCCTTGTGCACCGAGATGGGCTTTTCGACCAGAACATGGAGACCCGCCTTCAGCGCGTCAACGCCTATAGTCGTGTGTGCATAGTGGGGAGTCACAATCAGGACCGCATCGCAGACCTTGTCCCGGATTAGCTCCCGATAGTCGGTATAGGCGGCACACCGGTGATCCGTTGCCGCCTTCTCGGCGCGCTCGCCCGCGATGTCGCAGACCGCGGTCAGCTCAACGTTCTTCATCGATGACAGCTTGCCCAGGTGCGACCGCCCCATCGTACCGATCCCAATGATTCCAAGCCGTACTTTCTTCATGCCTCAATCCTTCCTGTGATCTATTGTCGAATGAACTGTAATATGCATTATCACGCCAAAACATAAATGATTATCCCATTCGAATTCCAAGGCGGATTGTGCGCCATTCGTATTGAACAATCACTGATAATGTGAAATCCTAGTCTAGCTTGGATTGATTGGCTATAAGTTTACTGGCCAAAACTATGCGTTATATGGCCATGCAGGCTGTGGCTTTATGAATAAACGTGTCCAGAAATACCGGGAAAAATCGGCCAGTTACAGTTCCGTGGTGGATCCCTTTGATCCACCATTGATGATTGCGTATGCCCTGGTCTCCCGCTGGGGGCCCGGGGACCAGTTCAGCCGCACTCAGCGCGATACACTCTCGCTAAACCTCATTACCATGGGAAATGCCATCTTTGAGCAGGAGGGACGCCATGGCGTGGTGGAAAAGGGCCAGATATTTCTGGCTCAGAAGGGATGTTCGCAGACCTTGCGCACGGGCTCCCTGGGCGTTATGCACAAACGCTCCCTGATTCTTGAGGGGGCGGCGTTGGATTCCCTGGTAAATTCGTTACATCTGGAGGGACGCGATATTGCAACGCCCGGGAACCTGACCGAGGTGACGAGCCTGTTTCGCGAAGCGTACAGGATGCTCCGCGAGAAGCCCGAAGGCCTGGTGATGCAGTTGCCTCCCCATGCCCTGCGAATCCTGCTGGCCTGCGCCGGGAGCCGGGTCCCGGATTATCCGCTCTCGCTCCGGGTTGCCATGAAATATGTGGATGCCAACATCCACAAGGCCATGACTGTAGCCGGTATTGCCCGCGTGGCGGGTTTGTCCGTTCGTCATTGCACCCGTCTCTTTCATCAGCATCTCGGCTGTTCGCCGATGGAGTTCTGCATCCGGCAGCGGATGGCGCTGGCGCAAAGCATCCTCGCAAACACGAATCAACCCATGAAGCACATCGCTGCCTCCCTGGGGTATGACAACCAGCTCTATTTCTCTGCCCTGTTTCGTCGCCGCCTCGGTGTCAGCCCCTCGGAATATCGCCGCAAACGACTGGCAGGAAAATCGAAATCCTAGTCATCATCAAAACCCCTCTCACGATGTCAGCATATCATTATCCAGTCGTCATTCAGCATTCTGTTGTGCTAATAATCGCCCCACTTAATTCCAATCAAGGGAGATAATTCATGGGTGCGTACGCGCAGGCATCGGCGGAACATAAGCGTCAAGTGGATGAATTACTGGCGGAGACGGCAGCCAATGGAGGTTTGGCGCCAGTTGACCTGGATCGCTTTTGGGCGGACCAGGCCGTGTCTCTCAAGAATCCATTCGGCGCTGATATTCCCCAGGTTCCCCTTGGAGCGATCTGCAACTGGGAATGCGTATTCGATGAGTTGGGAGAGGAGCAGGACTGGTGGCGCTTCCTCTATCAGGATGAGGCATGGGCTCTCGACCTGAAGCGGCGCTACAACGACCTTGCAGAAAAGATTGTTGGTCGCCGGCTCCTCGGCGAAAAACCCGCTGACCGGGAACGGCAGTGGCCTGTCATCAAGGAGCTGAACGATATTTTCGAGTCCGATAACGTGTGGGAGGGTGGGGCGACGGGATCATGGTGGCTGAAGCAGTCCGCAAACACACCGGAAGAGCTCTCCGCCCTGCTGGACCGCGTGGAGCGCCGTCTTGAGCATCTGCATGACTTCCTGTTTCCGGAGAACTGGGCCAGTGAGAAGCATCGCTTGCAGGGCTTGGGCGAAACGGTGCCCCTCTATCGCGGCCAGCGCGGACCCTGCACCTTCGCCTGCTCCGTGTTTGGCATTGAAAACGTCCTGTTGCTCAACTTCGACGACCCGGCCCTGTTCCGCCGTTTCAGCGATGTGATCGGGCGCGCCATGTTGGAACGTGCGCGGGTGATCGATGAGGAGGCCGGACCCGCGGCCGCTTCGGAACGCGGTTGGGCCTGGGCGGATGACAACTGCTGCCTTTTCACTGCGGAGATGTTCGAGCAGTTTGCCATGCCTATTCATCGGGCGATATTCGGCCGTTACGCGCCGAATCCTGAAGACTTCCGTTACCAGCACAGCGATTCCAATATGGCTCACCTTCTACCCCTGCTTTCGGAGCTGAACCTGAAGGGGGTCAATTTCGGCCCGACCCTGACGGTGTCGGAGATTCGTGAGCACTGCCCGAACGCCGTGATTGCCGGCCAGCTCGCGCCCTTTACGTTCAGCCGTAACGAGGAAGCCAACATGGTCGCCGAGTTTCTTCGCGATTTCGAGCAGGCGAAGGCGAAACGCGGGTTGCGGTTCACTACGGCGGGCTCCATCAACAACGGCAGCCGGCTCACCGGCATGCGTCTCCTGATGGCGGCCATCCAGCGCTATGGGCGTTACTCGTAACCTTGAAGCAGTATCAGGTGAACGGGTATCCGATGGATCCGGGTACAGCCATGGGGATCATCCCCAGCGATAGGGCGTGATCAGATCTTCAGCCGCAGGGTCTTGATTTCGAAGGGGCCGAAGTCGAGTTCGACGTCACCCCCGGTGAGCGGGAGGTCAGCCTGGATCTTCTCCAGCATGTCCGTGATGTGGGCCTTTTTCACGGGTAGCGCGATCGAAAGGCGGCATCGTGTTGTCGAGCGGATGCTTTCGTAGAGGCGGACGATGATGTCGCCCGACCCGTCTTCGGCGGGCTTCACGGTTTCCAGAATGACGTTCCTTGCACTCACCCGGAACAGGCTCGTTGTTTCGGCACGGCCGGGAACAGCCGTCGGGGGAACGTTCAAGTCGTAACCCTCCTGTACCACGCCGCTGTCCTTGAACGCGCCGTTCCAGCAGATGAACGCGTAGGTGAATTCCTGGAGGCCTTTGTCGGCCGTCATGTCGGGGGCAAGGGCGCTCTTGAGAAGCGTCAGGTTGATGGAATTTCCCTCGATGCTGACGCCGTATTTGCAGTCGTTGAGGATTGCGGCCCCCCGGGCTTCCTCGCACAGGGCCGTCCACTTGTGGTTGGCCACCTCGAAGCGTGTCGCATCGTAGGGGCGTGTCGCGTGGGTGGGGCGCTTCACATGTCCGAACTGGACTTCCTGGAGCGACTCTTCCGCCCGGATGGTGATCGGGAAGTTCACCTTGAGCAGCTTGTGGCTTTCCTGCCAGTCAATCCGGGTGCGGAATTCAACTCGGCGGCTTCCGCTACGGAGCACGATTTCCTGAGTGAGTCGGGACATATTGACTTGGCGGCTGACTTTGAGCGAGGCGAAGAGCGGTCCCCTGGCCCCGACTTCCACCCGGACCTGTTTTTCCAGTTCCACCGGCATCAGTTTGTAGTTGCTGTCAATGTCCCAGGCATCAAACAAATTCGGGACATCCTTGTAGAGCCGGAACTGGTTGCAGGGGCCGGCCGCCAGTTCGCGCCCTGCTTCCTTGTCCCAGATTCCGGTGATTTCCCCCAGGGCATTAAGGGTGATCTTGAGATATTCGTTTTCCAGCCGGGATTTGGAAACCTTGAGTCCGGTCCTTGCCATGGCGGGCGCGCTCTTGCGCAGGCTGGTCCAGCCGCACGCAGGAAGGCTTTTCACCAAGGCATAGACGGTGTCGTCCTCCTGCTGGACCGGCAGGGCCTCGCCGGCTGCGCTTTCAGCCCCCTCGAACCCCCTGGGCAGGGTGACGAGGGCGTCGCGTTCCCAGCTGAGGCTGTTGAAAAGGGTGACGGCATCCGGGTCGCTCGTGAGCAGCGACTTGCAGGCGGTTGCCGTCAGGTCCTGCGAACTGGTCAGGACCCGGGCGTAGTCGGCCTCGGCCTCCTCGTAGACGCGGTGGATGGAACTGCCCGGGATGATGTCGTGGAACTGGTTCAGCAGGACGGTCCGCCACAAGTCGCGGGTTTCAGCGTGCGGGTAGGTGGATCCCGCAAGAGCCCGGGCGGCTGCGCCCCAGAGCTCGGTTTCCCGCAGGGCGAATTCACAGAGGCGGTTTCCCTTTTTGGTCTTGGCCTGGCTGGTGTACGTTCCGCGGTGGGCCTGGAAGTAGAGCTCGCCGACCCAGGTGGGGAGCTTGTCGGTCTGCATTTTCTCAAAGAACGCCGTCGGTGTGTCGATGGTGCAGCGGGGGATTCCCTCGCAGTCGCGCAAACGCCGGAGATATTCCAGGTGGTCGCGCGTGGCGCCCCCTCCGCCGTCGCCATGTCCGAAAGGCAGGAGGCGTCCGGGATGGCTGCCTTCCTTCTGGACGCGTTCCGTCCACCGTTTCATGATCGCCGTGGGCGTGGTTACGCTGTTGTAGTCGTTGTGGATGTAGGCCAGGACCTTGCTGCCGTCGAGCCCTTCCCACCAGAAGCTGTTGTAGGGGAACGGGTCGCCGCCGTTGTAGGTCCAGAAGATCTTCTGGGTGGAGAAATACTTGATGCCGCAGCCTTTCATGATCTGGGGCAGGACGGCCGAGTATCCAAAGACGTCCGGGAGCCACATGAGCTCGCTGTCGATCCCGAACTCCTCCTTGTAGAACTGCTTGCCGTGGAGGAACTGCCGGATGAGGCTTTCGCCGCCGGTGATGTTGGTGTCCGCCTCGACCCACATGCCGCCCTCGGGGAGCCACTGGCCCTGCTTCACGGCCGCCTGGATCCGCTTGTAGAGGGCGGGGTACTTGTTCTTGACCATCCAGTAGAGGTGGCATTGGCTCTGAAGGAATTTGTACTCGGGGTATTCCTTCATCAGCGAGAGCTGGGTGCCGAAGGTGCGGGCGCATTTCGATCCGGTCTCGCGCAGGGGCCAGAGCCAGGCCACGTCGATATGGCTGTGTCCGAAGCAGTGCATGAGGGGCGAGGAGGATCCGTTTTTGGCCTCGAGCAGGGGCTTGAGGAGCTTCCGCCCGGCCCGGATGGTCCGGAGCATTTCGGCACGGGGGAGCTCAAGGTCAACCACGAGGGTGAGTTCCTGCAACGCATCGTCGATTCGCGCCACCCGGAGGCTTTCCTTGTCGGCCATGACTTCGCGTGTCTGGAACAGGGTCTCCATATCGAGCCAGAGCTGATAGACCTCTTCGTCCCAGATGCCCAGGGAGCAGCTGCCGACCTTGGCGAGGGGGGGCGTGGGTTCGGGCACCATTTCCTGGCCATGGGGGCATGGGCCGCCGCCACATTCAAACGGGCCATGGCCGGCATAGGCTTCGATCAGGATGGAATAGGCCTCGTTCCCCTTGGCTTTCGGGGTCAGGGTTAAGTGGCGGTGAAATTTGTCGCGGGCGCCGGTATTGACCCCGTTGACATAGATTGCGGCCTCTTTTTCATGGTTGCCTTCCGCCTTCCAGAGGTCGACGCAGAATACAATCCGTTCGCCGGCCGCTTCCTTGGGCAGTTTGGCGCGTGTCCTTAACCAGGCGTAGTCCCACTTGTTGCCCCATGCGGTTCCCGGGGGCATGGGGCTGAACCGGCGCTTCTCCGCCTCCTCGGCGCGAAGCTGTTCGGTGGTGATGAAGCCTTCCAGCGCGAGCGATTGAAGTTCCCGGTAGAATAGACGAGGTAGCGTGTTGCGCCAGTGATCGATACGATGGCACCATTCAGGATTGAGGACCATGTAAATTCATCTCCTTGTTTCCGCCAAGTCTACCCTTGGCTGATGGCGCGGAATGCTCTCGCATCAGGGGCTTAAACGCAAGCATGAGTTTCTCGCTTTCAAATCGCGGGGCGGCGGTGTAGAAGAAGCGTTCATCAGGACGCATTATTATGATTAAAGTTCAACTCCATGGTGTTGGGAAAACGTACACGGCCGGGGTGCCTGTTCTGCAGGATGTATCCCTTGCCATCCAGCCCGGCGAACTGTTCTTCCTGCTCGGGCCCAGTGGCTGCGGCAAGACGACCCTCCTGCGCCTGCTCGCGGGCTTTCTCCAGCCCGATGCGGGGACCATCGAATTCGACGGGCAGGATGTCACCGGCCTTGCGCCTGAAAAGCGGGATGCCGGCCTAGTGTTCCAGAACTATGCCCTGTGGCCCCACATGACGGTCTTCGAGAACGTCGCCTTCGGCCTCGATACCCGCAAGGTCCGTGGCGAAGCCCGGCAGAAACAGGTCATGGAGGCGCTCGAGATGGTCAAGATGGCCGACTATGCCGACCGCAAGCCCGCCTCGCTTTCGGGGGGCCAGCAGCAGCGCGTCGCCCTGGCCCGCGCCCTCGCGTTCCGCCCCCGCCTGCTGCTGCTCGACGAACCGCTGTCCAATCTCGATGCCAAGCTGCGCGATACCATGCGCAGCGAGATCCGCCGCATCTGCAAGTCCGCCGGACTCACCGCCGTCTATGTCACCCATGACCGTCGCGAGGCCCTGAGCATGGGGGACCGGATTGCCGTCGTGAATCAGGGCCGGCTGGAGCAGATCGGCACCCCCGAGCAGCTTTATCGCACCCCTGCCACGCGGTTTGTCGCCGAGTTCATGGGACCCGCGAATGTCTTTTCCGCAACGGTGTCATCCCTCGCCGGGGGCTACTGCAAATTGAAGACCCCCTTCGGCGAAATGACGGCCGCGTTGCCCGCGTTTGCCGTGCAGCCTGGAACCCGCCTGACGGCCATCGTCCGGCCGGAGTCGGTCCGGCTCGAGGCAGGCTTCGGCCTGAACGGCTTTCCCGCCCGCCTCGAGCAGGGGGCCTTCCTGGGCGAGTTTGGCATCTGGGAGCTCACCGCCGGGGAGGGGCGCCTGACCGCACATGAGTTGTGTCCGCCCCGCCGTGATGAGGGCGCGGTGGTTCAGGCCGGGATTGACCCGGCGCATATCATTCTCCTGGAGACCCCCTAAATGTGGCGTCAGTTGTTCCTGGCATTTCTGCCTCTGGCCCTGCTGGTCGCCATCCCTGTGGCGCTACGCCCCGGCTCAACCCAAACCGGATCCGGGCTGGGTGGCGGCGGGGATCGGGTTGTCATCATCACCCCGCATTCGGAATCCATCCGCTACGAGCTCGGCAGGGCCTTCCGAGAGCATTACCGGAAACGCTTCGGCCGGGAAGTGGTGGTGGAATGGCGAACGCCCGGCGGCACCTCGGACATCGTCCGGTTCATCGCGGACCGCTATGAATCCGCGTTCAAGCAGGTCTGGTCGGCCACCCCAGGCAAGGCCTGGTCCCGCGATATCGCCACCCGCTTCTGCGATCCGCGCACCGTTCCCGGAAGTAATGTTGCGCCTGAGGCGATCGCAGCCAGGCAGGCCTTCCTGGCATCGGACGCAGGAATCGGGCTGGACCTCTTCTTTGGCGGGGGACAATATGATCATCACCGCCAGGCGGAAAAGGGGTACGCCGTGGACGCCGGGATTCAGCGCCTGCATCCCGACTGGTTCACGGATGAGGTCATGCCTCAGCGGTTTGGCGGGGAGCTCTTCTACGATCCCGCCGGGCGGTATTACGGCGTATGCCTCTCGTCCTTCGGCATCTGCTGGAATCGCCAGCGGCTGGCGGCACTGAGTGATCCCTCGCCCCCTTCAGGGTGGGAATCGCTGGGGGAACCCCGGTTTTTCAGTCAGCTCGTCATTGCCGACCCCACGAAATCCGGCTCGGTCAACAAGTGCTATGAGCTGATGGTCCAGCAGCAGATGGCCGCGGCCCTGGCGGCGGGCGGCGGATTGGACCGGGGCTGGGCCGATGGGATGAACCTGGTCAAGCGTATCGCGGCCAACAGCCGGACGGTGACGGATTCGGCCAGCAAGGTGTCGCACGAGACGGCCACGGGTGTATCTGCAGCGGGAATCTGTATTGATTTTTACGGCCGCAGCGAGGCCGAGTGGTCGGACTTTCAAAGCGCCGGGGCGCACCGTATCATTTTCATGAGTCCGACCAATGGCACGTCGGTTTCCGCCGATCCCATCCAGTTGCTGAGGGGCGCGCCGAACCGGGATGTGGCCATCGCCTTCATCGAGTTTGTTCTCTCCGTGGAAGGCCAGAAGCTGTGGAATTACCGGGTGAAAACCCCGGGGGGGCCCCGGCAATATGCCCTGCGCCGGCTGCCGATCCGCAAGGATCTCTATCTGCCCGCCCATCGCCAGTACATGTCGGACGCCGATGTGAACCTGTATGAAAGCTGTGCCGGCTTCGTGTACCACCCGGAATGGACGGCCAAATACTTCAACCTGCTCCGGGTTGTCATCAAGTGCATTGCCTTGGATACCCTGCCCGAACTTCAGGTGGCCTGGCGTGAGATCATCCGGGCCGGGGGGCCGGCGGCGGTACCCCGCGCCATGGCGCGGTTCAACGCCCTGCCGTTCGGGTACCGTGACCTCGAGGCCTGCCGACAGGCACTGGCCAATCCCTCGGCACGCGCGGTCCTGAAAACCCAGCGGGAATGGAGCGAGTCGGCCCGGCAGGCCTACCGCGACGCCGCAGATCTGGCGAGGGCCGGACAATGAAACCGTTGCGGCTGATGTTCATGCTGTGGCTGGGGCTGCTGTTTGTCCTGTTCATGGCCGTACCCCTGTACACGGTCCTCTCACGCGGGCTGAGCCCTGACCTCATCGCCGAGGCCCTGGCCTCGCCGTTCTACCGCGAGGGTCTCCTCAACGCGTTCAAGATCGCGCTGTGCACCACCGCTCTGGTGTTCCTCATCGCCTTGCCCCCGGCGCTGCTGTATGACCGCTATGAGTTCCCCGGCAAATCACTGGTGAACGGGCTGATGATGATCCCCATGATCCTGCCGCCGTTTGTCGGCGCCCTGGGGTTCCAGCAGATTTTCGGGCATTACGGCGTCGTGAATACCCTGCTCGGTGAGCTGTCGCTGGGGCCGGTGGACTGGCTGGGCGGGGACGGCAAGTTCTTTGCGGTCTGTGTGATCGAGGCCCTGCACCTGTACCCGATTCTCTACCTGAACGTGGTCACGGCGCTGGCCAATGTCGAGCCGTCCATGGGGGAGGCCGCCCAGAACCTGGGCGCCGGGCGTTGGCGGCGCTTCACCCGGATCACCTTGCCACTGATCCGGCCCGGACTGTTTGCGGGGGGGAGCATTGTGCTCATCTGGAGCTTCACCGAACTGGGGACGCCCCTGATGCTCGGCTACAACACCGTGACCACGGTGCAGATTTTCAACGGGATCACGGAGTTGGAGAGCAATCCCATGCCCTACGCCCTGGTGGCTTTGCTGCTGCTCCTCTCCGGCGGGCTGTATGCAGCCAGTCGGCGCTTCCTGAAGGGCGAGGGGAATGACGGCGCGATGCTCATGAAGGGGGCCGGTGGGCGGCTGGCCACGTCGCTTACGGGGCTCCGCGGGTGGCTGGCGGCGGGAGTGTTCGGATTGATCACGCTGGCCGCCGGGTTGCCGCACCTGGCGCTGGTGGCCATGGCATTTGCCTCCGACTGGTACGGAACCGTGATACCCAGTGGCTGGACGCTGTTGCATTTCAACGGGGCGTTGTCCCATGAGATCGTAGTCCCCAGCATCGTCAACAGCCTGAAGTATTCCTCCCTGGCGATGCTCATCTGCATGGCAACGGGCTTGCCGGCGGCATTGCTTCTGGTGCGGTGGAAATCGCGGTGGACGCCGCTGTTCGACCTGATGATCATGCTGCCGTTGGCGGTGCCCGGTATTATCATTGCGTTCGGCTATCTGGGGATGTGCGCGCGGTATCCCTGGCTGAACAGCCTGTTTGATCCCGTCAACAACCCGACCCTGCTGCTGGCGGCGGCCTATGCCATCCGGCGGTTGCCCTATGTGGTCAGGGCCGTGTGTGCCGGGCTGGAGCAGACGCCCGTGGTGCTGGAGGAGGCGGCTCGCAACCTCGGGGCCAGCCGCTGGGTCACCCTCCGCCGCATCACGGTGCCGCTCATCGCGGCCAATGTGGTGGTCGGCGCGCTGTTTGCCTTCGGGTTCTCGATGCTCGAGGTGTCCGACTCCCTGATCCTTGCCCAGAAGGCCGCCTACTATCCGATCACCAAGGCGATCTTCGAGCTCTCGCAGGTACTGGGTCAGGGGACCTCCATCGCCTGCGCCTTCGGCGTCTGGGCCATGCTTTTCCTTGCCTTCACCCTGGGCGCCGCCGCCGTCCTCCTGGGCCGCAAACTTGGAACCCTTTTCCGGTTCTAGTCGGGCCGGGCGCGGCCCGGGATCCTGGTGGGCTTATCCCCTGCGGAAAAGGAGAAGCTTCCTTAACCGCCTTAGCAGCCTCAGCAGTCGTTGCAGTCGAACTCATGAACAAGCCGTGCAGTACAGCTTGTTCATGATGTAAAGGCAAAGGAGAGTCCGCATGCTGGTCATTCAGAGCGGAGGATTACAATTACGATTACGATGAAGAGGGGGGTTACGGCGCGGGCTTGGCCGAGGCTGGAAGCACCACGGAGATGGCCAGTTTGTTGGTGGTGAGGATGGAGATGGCGGCCTGCTTGATCTGGTCGGGGGTGACGGCTTCGATCCGCTTCCGGGTGCTGAACTCGTGGGCGAATCCCTGGCCGTACAGTTCGTCTAGGGCGCAGAGCATGGCGAGGGACCCGTTGTCCTGCAGGCGCATCTCGTGTTCGGCCACGATCATATTCCTTGCCCGGTCGATCTCCTCGGGCTCCAGTCCCTTGGTGGTCACGCGCTCAATTTCCTCCCGGATGAGTGTCTCGACCTGGGGAAGGGCATCGGCGCGTGTTCCCGCAAAGAGCATAAAGATTCCGCTGTCCAGGCCGGCGCGCTGGCTGGAGCTGGCATAGTAGGCCAGCCCCCGCTTGTCCCTGACGGTTTCGAACAGGCGGGAAGACATCCCGCCCATGGCCGCCTCGAGAAGGTGCAGCGGGTCCCGGCGCGTGTCGGCGATGCCGACGCCCGG
>Ga0007792_10000629_pt1 | contig 12646 bp, 15 predicted proteins | sample CryBogmetaGMA6M_FD_60371 | JGI IMG/M metagenome (GOLD analysis project Ga0007792, IMG submission 60371) | Freshwater microbial communities from Crystal Bog, Wisconsin, USA - MA6M | ecosystem: Environmental > Aquatic > Freshwater > Lake | place: Crystal Bog, Wisconsin, USA | collected 2009-07-06
GGAAGACGCCCAGCGCGACACAGCGATCCGGGTGGCGAAGGCACTTCGCGACGGCGGCTCCAACGTGGATATCGCCCTGCACCCCGAGAAACCCAAGCACTTCTTCGCCCGGACGGGGAAGGCTGGCTTCCGGAGGGGGCTCTACCTTGGTCCGGATGATCTGGCCAAAGGCAGTGTCCGGATCAAGAACCTGGCGGATCGCACCGAGCAGGAAGTCACCTTATCGAGTCTGGGCGTTTAAAGATCCGTCATGCAAGTCATCCCCATCGTTGTAGGCGCCTTCCAAGTCAACTGCTACCTCGCCGTCTCTGATGGCGGGCAGGCGCTGGTGATCGATCCCGGCGAGGACGCGGGCCAGATTGCCGTCGCCCTGCGGGAGAGGAAACTTACGGTGGCCGCCTACCTGATCACCCACGGGCACATGGACCATATCGGCGGGCTGGCGGAATTGACCCGTCTGTTCCCCGCCCCGGTGGCCATCCATCCTGCGGACGGAGCGTGGGCCTTCAGTCCGGCCAACGCCATGCCCCCCTACTACGACATGCCGGAACGCCCGGCGAACATTGACCGCCATCTGGCCGACGGCCAGCAGTATGAGGATGGCGGCCTCCGCTACGATATCATCACGACCCCCGGCCATTCTCCCGGCTGTGTCTGCTTTTATTTTCAGGCTGAAAAAACCCTTTTCACCGGCGACACCCTTTTCAGCGGCTCCGTCGGGCGTACAGATCTGGAAGGAAGCGATGAGCCCCTGATGGAGTCATCCCTGCGCCGTTTGGCCCAATTGCCCGTCGACACGCTGGTCTATCCCGGCCATGGCCCCCGCACCACAATCGGGCGCGAGAAACAGGATAATCCGTTCTTGAGATTCCTTGCGTAGATCTTATTATTCCCATCCTTATTCAATCTTGAATTGCTTCAAGATTAACGGGAACAACGGGTCTAAGAAAACGAAACGGTTGAACATCGGGAGGCTGGCGGATGCCGACAATCATCAATCTCGCTGCAATTGACTACGTGATCCTGGGCGTCTATTTCCTGTTCGTGCTTGGAATCGGCCTGGCCCTGAAACGCTACATGAAAACAGGGGAGGATTTCTTCCTCTCCGGGCGGGCGATCCCCGCCTGGATCTGCGGCCTGGCCTTCATATCCGCCAACCTGGGCGCACAGGAAGTCATCGGCATGGCCGCCTCGGGCGCAAAATACGGCATCATGACGAGCCACTTCTACTGGGTGGGCGCCATCCCGGCGATGGTGTTCGTCGGCGTCTTCATGATGCCGTTCTATTACGGCTCGAAGGCACGGTCGGTGCCCGAATACCTCAAGCTGCGGTTTGATGAAAAAACACGCACCTTCAATGCGATGACGTTCGCGGTGATGACGGTATTCTCCTCCGGCATTTCAATGTATGCGCTGGCCCGCCTATTCGAACTGCTGCTCGGCTGGAATTTCCACTTCAGCATTTTTGCCTCCGCCGTCATTGTGTTGATCTATATCTATCTCGGCGGGCTGACCTCTGCGATCTACAACGAAGTGCTTCAGTTCTTCCTCATTGTGCTCGGGTTTCTGCCGCTGGTGCTGATCGGCATGAAGGATGTGGGCGGGTGGCATGCCCTCGTCGGCAAGCTCGGTGATGTGGCCGTAGGCCACGGGTATGCGGCGGGCACATGGACGGAATCATGGCAGCACACCGGGGCGGCTGCCGCCAACCCGATGGGCGTGGAATGGTTTGGCGTGGCCATGGGCCTGGGGTTCGTGCTGTCGTTCGGGTACTGGTGCACGGACTTCCTTGTCGTGCAGCGCGCGATGGCGGCCAACTCGATGTCCGCCGCCCGCAGGACCCCCCTGATCGCCGCCATCCCCAAAATGCTCTTCCCGGCCCTCGTGATCCTGCCCGGCATGATTGCCATTGCGCTGCATGCCAAGAGCGGGGGGTTCCTGCCAATCGGCAAGGACGGCAGCCCGGATTACAACATGGTGATCCCGACCATGCTGGCCAGGTATTTCCCTCCCGGTATGCTGGGCATCGGACTGACCGCGTTGATGGCGTCGTTCATGAGCGGCATGGCGGGTAATGTCACGGCCTTCAACACGGTGGCGACCTACGACATCTACCAAAGCCATATCCGCCCGAATCAATCGGACTCCCATTATCTGCGGGTCGGCCATGTCATGACGATTGCCGGCATCCTGGTCAGTGTCGCCTGTGCTTACGCTGCCTCCAAGTTCAACAACATCATGGACATGCTCCAGCTGGTGTTCGGCTTTGTGAATGCGCCTCTGTTTGCCACCTTCCTGCTCGGCATGTTCTGGAAGAGGACAACCGGGCATGCCGCCTTCTTCGGGTTGATAGCAGGCACGGCGACCGCCGGGCTGCACTGGGCGCTGACCGTTCCGGCCGGCGCGACGCACTGGATCAAGGGCGGCTGCCTCGGCACGCTTCACACCTACCCGGTAGAGATGGCCCAGAACTTCTGGGCCGCCATCTTTGCCTGGGCGGCCTGCTTCGGGGTAACCATCGCCATTTCGCTGGTTACGAAATCGAAGAAGACTGACGAGGAATTGACCGGACTGGTCTATTCACTGACCCCGAAGATCGTGGATCACCATGAAGCCTGGTACAAGCGGCCCGCCATACTCGGGGTGATCGTGCTGGCCGGGGCTGTGATCCTGAACATCATTTTCTGGTAGAAGAAGGAGGCAGGACTATGAATCTCGATATCCGCATGCCCATGGGCATCATGTTTGCTGTTTTCGGAGTGATTCTTGTCGGCTGGGGACTAGTCACCGCCCATGACCCGATGTATCAACGCTCACTGGGCTACAACATCAATCTGGTATGGGGGGGCGTTTTGCTCCTCTTTGGCCTGGTCATGATTGCCTTCGCCCGCAGGGCGATGAAAAAAACGTGACGGGTGCCGCTTACGGGATTGAGCGGGATTCGGCACCACGCTGACGGCGGACCTCGTAAAAAAAGATTCCCGCCGCCACCGCCGCATTCAGGGACCCGATGTGGCCCACCTGCGGGATCTTCACCACGGAATCGCACCGGGCCAGGATGTCCGGCCGCGGACCCACCCCCTCATTGCCAATCACGACGGCACACCCCCCTGTAAAATCGTGATCCCTCAACTCCCCGCTCGCCTTTTCGCTCGCGGCAACAAGGTGGATCCGCTTCGCCCGCAACCCGTCCACCAGCGTCGCCAGATCAGGCACCCTCACAATCGGGACCCGGTTCACCGCGCCGGATGAACTCCGGACCACCATGCTGGTGACCCCGACCTGCCCGGCCTCGCCGATAAATACGGCGTTCGCGCCGAACACTTCGGCCGACCGGATGATGGCACCGAAGTTGTAAGGATCCTGGATGCCATCCAGAACGACAATAAAGGGAGCAGGCGGCAGCGCACCGAGGACCTGGGCTTCCCCGGAATAGGGGAAATCCGTCATGCGGGCAAGATAACCCTGGTGTTCCGTGGTGTGGCACAGGCCGGCCAGAACCCCGGGATCCTCAATGGAGGGCACGATGCCCAGGCGGGCCGCAGCGCCCTGAACCTGCCCCAGGAGATCAGGCGGAAGCTGCCGGGACAGGTAAAGGTCCAGGATCTGCCAGCGCCCCGCCTGAAGGGTCTCCATGACGGCATTACGTCCCCAGATCCAGCATTTCTGGTGGCTGCCGAGCAGTTTCTTTTTTCCCTTACCCCGGCTGTGTCGCTCCATGATGGAAATCCCTTCTCTTCCGGGAAGGAACGGCTTACCGACGGGGCGTCAGGCCCCCGAGGGCGGGATCGATCACGGGCATGTCCTTGGCGAAGAATTCCTTGGCCGCACTCACGACATCATCCGTCAAGTCCGACTTGTTGCGAACATACAGGATATTGGGGCCGGCATAGGTCACGATATCGACACCGTGCTTCTGGGCCACCTTGTTGACGAAGGGCTGAACCCGTTTGCGGAAACTTGCCACGGCGCCCTGCTCGAACTGCTGCATCTGCCCCTGGATCGGCTGGATGCTCTGCTGGAACATCTCGTTGGACGCCTTGATCTGGCCGCTGATCTTGTCTTTTTCCACCTGGGTCTTGGCGGTCTCCATCTTTTCCTTCAGGGTCTTAACCCGCGTATTGTAAGCCTGCAGCAAGGCCGTCCCCTTCGTGTAAAAATCCATCTTCTGGCGCTCCTTCTCGATTTTCTGGAGCATCCCCACATCCTTGAAGACGCGATCCATATCAACCACCGCGACCTTGTGCGGGTTCATGAAGAACACACTCCAGGCCAGCAGGCCGACCAGGACCACCACATACATCACTTCGTACCAACGTATTTTCCGGCTTTCGTTCATTTCCATGACTGACTCCTTTTTATTCGTTAAACAGAAAATCCCTTGACCTTTGCCTCACACTCCGAACAATACATGACTTCGGCCCGGGTGGCGAAATGGCAGACGCAAGGGACTTAAAATCCCTTATCCGCAAGGGTGTGTGGGTTCGAGTCCCACCCCGGGCACCACCCCCGCGATCTGCCCTTACTCACGTCACGCCCCAAACTATCAGTTACAGTTTTGGAATAAAGCAAAAACGGAAAGAAATACTGACGCGAGCGCACGGCCCCCGCCCCACTCGAATTTTGCAAGCCATTCACAGGCAATGACTTAAAAAACATCGCGCCGCCTTAGAATAAAAGCCGCAGCCACTTCGTCTATATATCATGGCGGCGATATTGGCAAAAGGGGCCGCGAAAGCAATCTCGGCAGATTACAACAGAAGGAACAGGAACCATGAATAAGATGACGGTCTTGAAAACGGCAGGAGTGGTGTTGGTGGGCGCGATGATGGCGGGGTGTGCAACACCCCAGTATCAGCAGAATCGATCAGCCTTTAACGACGCCGCCATCGGAGCGGCTTTGGGCGCTGTCGCCGGCGGGGTCATCGGGAATAACAGTCATGGTGCCTTTGGCAACCGCGAGGGCATGGTGGCGGGGGCAGCACTGGGTGCCCTGCTGGGCGGAAGCATGGGACATCAAACCGACCAGGTGAACGCGCAAATGGGTGCGGTAAACGCCCAGGTGGGCGCAGCCAATGAACTGGCCTCCACGGTCGTGATCAATGTTCAGAATTCCAACGGGTCCTATACCCCCGTAACCCTGCGCCGGGCGGGAAATCAGTATATCGGCCCCCGGGGCGAGTATTATTCCGCGCTCCCCACGGAACAGCAACTGAAGGTCGCGTACGGCTTCTGACGGACTATTTCGCCAGGAGGATGACGATCAACTTGCCCTTGCCCGAGGAGAAGCCTCCCAGGATCAGGGGCGAGCCGTCGCGGAGCTCAACGGTGGACTGCAAGACCTTGCGTCCACCGCTTTCGATCACGACACTCAGGCTGCCTTGATTTCCTGAACAACGGGCCACAAACCCCGCATTAAGCGATGCCACGCCATTGGCAGGCAGCGACATGGACCGGCTGGCCAGCAATTGGAACGATTTGAAGGGCAGATTGTCCTGAAGCACCTTCGACACATCCCCCAACCCCGCACCCATACCCTGCCCCGCATGGCTGGCTTCAACCAGCCGGATGCTCAGCGTTGAGCCCGCCAGGGAAACCCCCGCCGTCAGGATAAGGCCTATCATCAGGATCCAGGTCAGGTTCCTTCTCATATCACCCCTTGTCTCCACCGTCTGTCTCCATGTCTGTGATCCAGACTACTGTACCCTGCCCGCCTTCGTCATTCATAATAATCACGCCGCTGTAGGGCGCCAGAACCCTCAAGGACTTGACCTGGGTCATCAGGTCCGAATGAACCGGCCAGAAGACCACAGTGACCGCGACGACCAGTACGACGGCAAAGGAGGCAACCCCCCACCGCAACAGGGGCACCCATGGTGTTCCCGCTCCTCCGGGAGCCTCCTGGCGGACCAGCCGCGCGCGGGCCTTGAAATCCGCCCCGAAGGTGCCGGCGTCGCGGATCGCGCCCGAGGGGCGGTGCTCACGCAACCGCGCCTGCACATCGTTCCATGACACCTTGCTCATTACCACCCTCCCGTTGCGCTGATTCCCAGTTCACCCAGCGCCTTCATCATCTTGCGCCGTCCGTTAAACAACCGGGACATCACCGTCCCGATCGAGACCCCCGTCGCAGCGGCGATTTCGGAATAGCTCAAGCCGTCCGAGAACCTCAACATCAACGCCACCCTGTGATCCTGCGTCAGCCGCCCCAGTGCGGAATCAATTGCCGACTGCAACTCACGGCCAGCCACCAGCTCAGAGGGACGCCGCTGGGCCGGATCGGCCAGCATCGACATATCCCCGGCCTCCTCCGGATCGTCCCGGTCCTGTGCCGGCAGCGACACATTCCGGCGACGCCTCAGCCAATCGACCGCACAATTGTGGGCGATCCGGCAAAGCCAGGTCCGGGACGATGACCGTCCGGAGAACCCGGGCATGGATTTCCACGCCTTGAGATACGTCTCCATCACCACATCCTCCGCCTCGTCAATCCCGACCAGCCGGAGGGCCACTGCATGCACCGTCGGCCGGGCCTCCTCGAAAAGCTCCAGAAAGGCATCCATGTCCCCCTGGCGGGCACGCTGCACAAGACCAGCTGGCATGGGTTCCGCCATGGGTATGGACGATTGGGACGGAGGTTTTATTCAGCGGGCTCAATAATTGGCCGGAGTGATCTCGAAGAACGCCTGCGGATGCTGGCAGACCGGGCATTTGGCGGGGGCGCTGGTGCCTTCATAGACAAACCCGCATTCCCGGCAACGCCACTTGACCTTCGCGTCCTTCTTGAACACCTTCCCCTCTTCCAGGTTCTTCAGGAGGGCCAGATAGCGTTCCTGGTGTTCCTTCTCGATCTTGGCGATGCCCTCGAAAAGGCGGGCAATCTCATCAAACCCCTCGGCACGGGCTTCCTTGGCCATGCGGGGATACATATCGGTCCATTCCTCATGCTCCCCTCCTGCCGCCGCCTTCAGGTTGGCAAGCGTGTCGCCGAGCCCGCCAAGTGCCCGGAAGTGCAGCTTCGCATGTGTCTTCTCCTGATCCGCCGTCTCCAGGAAAAAGGCCGCTATCTGCTCGTAGCCCTCCTTCTTGGCCACCGATGCGAAATATGTGTACTTGTTCCGTGCCTGGGATTCGCCCGCGAACGCTTCCTTCAGGTTCTTCTCCGTCTTCGACCCGTTTAATTCCGGCATGATACATCCTCCTTTTTATTTTGGACTACCAAACCATACAACGAAATCTGAAAATTGTGAACCACAGAGAATGGAAATACGGTATGATTCACCTCCGACCCATGACACTGAAAGACCAGATCAAGTTGCTCGCCGCAGACCTCGGCTATCATGCCTGCGGGATCGCCGGCGTGGAGCCGTTTGAGGATTTCCGGATCTCCCTGCGCACCCTCGCGCAGCGTTTCCCGGAATCGGCCGACCTGTTCCGGCGCCTGGAGCGGCGTGCGGAACCCCTTGGTATGAATCCCTGGGCCCGGGCCATCGTGGTCTGCGTGCGCCGCTATGGAAAATATGCCATTCCCGAATCCCTGGCCAACCATATCGGGCGCAACTATCTCTGTGACCGGCGCATCCCAGCCTGTCCTGATACTACTATGCCGAAGCGGATGAAAGAGGGAATGGCGGCCCTGGGGATACGGGTTCGAACTGGCGGCGTTCCCTCCCGCGAGGCCGCCGTACGCGCCGGGGTTGTCCGGATCGGGAAGAACGGGTTTGCCTACGCCGCGGGGTGCGGATCCTGGATCAACATCGAGTCCTGGATGGTCAATGCCGAACTGGAACCGGATGCCCCGTCAGCCCCGGCCCCCTGCCCGGCGAACTGCACCGCCTGCCTGGATGCCTGTCGCACCAAGGCCCTGACAGAGCCCTATGTCATGCGCATGCACCATTGCATCGCCTATCTCACCTATGAAGCCCCGGAGCCGATCCCCGGTGAACTGGCGTCAAGAATGGGACCCTGGATCTACGGGTGCGACGACTGCCAGCGGGTCTGCCCCATGAACCAGGGCCAGTGGCGCCGGGAGGAACCCACCCCCTGGCTGGATGAGGTGGCTGACAAGCTTACCCCGCAGGCTCTCGCAACCATGGATCAGGAGACCTACAGCCGGGTGGTTCATCCCCTCTTCGACTATATCCCCCTGAATAATCTGGCCCGCTGGCACACGAACGCCCGACGAGCATCGGCTTCCTCGCCCCCTGCGGAAAAGGAGCGAGGAGAGGGTCTTCTCCTATAACCCGTGTGCCTGCTTGGCTGATTCCACCGTGTTATAAAGCAACATCGTAATGGTCATCGGGCCCACACCGCCGGGAACGGGGGTGATCATGCCGGCCTTCTGCTTGCACGCTTCGAAATCCACATCACCCACCAGCCGGAAGCCCGCCTTCTTCGTGGCGTCCTCGATGCGATTCACGCCCACATCAATCACCACGGCACCCTCCCGGATCATGTCGGCCGTCACGGTATTGGGCCGGCCGGCGGCGGCGATCACGATATCCGCCTGCCGAGTGTATTGACCGATGTCCTTGGTCTTCGTGTGGCAGACGGTCACCGTGGCATTGCCCAGCTTCCCCTTGGCCATAAGCATGTTCGCCAGAGGCTTGCCGACGATGTTACTGCGCCCGACGATCACGGCATGCGCCCCCTCGATCTTGACTCCGCTGCGGGCCATCATCTGGAGCACGCCGTGCGGGGTGCAGGGCCAGAACGCCTTCTCACCCACCACCATCCTCCCGACATTGGTCGGGTGGAACCCGTCCACGTCCTTGTCCGGGTCAATCGCCAGCAGGACTTCACTTTCATTGAGATGCTTCGGCAGGGGGAGCTGGACCAGGATCCCGTTGATCTTCGGGTCCGCATTCATCTTCGCGATCAGCGCCAGCAGCTCCGCCTGCGACGTGGTCGCCGGGAGGCGGTTGTCGTTCGAAAAGATGCCGATCTCGTGACAGGCCTTTTCCTTGGCCGTTACATAGGACTTGGAGGCGGGATCTTCCCCGACGAGAATCACCCCCAGCCCCGGCACAACCCCCCGGACCTTCATGCGGCTGATTTCCACCGCCAGCTCAGACCGGATCTGCTGGGCAATTTCTTTTCCGTCGATAATTTTTGCAGTCATGGTGCTCCTTGTTTCAAGTCCAGTAATCTTTCAGCAATGGAAATTGTGTCTTCATCCCCGTCATGGCCAGATACATCCCGAAGCCGGCATACGCGGACTGCAGCTCCTTGAGGTTCGCCATGGGATCATACGGCATATCCTCGGGGATCGTGTACCCGACGCATTCGGACAGAAGGTGTAGTTTTTTCGACATCCAACACTCGACAAACACCGGCAACCCGAATTGCTTCAACCCCAGCACCCGTTCATCACGGCCGAGGACCGGTTGCGTGCAGATAAACTCGGCGCCCGCTTCGATCTTGCGGTGCATTTTTTCAAGCTCGTGGTCCTGGGGCTCATAGGGATTGAACGCCACCCCAAGCATGAAGACACCGGGGTAGGCCTTCCGGATATAGCCGACCAGCTCCACGGCCGTCACGGAATTGCAGGTCAGCCCGATGGCGGCGGGGCTGAGCTTGGGGAGGCGCTCGTTGCCGTCCCCCGAAATCACCAGCACATCCCTGATGTTCAGCCTGGCGGCCGTATCGAGTATGTTGTGGAGATCCGGCTTGGTGTGGAAGGTGTTCAGGTGGAGCGACAACTGTCCCGGCTTCACCTCCAGCCCGAGCTCGGGAATGATATCCGTGGCCTGGAAGCTCAGCAACCCCATGGGGTTGTCCGTGATGCAGGCGACATACCCCGCCTCCATGACCTTCTTGAACTTCCCGGCAAACTTCTCCAGATCCCCGTCCAAGTCCAGGGAGTTCTGCTTCGGCGTCAGGACTTCAATGTGGTAAATCTTTTTTTCGATATCCTGTTGAATGGACATGGACGAGCCTCTGTAACTGCAAAACGCCTCACACGCCCGGTTCCGGATTTCAAACCCCGCGGGGTCACTCCCCGCCCAGTTTGCCTTCGCGGTGGGCCGTGATGAACTCCACGCCGAACAAGTCCTCGCCCGTCAGCAACGCCTTGGCCAGTTTAAAGGTCTCGGTCGTGGTATCCACCGCCGAGAGGACCTTGGCGTTCATCTGCAGCGGGTCCAGAATGCCGCTGTCGCCACCCGCTTCCGTAACCATCCAGGTAAAGACCTGGTTGATCAGCTTGCGGGCGGGCATCCCGAACGACACATTGCTGAGCCCGCCGGTGATATGGATCTCGGGGCCGTAGGTTTTACGGATCGCCGCCACGGCTTCAATGAACGACTGGGCGTTGTTGGAATCCGTCGCCACGGGGAAGACCAGCGGATCCACATAGATGCTGCTCCCCTTGATTCCCACCGCGGCCAGCATCGGCATCAGGCGGCTGATGTTCGCGAGACGCTGCGCGGTGTCGCTGGGCAAATCCTTCTCGCCCGCAGCCGAGGCAATCACCACGGCCTTGAATTCCGCCGCGACAGGGATGGACTCCTGGCGCTCGAGTGAAACCGAATTCACCATCGGGCGGCTGCGCTTCTGGTCACAGGCTTCCAGCCCGGCCCGCAGGATGGCGGGATTGGAGGAATCAATGCTGAGGGGCAGCTTGCTCTTCGCCTGCACCACCTCCGCCACCCATTTCACCGCACGGCAGCGCTCGGCAATGTCCGTGCTGAACTCATCCACATTCACGTCAAGGAAGGAGGCATCCGCGGCCTCCTGCCTGGCCGCCAGATACTGGAGGTAATCCACCGCCGCGGCCTTGCCCGCCGCATCACCATACAACCCCTGCCAAACGGCCACGGCGCAATGCTTGACTTTGCCCGCCGCCCAATCCGCCGTCTCAAGGAAACGCAGGGGAATGGGGAGGAAACGGGTATCAGCCTTGCCGCCATAGACGATGGCATGGCCATCGCCATGGGGCTTTACAAAGTTCCCACCCACCTTGTAGACGCGGGTGCAATGAATGTTCTCCCCAACCACGATCAATGTTTTCATCCTGTCTCCTTCACTCAGTTCTGTTGAAAATGGCATCCCCTAGAATTCGGGATATCCTGCCTTTTTTCATGAATAAATATCTTGTATAATATAGCCTCATTATTGGATATTCAGGCATGACCAAACCGGGAACCACAGGCACCAAGACGAGCCGGTTGCTCGATGAAATTGAGCGGCTGACCAGCCAGGGGGCGGTCTATCACGCCTTGTATGCGGATCAGCAGTTCTGCAATCGCAAGGTCTGCAACTTCTGCCGCCGGGCGCTGGCGCATCCCGTCGCCGCCTCGCTCTGCCGCGTGGCCTGCCGCAATGCCACGGTCCATGCCATGGCCTCGGGTGAGCCGTGCTTCTACCGCTGCTGGGCGAACCTGCTCTTCGTCACCATCCCCATTGCCCCCCACAACAAATGTTGCGGCGGCGTTGAATTGGGCGGTTTCTGCGTTGCCGGGGAGCAGAATGACATCCGGGACGCCGTGCTTCAGCTCACCGGCACATGGCCCAACACAACAGCAGGAACCTTTCTGGATGAGATCCCCTCCCTCCGACAGATCACCCCGAACGCCTTGCGGGGTCTGGGCACGCTGGTCATGGAAACCACCTTCTCCACGGGAATCAACTCAAGCCTCTTTTTCAGCCGGCAGAACGAACAGTATATCCAGCAACGGCGGATTGCCGAGGCCTTCGCGGATATCCGGAAGCAGGAAACCGCACCGCCGGACATCCTGGGGGACACCTATCAGCTCCTTTCGTTCCTCAACCAGAAGGACAATGAGGGCGCCATGGCCTTCGTCTCAAAATACCTGGCCAAGCTGCTCATGGCCAGCAACTGGGACCAGACGAAGCTGAAGGCCCACATCCGGGTTCTGCTCGCCGTCATGACCAGCCAGGATATCCTCAACGGCACCCCCTGGGCGGTGGCGACCAGCCGGGAGATGCGCAACATGCTGCGACTGGAACATGCCTCGTCAACCGAGGAGAGCTGTTACGAGGTGGCTGAGTGGATCCAGGACTATTTCAAGGGCCATACCCCCGCCTTCCAGGATGGACGCACCCTGCTGGAACGCGTCACGAACTGGCTTCAATCCCACTATCAGGACGACGTCACCCTCGCCATTGCCTCTCGTGCCATCGGCATCAGTACCTCGACCCTCGTCCACCGCCTGCGCCGGGAAGCCGGGAAGACCTTCAAGCAACTGCTTACGGTAATACGCATCTCCGAGGCGAAAAAACTTCTCGCCACCACGTCGCTCGGGCTCAGCGAAGTCGGGGACACCTGCGGGTTCTTTGACCAGAGCCACTTTACCCGGGAATTCAAACGCGCCATCAATATCACCCCCGGCCAATTCCGGAAACTGCTCCATGTTCCCGACGATGCCCTCCGCCAGCCGAACCTGCGCGACCTGGATGAGGACGCACTCCTCTCGTCTTCCCGCCGCCGTCCCAAGGCCGGAAAACAATCGAGGCGATGACTTTCCGTGTTACAGGTATCATTAACGGTCATGAGATAGACTGGACATTCATGTATCCTTCTGGCTCACATGCGCCCCGCTGAAGGTGGCCATTTCGTTGTACATCCTGACGGCGGCGGTGATCAGGGTCATGGCCAGCGCCCCGCCCGTTCCCTCCCCGAGAC
>Ga0007792_10000630_pt1 | contig 12644 bp, 10 predicted proteins | sample CryBogmetaGMA6M_FD_60371 | JGI IMG/M metagenome (GOLD analysis project Ga0007792, IMG submission 60371) | Freshwater microbial communities from Crystal Bog, Wisconsin, USA - MA6M | ecosystem: Environmental > Aquatic > Freshwater > Lake | place: Crystal Bog, Wisconsin, USA | collected 2009-07-06
GGTTTTTAAAAAAAAAAGCACCTTATGCGTAAAGTATAGGGTGCTTTTTTTTTGCTATTATATGCTCTGAAGATTATCTCTTCCTTTGCAACAAGACCGACAGGATATTGCCGTATGATCATCAAGGAAAATATCACCGCTCTTTTCAATACCTGTTACGGCCCTCCCCTTTCCATTACAAAAATACAGGGGGATGCTTCAAGTCGTCAGTATTTCAGGGTTATCGGGACGACTGGCACCTCTGTCGCCTGTTATGACCCGGCATTTGAAGCATCAACAGCGATTGACTACCCGTTTCTGGTCATGCACGAACTCTTGTCGATGCATGATATTCCGGTTCCGGCTGTCACGGCCATTGATGTCGATAATGGACTCCTGCTTCTTGAGGATTGCGGAGAGCTGCTGCTGCAGAACCTTTTCGTGTCACCAAAAGAAGAGACTATTCCTCTCTTGTACCGGGAGATCATTGATATCCTCGTGCAACTTCAGACAATTGGCGGGGCAAAAACCACTATCCCGTTCAACAGAAGTTTTGACCAGGAAAAACTCATGTTCGAGTTTGATTTTTTTATTGAGCACGGCCTGCGTAACTACTTTGCTCCTGCATTCGACCAGCAGTCAATTGGCACCTTACGCCATGAGTTTGAAGCCGTTGCAGAGCTTCTTGTTAAACCCCGGCACTTTGTGCTGAACCATCGGGATTTTCACAGCAGGAATATTCTTGTTTACAAGAACAAACCGGTGATTATTGACTTTCAGGATGCTCGTATGGGCCTGCCGCAATATGATGCGGTTTCCCTGATAAAGGATTCTTATATCAAGCTCGACCCTTTGCTGACCGAAGAGTTGAAAGCACATCACTATAACGCTCTTCATCGTCACGATCTGTGCACCATGAGTTTCGATGAATACCTTTTTTATTTTGATCTGATGGCCTTTCAACGAAATATCAAGGCTATCGGAACATTCTGTTACCAGACCAGAGTAAAAAATAGCAACGCCTTCGAACACTCTATTGCGCCAACACTCGCCTATCTGCCTGATTATATCGAAGCAAGAACTGAACTGAAGATTGCGGGAGAAATCTTGCGCCCTCTTTTTGATGGAGCAACATCATGAAAGCATTTGTCCTTGCTGCAGGTCTCGGCACCCGGCTACGCCCCCTGACCGATCATATCCCGAAACCACTGATTCCGATTCTCAATATTCCCTCTCTTTTCTACACATTGTGTTTGTTGAAGCAGGCTGGCATTCACGAGATTATTTGCAACATCCACTCTCATGCCGATACAATCAAAAACTTTATTACTGCGAGTGATCTTCCTGGACTGGATATCTCTTTCTCGGAAGAGCCCGTAATTCTCGGGACAGGGGGCGGCCTGAAAAAATGCGAAAATCTCCTCGGTTCGGATGAGTTTCTTCTGGTCAACAGCGATATTATTACCGATATTAACTTTACAGCGCTTCTTCAGCATCACAAAAAGTCTGGCATGCCAGGCACCCTGACCCTTTATGAAACACCAGCGGCCTCTTCTATCGGTTACATCGGCGTTGAAGATGGCCTGGTCAAAGATTTCAAAAACCGGCGACATACCGGTCTTTTCTCCTCATTCATTTATACTGGTACGGCGGTTCTCACTCCAGAGATTTTCCGATTTATGAAAGCAGAGTTTTCTGGAATTGTCGATACCGGCTTTACAGGACTTATTGATAACGGCGGCCTCAGTTACTACCAGCATAAAGGATTATGGATGGATATCGGCACCATGCAAAGTTACTGGCATGCAAATATCAATGCGGCATCTGCCATTAACGATCTTGCCGAAACAATGACCCATACGATAGGAATGCACCCGCATGCGATCTCTCCTGAAGCCTTCATCAGCTCCAATACTGAGATTTCAGGCTCAGTTATCGGAAGAGGTTGCCGCATCGGAGAACATTGTACGATCAGGAATTCAGTGATTCTGCCGGGTGTAGAGGTGAATGCCGGAAGAACACTTGTCAATGCCATTGTCGATCCCTACAGTACAACAGTCATTGAAGAACCGAAACCAAAGAAATGAATTGATGGTAGCAACAGGTCTCGACATCCTGCTCAGGAATACTGACAGCATACGACACAGAAATATTGGACTGATTGTCAATCAAACATCCGTTACCTCTGACCTGAAGTACTCATGGGATGTGCTGAAAGAGAAAGGTCTTCATATACAAAAGATTTTTTCTCCCGAACACGGGCTCTTCGGTACCGAACAGGATCAGATCGCCGTCGGGTATCAGCCTGAATCTGGTTGTGAAATGGTCAGTCTTTACGGTGATTCTGCCAAGACGCTTATTCCAGACAAAGCGGTGCTGGAGAATCTTGATCTTCTTCTCTTCGATATTCAGGATGTTGGTGCCCGTTATTACACCTACCTCAACACCCTGGCTCTTTGTATGGAAGCCATTTCGGGCAGGGACATTGAGATCATGGTGCTCGACCGACCGAATCCTCTGGGAGGAACCATTGTCGAAGGACCTCTTCTCGACCCGGCATTCAACTCATTTGTCGGCGTTTTTCCGGTACCGGTACGGCATGGCATGACGGCGGGAGAGTTGGCTCTCTTTTACCGTGACTTCAAAAAACTTGATGTCAACCTCAGCGTCATCTCGATGCATGGCTGGCAACGCTCCATGCTGTTCCATGAAACAGGACTGCCCTGGATTCCTCCATCACCGAACATGCCTGCCTTCGCCACAGCCGAGGTTTATCCAGGTATGTGCCTGTTTGAGGGGCTTAATATCTCTGAAGGAAGAGGAACGACAACCCCATTTCAGCTTTCCGGGGCGCCATTTATAAAACCCTACGACCTTGCTGAACGCTGCTCTTCATACCGACTCGAAGGAGTTCTCTTTCGCCCGGTATGGTTCAAGCCGACGTTTCACAAGTTCTGTGGAGAGGTTATCGGAGGCATCTGGCTGCAGGTGACCGATCACGCCCGCTTCAGATCATTCGCCACCGGAGTTGCCATGACTGCGGCCCTCCATGAGCTCTACCCCGGGCAGGTGCAGTTCTTGCGTGGTGTGTATGAATTCAACGGTACCATTCCGGCATTCGATCTTCTTGCAGGAAACAGCAGCATCCGCACCTCAATACTGAACAATTGCAATACCAGCGACATTCTTGCATCATGGGAGCATGAAGAGGCTGAATTCTCTGACCGAAAATCGGACTTTCACCTGTACGAACCCTAACTTGTTGTACTCCATGCAGCCCATTGATCTTGCCATCATTATTCTTTTTCTGGTCGGAAATACACTCTTCGGGCTCTGGCATGGAAAAAGCAACAAAAGCAGCAGCGACTATTTTCTTGGAAATCATAATCTTCCCTGGATTGTCTCAATGCTCTCCATTGTCGCATCAGAAACGTCAGTTTTGACCTTTGTCAGTGTTCCAGGTCTTGCCTACCGGGGCGACTGGAGCTTCCTGCAACTGGCTATGGGCTACATTATTGGACGAATTCTGGTCAGTGCCATTCTCCTTCCCCTGTATTTCAAGCACGGCGTAAGTTCTATTTATGAAATCATCGGCATCCGTTTTGGGACGGGCATGCAAAAAGTTGCCGCGTTGGTCTTTCTTGTTACCAGAACCCTTGGCGATGCCATCAGGTTTCTGGCTGCCGGCGTGGTTGTGCAGGTGGTCACGGGGTGGTCGCTGCCGCTCTCGGTGATGATTATCGGTGTTGTCACCCTTGTCTATACCCTGTCAGGCGGCATCAAGGCAGTTGTCTGGCTCGAAAGTTTTCAATTCAGTCTTTATCTGTTGGGCGGCGTTCTCTCCATTGTATTTCTTCTTCAGAGCATAGACAAGGGTCTGCCAGAGGTACTGACCTCTCTGGCCAGCTCCGGAAAACTGAACATCATCAATACCGATCCTCATTTTTTAACCACCCCGCTTACCTTTTTCAGTGCATTTATCGGTGGAATTCTTCTCTCCCTTTCATCGCATGGGGTCGACTACATGATGGTACAGCGGGTACTTGGCTGCAAAAATCTCAGTTCAGCAAGAAAAGCAATGATTGGCAGCGGTTTTTTTGTCTTTTTTCAGTTTTCTGTTTTTCTCCTTGCAGGCTCCCTGATTTCAGTCTTCATGCATGGAGTTCCCATGGAAAAAGATCGGGAATTTGCCTTTTTTATTGTTCACTATCTTCCTGCCGGACTGAAAGGATTACTGATCGCAGGAGTCTTGTCAGCAGCCATGTCAACCCACAGTTCAGCCATCAATGCCCTCGCCTCTTCAACGGTCAACGATATTCTTGGAGGAACAGCCTCTCTCGGCTTTTCAAGGGTTATCAGTTTTATGTGGGCTATCCTGCTTATTATTATTGCGCTCATGTTTGATGCAGGCAGCAAGGCAATTGTCATGGTTGGCCTTGAAATCGCCTCTTTCACCTACGGAGGACTTCTTGGACTCTTTCTCCTGTCCAGAAGCAAACGCAACTTTCATACGGCCAGTCTGGCCACTGGTCTTGTCGCAAGCATGGCCATTGTTTTCGTGCTGAAACATTTCGGACTTGCCTGGACATGGTATATACTTGTCTCCGTCATCATCAACATCATCATTGTCTTCATTACCGATATTGTCATCAAATTATTTGCTCCTGTGCACAGCATCACTGACAAAAAGATCTGAAAAGTCTAAAATTCTAACGCATCATGCAAAGAGAGGCTCCAGAATTATACCTCGAACAGGAACAACTGCGAACGGAAAATGCCGCTCTCAGAAAAAAACTATCTGAGATTGAAAGGAAAGCCGCCACTTATGAAGCTGCATACAAAACGTTCAATATGGTTGTGGAAGCAACACAGGTCGGATACTGGGACTGGAAAATCAAGACTGGAGAGCTGACGGTCAATCACGAATGGGCCTCTTTGATCGGCCATACCCTTGATGAGCTCGAACCAATAACAATCAACACATGGATAGAACGGTGCCATCCCGACGACATTGCCGAATCAAATCGGTTGCTTGAGGAGCATTTTGCCGGTAAAACCGGTTCTTACAGAATGGAGGTCAGGATGCGCCACAAACTCGGTCATTGGGTCTGGCTGCTTGACCGGGGCAAGGTATTTGAACGAGATGCGCAAGGCAATCCGCTCCGAATGGTTGGATCCCATGAGAATATCACTCCCCGAAAAAATTCTGAACACGCCCTCGCTCAAAGCATCGCATTCGAACGTCTGGTAACTGCGCTCTCAAATCAGTTTATCAACCTGCCTTTCGAGCATATTGATACGATGATCAACAGTACCTTACAGCTTATCGGTGAATTTGTTGAGGCCGACCGCAGCTATATTTTCCAGTTGCGCGATGATCTTCGTCTGATGGACAACACTCATGAATGGTGCGCAAAAGGCATTGAGCCGGAAATTGAGCGACTTCAGGAAGTTCCCACCAGTATCTTTCCCTGGTGGATGGAACAGATCCGAAACAACAAGATTATTCACCTTGACCGAATTGCCGATCTACCCGATGAAGCGGCGACTGAAAAAGAGATCCTGGAATCCCAGAACATCAAGTCGTTGATTGTCATCCCGCTTATCGCTGGCTCATCCCCCTTCGGTTATATTGGTTTTGATGCCGTAGAGCAAGAACAGCACTGGAGACCTGAAACCGTTTCCGTCCTGAAGCTTTCAGGAGGCATCATTGCCAATGCACTGCAGCGCAAGCAGGTTGAACACTTTATACAGGCTGAGCTTGATCTTGCCATTAAACTCAACAGCTCATCATCTGTCGAGGAAACGCTGCGCACCTGCCTTCAGGCTGCCTTGTTAGCTTCGGGACTGGATTGCGGAGGCATTTACCTGGTCAACAAAAACGAAGCGAAAATAACCCTCACCATTCATGAAGGGTTGCCGCAATCGTTCGTCGATCATTCGTCATCATACAACTTCGATTCCGAAAATGCCCGGATCATTCTGAAGGGAAAACCCATATACCATAAGTTCAATGAACTGTTGTTTGAACACCATGAGGTACTCCTGACCGAACAACTGAAAGCCATCGCAATCATCCCCATAAGCTACAGGGGTGAGGTGATAGCCTGCCTCAATGTTGCATCACACACCCTTGCACAAGTCCCGGAACTAGCCCGGCAAGGACTCGAAACTATTACATCACATATCGGCGCTGCCATCATGCAGGCTCGCCAGGAAGAAGAGATCGCAGAGGCAAAAAGCAACCTTGAATCACTGTTCGACACTATTGACGATTTACTCTTCATCGTCGATATGGGGGGAAATGTTATTCACACCAATGCCGCAGTCAGAAAAAAACTGGGCTATTCCACCGATGCTCTCTGCGGTAAACATGTGCTGTATTTTCACCCCGAAGAACAATGGGAGATCGCACAAGCCAATATTGAAGGGATGATTGCTGGAGAAAAAACCTCCTGCCTTGTACCATTAAGAACAAATTCCGGAACACTGATACCCGTCGAGACCAAAATTACCAGGGGAATCTGGAACAACAAACCAGTATTATTTGGAATCAGCCGTGATTTTTCAGAGCGAGTACTCTCAGAACAGACCTTGAGGGAGAGTGAAAAACGGTTTAGAGAACTGACCGAACTCCTGCCTCTCGCACTCTTTGAGACTGATTTAAAAGGCATCATAACTTATGCCAACAAGAAAAGCTTCGATATTTTCAGGCACACTCCTGAAGATCAACATCTGGGCATTTCCGGATTCAGTTTCTGTATTCCACAGGAGAGAGAAAAAGCATTGGTCATTTTTGAGGCGGTAAAACAGGGCAACCATGTTTCCAAAGAATTTATGGCCATCAGAAAAGACGGCAGCCTGTTCCCGGCTCAGATCTACAGTCTGCCGATCATCCAGAGCGGCCTGGTCAATGGAGCGCGATCTCTGGTGGTTGATCTTACTGAGCTAAAAAAAGCTGAAAAAACCTTACGAACCAATGCACTGCACAGAAGAATGGTCAAGGAGTTCAAAACCCTGATCAACAACATTCCGGGAGCTGTCTATCGCACCAATGACGAAGGAAAAACGATAATGCTCTCAATGATCAGTGATTTTCTGCAAGATTATACCAGAGAAGAGTTTGAAACTGAACTCTTTGAAACCGGAACGATGATCTATCTGGAAGACCGGATTGCCATTGTTGCCGCAAACCAGACACTGAGATCATCAAAAACATCTCTCGCGCTTTGTTTCCGTATCGTCATGAAAAACGGATCCATCAGATGGCTTGAAGACCGAAAAACTTCAGCTTTTTCACCGAACGGTCTCTTCACAGGGATAGACGGCATTCTTTTTGACATCACAGAACGTATCATGGCGCAAGAGGAAAAACATCAGCTTGAATCAAATCTCCGCAAAACCCAGCGCCTTGAAACCATCGGAACACTTGCTGGAGGTATTGCGCATGATTTCAACAATATCCTTACCCCTATTCTCGGGTATGCTGAAATGGGCGTACTCGGCCTCAGCAAAGAAGATCCCCTGTACGACTACTTCATTGAAATCTCACAAGCTGCTGAACATGCCAAAAATCTTGTTGCTCAAATCCTGACCTTCAGTAAAGCCCAGGAAAATACACCGGATATTGTCAGCGTTCAAAAGATTGTTGGTGAAGCCCTCAAGCTGCTCCGTCCTTTGATTCCCTCGACAATTACCATTGAACAACATCTTGACAATTTTTGCCCGAATATACTTGCCGATCCATCACAAATCCACCAGGTCATCGTAAATCTCTGCACCAATGCCTTCCATGCAATGGAGGAATCGGGAGGATTGCTGAAAATTGAACTTACCGAGATTCTCCCCGATGCTGCTTTGCGGAAACTGCTCCCGAAACTACATGCAGAAAGTTATGTCAAACTTGGCATTTCGGATACAGGCACAGGGATGGATGAAACCACAATGGAACGGATATTCGAACCGTTCTTTACCACAAAATCAGTCAATAAAGGCACTGGCCTTGGCCTTTCCGTTGTCCATGGTATTGTCACAAGCTTTGGTGGTGAAATTATCGTTGACAGCCATAAAGAAAAGGGAACCACGTTCACGGCATATCTTCCTGTAATCAAAGAAGAAAGCGTGAGAGTAGCCATTCCGGACATGCCGGCAAAGGGAAAGGGGAGTATTCTCTTTGTTGACGATGAATCGAGTGTTCTCAAAATAATGACGATGATGATCACAAAACTTGGCTTCAGAATAGAAGCGATGAGCTCGCCCCTGCAAGCTTTGGAACTGTTCCGGCAGAATCCTGAACGTTTCGATATCATCATCACCGACCTGACCATGCCTGAAATGACAGGCATTGAACTTGCTGAAAAACTGCACAAGACCAAACCTCAACTACCTGTAATCCTTATGACTGGTTACGGGAAAGATATGGAGCTGACAACTCCTCTCAGCCATTACGGGATCTGCAAATTCCTGAAAAAACCGGTCAAACTGGCAGAGTTGGCATCCATAATCAATGAAATCATTTCCGGAAAAAACGCCTAACCTGATGTATCATGAAAATTCTTGTTATTGACGACGACGACGCAGTAAGAAAATTTATCAGCATAGCGCTGAAAAAAGAAAACCATACCGTTTTTGAGGCTGACAACGGCAAAACCGGACTCCAGATCCTGCAGAAACAGCATGACATTTCCATCATGATCACCGACCTTATCATGCCAGAAATGGAGGGTATTGAAACTATTATCGAAGTCAAACAGAAATACCCTGCGATAAAAATCCTTGCTATTTCAGGCGGCGGCAAAGTAAGCCCTGAAAACTACCTTGTTCTGGCCAATGCTCTCGGAGCAAACAATACTCTGAAAAAACCTTTCAGCGGGCAGGAGTTGATCAAAGTCATTGAAAATCTTGACACCGGATGCTGAAGAAGTTATTCAGGAAGAGCATCATAGTATTGCCCAAGAGCCGTCTGAGGCTGCTCAATATCATTAATTACTTCAAAGGTTTTGTTTTTTGCCTTGTCAAGCCATAATGCTATAACCAGCAGCTCGGCAACGTCAGAACGGTTGATAAACCCGTTCCACAACCGGTCACCGGTATCAACATGAAGCTTGTAGTGCAGAGGTTCACCGTCTTTCAAGCCTCCGGGCCGGACAATAGTATACGAACGTCCTTCTTTGGTGAATACTTCACGCACATGCTCTTCAGCTTCCCATTTTTTTTGCAGCACACCGGCAAAAAGATTGAGCGGATGATACCACTTGGTAACGGCAAGAGAACTAACAAGCCCAAAGTGTTTGACGCCAGCTTTTGCAGCCTCATCAGCCAACCTCTTCACCCCATCCCGATCCACATCGGCCGGTGAAGATTCTCCGGAATAAGAGTTGGAACCAAGTGTAGAAATTACAGCATCACAACCTGCTACCGCAAGCGCAATATCAAGAGCGTTTTGAATCTTGCCGGTAACAATTTCGACACGATCACCAAACAGACTCAACGCCTTATGCTTATCCCTGGAAAATACTCTCACCGGAACACCGTAATGTAAAAGCCGCTTTACAACCCATTGGCCAGTCTTTCCTGTAGCGCCTGCGACAAGAACCTTGCCTCTGTACATACTTTCGCTCTCCATGAATCTCCATTTAAACCGACTTAATTTCAACTTATTATTTAATAATGCATTACCATAGAAAACACTGCCAGCGGCAATATAGTTTCTTTACAAAGCCGCAATTTTCCTAATTTCTATAAAAATGACATTTTACACTCTCATTGCTATACGGAAACAGCGCGTGCGTGCTTCAACAATAAAAAAAATGATATCGCATGAAAAATAATTGGTTTACAGGGATTCTTGCCATTGGAATAGTGCTCATGTACCAAACGGTATCAGCATACGAACCAGAAACACTTAACTTGCTTAAAAAAAATATTTCAGCATGGAATGCGATGCCTCCGGCAACACCCGGACATACCATTGATCTCTCAAAGGCGCCACTTGAAAATGCCGACCTTTCCAACGCCTGCCTTGTCAAGGCAAATCTCAAGGGTGCGTTCATGAAAGGCGCAAAACTCAGGGATGCAAACATTCATGGCGCTAATCTCAGATGGTGCATGATGGAAAATACCGACTTAAGCAGAGCCAATATGGCTAATACCAATCTTTTTGAGGCGAATTTGGAAAATGCAAATCTAACCGGCACGAACCTTAAAGGCGCAACATTCATTGAACAGGCAAATCTTTCCGGAACCACGCTTTCAAACAACACCATACTTCCATCAGGTGAAAGAGCTACTTTACGCTGGAGTACATTGCATAATGCAAAATTTGTCAGCGAAGCGGAGAGTGCCTTGCCCACTGGCAACTCGTCAACCTCTCTTGAGGATTCAGCGTCGTATACTTCTGGAACCCGAACCGCAGAAATAACCGAAACCGGCATAAGCATACAGCATGCGGCACTGCCCGATGCAAATTTTGAAAATGCCGCTCTTGATAATGCTGAGATGGAAAATGCAAACCTCATCAATGCCAATTTCCATAAAGCAGATTTACAGTCAGCAAGAATGCATGGGGCAAATCTTCAGGGCGCTAACCTTGACCGCGCCTTTCTCAAAGGAGCCGATCTCAGCAATACCAACCTGTCAAAAGCAATGCTGTACGGAGCAGTACTCAAGGGCGCAAACCTGAGCGGTGCAAATCTTGAGAGAGCATCTCTGCTTGAAGCTGATCTGGATGGAGCAAAACTGGATGGAGCAAACTTGAAAGGAGCAAACATCATGGACGCTAATTTCAACAATGCAACACTATCACCACTCACCATATTACCATCAGGAGAACATGCAACAGAAAAATGGGCGGTAATGAAACAAGCGATATTTATGAAGCCTTAGCTCTTGTCGGGAAAACGTTTGCGGTAAAACAAATGCTGAAGCAGATGTACTTTGCTGATATTGGGATCACTCGCCAGAAGCCTGTTTTTTTTCCCAGTTCTGGTAACCACGTCAAGAGTACCATCATCATTGACCTTGTCAACTTTCCAGAACTTGTCCACCACATAGTGATAAGCCTCACCATGTTCAAGAGGATAAACCTGCCTTGCCCTCGGCCCGGGACAGAATGAGCTTTTCGGTTTATGGTAAATTATTTTATCCCCTGCACTGAATCTTCTCATTTCACCACGCTCTCCTCACCAAACATCATTGTTATAATCAACATCTACAGTGCTGACTTCCTTAAAATCATGGTATACTCGTTCAAATCCGACATCGGTTTACACCTTATGTAAAGACAACATTCAACATTCATATAGTTCCCTTCGCCTGTTTTGAATCTAGACTGAAAGGTCACGATATCATCATCCTGCCTCTCTTTCTGTAACCTGCTCTTCACGACAGTATAATCTTCCGGGTGGATCAAATTGGCTAATCCAACTTCTGATAACGTATTTGGTTCATATCCTAAAAACTTTTCAATCGATCCCGTCAAATCAACAATGTATTCTCTATGATCAATAACAGCATAAGCCTCAATAACCGGCTTGTAGTGTTCGGCATTCCTGTCAACGCTCAAGCGAACCTGTCTGAGCAAATTGTCAATATCCATACGGGAGCATGACAACGCCATCACATTGCTCAGCGGAGCCAATGCGCCCTCCAGTGAACGACCGTTCAACAACCATTGAATATCTGCCCCATCTTTATCAAGGCGTTCAAGTATTTTTTTGCCGGGCCTGCATTTTCCCTTGAGATACGGTGTCATCTGCGCCGGATATTTTATTCCGACTTTTCTGCAAAACGAGTTAACCGATCCATGTTTTTGAAGAATATATTCCCTGAGTCGTTGACTGAACCCATCACTTGATGTGATAGATAAATGAGGTTCGTTTGTTGATGTCATTGTAAACATGAAAACCTTTCCGTCATAAGCGAAACTTGAAGAACAAAAATCCGCACTAACCGATAAATAATACATTCAACTATTTGTGAACGCGAGGTTGCAACATTGCACTATGTCACGTCCCATAAGATATATAATTCTATATCTTATATACAATAGTTTTTGAAACCCTGTTCAGGAGTGATTGCACAAAATCAACCATGCTTCAGATCTGAACCAGCAAGCCTATCTCAATAACCTGACCAGCAGGAAGGTCATAGTATGCCGTTGCACTGAGAGCATTGCGCGCCATCAAGGCAAAAAGTGTTTTTCGCCATGAAATCATTTTCGACTTTAGCCCTGTAACAATTCTCTCCCGGCTCAGGAAAAAGCTGATCGCCTCCAGCCTGAAATGTAACCCCTGATGATTTGCAAGAGCAATGACCTGACGGATATTAGGGTATTCCAAAAATCCGTATCGAGCAACAACCTTGAAAAAACCATCACCCAGTTTGGTCACCTCGACTTTGCGACTATTTGGAACCCTCGGCACCCGTTCCGTACTGAAATGAAAGAGAGCTATTTCAGAATGCATTATCTTGTTGTGACGAAGGTTATGGAGCATGGCAACGGGCACTAAATCGGGATTAGCCGTCAAATAGACTGCCTGACCGTTCACTCGATGGGGCTGCTGTAATGAGATACTCTGTATAAACTCTTCAATGGTCAGGGTGCGATCCGTGAGCTGTTTCAACAGGAGACTGCGTCCCTGTTTCCAGGTAAGCATCAGGGTAAA
>Ga0007792_10000631_pt1 | contig 12642 bp, 13 predicted proteins | sample CryBogmetaGMA6M_FD_60371 | JGI IMG/M metagenome (GOLD analysis project Ga0007792, IMG submission 60371) | Freshwater microbial communities from Crystal Bog, Wisconsin, USA - MA6M | ecosystem: Environmental > Aquatic > Freshwater > Lake | place: Crystal Bog, Wisconsin, USA | collected 2009-07-06
CCTTCACCTCCTGCGACACAGCGCAAGAAAGAGTCAGAACACCGTCGGCGGAAGCTGCAAGCAGCTTCTGCAAAAGCGGTTCAAAAAAAAAGGACTCATGTGAAGAGAGGTTGTGAAGCAGCACCACCATTTTAATGCGGGTGAGGCGACGCACCACAAAGAGGAGAGGAGCCAGAAAACCAGTCCAATAGGAGACCAGCAGAATATCGGGTTTCAGTGATCTGAGACGCTGAATTGTTTCTGGCCAGGAAAAGGGATTGAAGAGCTTAAGCCGAAACTCTTCAGGTAAAGGAGCCTCGGCGCCTTTTGCAATAAAATCCGGAAAAAGCGCCCTGAACGCAATAGGGACAACTTCATCTCCCCGCTGGTCGCGAAGGGCATTCGCCAAAAGTCCGCTGAACCGGGCTATACCTCCCTTCAAAGGGAAAAAAGGAGATATGAAGGCAATGCGCAAGGCTATTGTTCTCCAAAACCCTGCTCAAAAAACTCCACCAACTGGCGGGCAGCCTCTGCGGCATCCTCGCCATCCAGCTTGAGCGTCAACTTTGTTCCTTTCGGAGCGGCAAGACTCATAACGCCAATAATTGACTTGGCGTTAATTTCGACACCCTGCATTTCGATAAAAAAATCCGATTTAAAACGAGATGCAAGCTTGACGACTGCTGCTGCAGGTCTGGTATGCAGCCCCGCCTTATTTTTTACGATAACTTCCTGAACAATCACGACTTTGCGGCCCCTGTTTGTATGATTAGTTTAGAGTGTTTTCACCATCGCGATCTCATCGCACGCCATAAGCTTAGGGCAATGAGTACAATCTCGCCATATTTTCTGAGGAAAATACTCCTTCCGGATTTCACTGTACCCGACGCGGCTGAAAAACTCACGACTGAGCGTCAGGACAAAAACCTCCCTGACCCCTTCCTCACGTAAAACTGACTCGGCCTTTTCAACCAGTAACCGTCCTATTCCCTTCATTTTATATCGGTTAAAGACTGCCAGTGAACGAATCTCGGCAAGCTTCTGGGTATAAAATGCAATAGCACAGCACCCGATTACCTCACCGTTGTATTCCGCGACAAAAAAATTACGAATATTTTCAACAATATTATCATCAGTGCGCTCCAGCATAATCCCCTGTCGGGCATACTCCGCAGTAATGGCAGAAATGGCCCCGGCATCAGCAAGACGCGCATACCTGACAAAAAGTTCTCCCTGCTGCATCGTTACCCGAGCCCCTCATCCAAAGGTTCAGCCGCCCTGATACGCACTGATACCTCGCGCCAGAGCTCATCCTTGAGCTCCTTCAGCCCTCGCCCGGAAACGGCTGAAATCGGAAGTACCCTGACACCCTCTTCAAGAGCTGGAATCTCAAGATCCTCAGCCGCAATATCCATTTTTGTTACCACCACCAGACGCGGCTTGTCAAGCAGTCCCTTGTTAAATTTCTCAAGCTCACTGAGAAGTGTCCGGTATTCTTCGGCAAGATCAGGCGAATCGGCAGCAAGAAGCACTGCCAGTATTTTCGTACGCTCAATATGGCGCAGGAACTGCAAACCAAGTCCCTTTCCCTCTGCCGCACCCTCGATAATTCCAGGAATATCGGCCATCACAAACGATTTGTACTCTTCGTAGCGCACAATACCGAGATTCGGCACCAACGTCGTAAAAGGATAATCGGCAATTTTAGGCTTTGCTGCGCTGATCACCGAAATCAGGGTAGACTTGCCCGCATTGGGAAAGCCAACCAACCCAACATCAGCCATAAGCTTCAGCTCCATTTCAAGCAGAAACCCCTCCCCTTTCTGGCCTGGCTCGGCATACCGTGGAGCCTGACGGGTCGGTGTGGCAAAATGCTGGTTGCCACGCCCTCCCTTGCCCCCTCTGGCAATTAACAGTTCCTGATCCTCACCAGTCAAATCTGCAATAATCTCATGAGTTTCCGCATTTCTGACGATGGTACCACACGGAACATCAATAACAACATCAGCGCCATCCCGGCCTGTTTTCCGGGCTCCCTGCCCATGGACACCGCGAACGGCTATATACTTTTTTTTATATTTAAAATCGAGAAGGGTGGTCAACTGGGGGTTGGTTCTCAGCCATACATGGCCGCCACGTCCGCCATCACCACCATCAGGCCCACCTTTGGGCACAAACTTCTCCCTGCGAAAACTCACACACCCATTACCGCCGTCACCAGCCTGAACAAAAATAGACGCACTATCGACAAACTTCACTCACACACCTGCCTTTTGAATAATCTTTCTCTTTACCTACCTTTGGTAACAATCATTTAAACCCTGACAACTTATGGCAGCCTCCCCCTCCGTAAAATCCTCTGGCACACCCTCAATCGAGGAGCTGATCTCGCGACTTGAGGAGATAACCAGCAACATCGAAAATCCCGACACCGGCCTTGAAAGCTCTATCGGCCTCTACGAAGAGGGACTGAGCATCGCCGAAACCTGCAAAAAACGACTTCAGGAAGCCAGAAAAAAAATTGAGGTTATCAATCCTGAACTCGCAAAAACCTTGCCCGAAACACCGCGCACCAAAGACCTGTTCGACAGCGAATCATGAAAACATTCACCCTTCGAGTTTTTTCAGAAGCACATCGTTGACCATTTGCGGGTTTGCCTTGCCTTTCATACGGCTCATGCACTGGCCCACAAAAAAGCCCAGCAGCTTGGTTTTTCCACCGCGATACGCGGCAAGCTGCCCTGGATTGGCATCCAGAATTTCCTGAACAACCTTCTCGATCGCGCCGGTATCGGAGACCTGTGCAAGCCCTTCACGTTGAACAATCTCCGCCGCCGAAGCTTCCTCCGACAACATAATTTCAAACACCTGCTTGGCAATGGTATTGCTGATCATTCCCTCTCCAATAAGACGGATCAATCCGCCAAGACGTTCAGGAACAATGGAAAACTCCGCAATATCAAGATACTTCTCCTTGAGCGTTCGCATCACCTCCCCCATCACCCAGTTCGAGGAGACCTTGGCATCACCCGAAACCCTGACCACCACCTCAAAATAGTCGGCAACCTCTCTCTCCACCGTAAGCACTGCAGCATCATAGACGGGAATGGCATACTCGTCAGCAAAACGAAGGGCTCGTGCTTCAGGAAACTCGGGAAGCTCAAGCCTTATACGATCAATCATCTCCTGGTCAACAAGCACCGGCACCAGATCGGGATCGGGGAAATAACGATAGTCGTGGGCAAACTCCTTGCCCCGCATGGAACGGGTCTCCCCCTTGTCGGCATCCCAAAGCCGGGTCTCCTGAATGATGACTCCACCGTTATCAAGAATCTCTCTATGGCGCTCCGCCTCAAATTCGATGGCCTTTTCAACATTCTTGAACGAATTCATATTCTTGATTTCGGTACGGGTACCATACTCGGTCGCCCCTGTGAGTCGCAACGAAACGTTGGCGTCACAACGAAGACTCCCCTCCTCCATGTTGCCATCAGAAATACCAAGATATTTAACAATCTGACGCACTTTCTGAAGATATGCGGAGGCCTCCTTCGGAGTACGCATATCGGGATAGCTCACAATCTCAAGCAGCGGGACACCGCACCGGTTAAGATCAATATAGGTCTCCTCGCCGATATCATGAATCGACTTGCCGGCATCCTCCTCAATATGGATCCTGATCAGGCGGATCTCCCTGCTTCCCTCTCCGGCATCAATAGTGAGAGTGCCCTCACCGCATATCGGCTCTTCAAACTGCGAAATCTGATACCCTTTCGGCAGATCCGGATAAAAATAGTTTTTCCGGGCAAGCACCGAATGAGGGGCTATCGTGCACCCCATTGCCAGACCAATCTTGACGGCATTCTCCACCACCTGGCGATTGAGAACCGGCAACGCTCCAGGAAGAGCAAGACAGACAGGACAGACATTGGTATTGGCCGATTTTCCAAACTGTGCAGAACAACCACAAAAAGCCTTGGTCACCGTATTAAGCTGACAATGAACCTCAAGGCCTACCACTAATTCATACTTCATTGCTAAAATTGACGTTATTGAAAAACAGCTAACCCTCTGTCAGTAAGGATGATACGAGAACTTCTGCCCACCAACGGTAGCCTCAGCCATAACCCCGGCCTTCGGAAGAACAAAAACAGCGACCCCATTTGAGTAGTCGGTATTGGTTGCCATTCCATTGGTAACTATAATTGCCGCAACCTGGGCATTCAGCTCATAGTTGCCTTTTTTGAAATTGTCAAGCTCTTCGCGGCCTTTAAAAAAAATAATTTCTGAAAAAGACTGCCCGCCAAGCTGCGGCCCAACATTGAGCTGGGTAATTGAAGAGCGTCCGACAATCATCTTCTGCTCAAAGACATACCCCTTGCCATGGCCGCCTCCGAACAACATGAAGCCACCTTTAAAGACATCAGGAAAAACAGCATAGCCATAAGCATGTTCAAAAAAGCGGTCAAGTGCCGGACCATGAGTTCTGAAATATTCAACCGATGCCCTCGCATGATCCTCATCTGCAGGATCCCATCCTGCCCTTGTCGTAACGGAAAACACCCCGGCAAACATGAAAGCAAGAGCCACTATCCTCACCATTTTCATCGTCAATACCTCTTTTCGTTATTTGATATGATACATCAATTCATAATACGCTGCTGCTCTTCAATTTTTTTCACGACATCTTTTGCCACTTCAAGTATCTCCACCGCACTTCTTGCCTCTGCACCAGTATACAACCGCAACGCAGCAACAAGTGGTTCAAGATGTCGTTCAGCAGGCGAACCATCAAGAATGCAAAGCGCTTCCGGCGCATACCCCAATGCCGCAAGCTTTACGAACTGCTCAATGGCGCCTTCGATGGTGCTCTCAACAAGATCAGCGTTGGCGACATACTCTCCTGCAAGCTCCAAAGCCTCGTTTTGCCGCTCCTGCATCTTCATCAACAATTTCAGTAACACTAATTGTGCCCGCAATCCTTGAACACTTAATTCCATGGCCTTCATAAAAGCAGTTTCGGCCTCCTGATACCGGTCAAGTTTTCCATAAACAACTCCCTTGTTGAGCATGGCGTTCGACACTTTGACAACAATCTGCTCTTCAGACCGCTCTTTATAGCTGGCAATGAGCTCTTCATACGTCTGAATCGCTTCATACAGGCGGTGCAAACTGTCAAGAGCAATGCCCTTGTTGAACCATGCACTGACCACCTGTTCCAGAATTCCTGTTTCAGGCCGCTCTGTATAGCGGGCAATGAGTTCTTCATAGAGCTGAATCTCTTCGTCCATGCGGTGCAGATCGCCCAGTAGAACACCGTTGTGAATCATGCACTTTGCCACCTGTTCGGCAACCTCTCCTTCAGTCCGCTCTTTGAACGGTGCCAGACGTTCTTCATAGAGCTGAAGAGCCTCCTGCTTGCGATTCAGCTCGCAGAGCAAAACCGCTTTACCGAAAAGAGCCATGACGACCCACTTGACAATCTGCTCTTCAGAACAATCTTTGTACGCAGCTATTACCTCTTCGTATGCCTCTATTGCCGCTTCAGGGCGATTCAAGTCAGCAAGCTTGCATCCTTTACTGAACAGAGCCATGACAACAGGCAGAACAAGAAGCGATTCAAAACGACCCTTATAGATCGTAATCAGTTCATCATAAGTCTTAACAGCCTCTTCCGGACGGTTCAAGTTGCAAAGCGCCACCCCCTTGCCAAACATAGCGCCTGCAACCTGTACGGCGATCTGATCTTCTGAACTGCTTTTATGAACCATGATTATGGCTTCAAACACATGAAATGCTTCAGCGTAATTTCCGGCCTCAAGCAATCCAAACGCATGGTTAAAACCCTCTTCCAGAACTTTGTTTTCCACGTCATCTTCACGAGCCCCTCCGCCCCTGAAAACAGTCATCCTCTCGCCAACCCGAATATTTTTAACCGCCTCAGGACGGGCTGGACAACTCCTGGAAACGACCACTGCTGCGGCAAAATGATCGCGGCACTCCTGAAAATGTTTGCGCTCAGGAAGACTCATAACCGCCTCTTCAAAGGCAGATAAACGTGTTTCGCCCTCTTCACCCGGCAACAGTTTGCCAGAGAGAGGATCGTAAAGATGGATCATAAAGGTCACAAGAGCCCTGACCCGATCGGCCAGTCTGCCATATCTTCTCAGAAGGTAATAGATGCTGTAACTTCCTTCCGACAAGCCATACAACTTATTTCTTTTTGCCTGTTTCTCGATAACGACAATGCCACGGTTCAGCAGCCTGTTCAGATAGGCGCTGGTCTTGTTGACATCAAGCCTTGCTACCTGAGCAATTTCCCGAACCGATGAAATGCTCCAGAGTTCGGCAAGCGCCAGATAGACCTTTCTCTCAATCGGCGCCATCGTGTCGAGATGACTTTTAAAGTATTCAGTATGCTCATCGACAGCCTCGACAAGGGCATCAAGGAGCTGCCTGAATGGCCGTTTTGCTCCGCATCTGGCCAGAAGAGACAACATGCGGGGATTGCCTCCAGTCAGTATCCTTACCGGCCTGATCTGCTCCCCCGGGAGTTTTTCGCCTGCAATGAGCTCCCAAAGAGCATTGCACTCCTCATCATCAAGAGGCTGGAGTTCATGGATCCTGAACATTTCAAACATTGCAATGGAAGGATGATCAATCCCTTCGATCAGGCTTGTTGCCGTAGCAAGAAGCAGTAACCGGGGCTCATTCATCAGGGTTTGGCGAATATTCTCACCCTCCTCTGCATTTGCCACATCACCAAAAAGCATATTGAGATTCTCGACAATGAGCAGAATCACTTTTCCCTCTCTATCGGCAAAATCAAGAAGATGCTGCAATGCCCGCTCGCAAAGCAGTTGATCATCAATTTCGGAGCGAAGTTCAAGATATACCTGTTTCCATTGCTCATCACCTGTCTGCCTGCCGAGACAAAACAGTGATTCAAGCCAGAATTCAGCGGCTGAACTGACCTGATAACTCTCTTCTGAAAAGAGAAGAGGATAGAAACGATTGAGCAGTTCGTCATGCTGCTTGATCTCTGCTGCAAGACGATGCACTAAAAGTGTTTTTCCGCTGCCCCGTGCACCAGTAATAAGCTGATGCTGGCTGGAACCGGGTACATGGTCGCCGATGATTTTTTTGACAAGCTCAAAATCAGCCTGACGCACCACAAAATTTTCTATAAGCTGCTCCTCCTCAAGAAAAGCCGGGTTATGTTTAACAAACCGTGTGGTCATGCGTTACCCCTTTCCCATAACGGCATAGAAAAATCTTTTTTGCTCAGTCGCAAGCTGCTATCCTCCGATTTCAATTTCGCGCTTCAGTGCCTCACGTTCAATTTCAAGACGGCGGATTTCGCGGTTTATCCGGTCAAGCTCTTCAGGACTGCTGTCTATTTCCAGCCTGAGACGCGAAGAGGCTTCGTCAATCAGGTCGATGGCCTTGTCAGGCAGGAAACGATCCGCAATATAGCGGTTGGAAAGCTCGGCCGCTGCAACAATGGCCGCATCCTTGATACGCACGCCATGATGAATCTCATATTTTTCCTTGAGGCCGCGCAGAATGGAAACCGTATCCTCCACACTTGGCTGATCGACCAGTACCGTCTGGAACCGACGCTCAAGAGCTGCATCTTTTTCAATATGCTTGCGATACTCGTCCAGCGTCGTGGCGCCGATACAGCGAAGTTCACCGCGGGCAAGCGCAGGCTTAAGAATATTGGCGGCATCCATTGACCCTTCGGCTGACCCGGCGCCCACAAGCAGATGAAGCTCATCAATAAAAAGAATAATCTCGCCATCGGACGACTGAACCTCCCGCACGACCGCTTTCAGACGCTCCTCAAACTCGCCCCGAAACTTCGCGCCGGCAACAAGCTGCGCAATATCAAGCGCGGCAATCTGTTTGCTCTTGAGGTTTTCAGGCACGTCACCGGCCACAATACGTTGCGCGATACCTTCCACCAGCGCCGTCTTGCCTACTCCCGGCTCACCGATGAGCACTGGATTGTTCTTGGTACGGCGACTAAGGATCTGCAGCACCCTGCGAATCTCCTCGTCACGCCCGATAACCGGATCGAGCTTGCCCTTGCGCGCCTGGTCATTGAGATTGCGCGAATATTTTTTCAGTGAATTATAGCTCTCCTCAGCACTCTGACTGGTCACCCGCTGCGTCCCCCTGATGGTGGCAAGCACCTTGAGAATCGCATTGCGATTAAATCCTGCATCCTGCAACATGCGCGACACCGAGCCTCCTGCTTCACACAGAGCAATCAGAAGATGCTCCGAGCTGATATAGTCATCTTTCAGACTTTCGGCCTCTTTCAGGGCGACATCAAACACCCTGGCGAGATTCTGCGACAGATACTGGCCCGTAGCCGAGGCGCCGGTCACCTTCGGAATCCTCTCAATTTCACGGTTAAGCGCCGCTTGCAGCGTTTCTGCAGGAGCCTCCAGCTTCTGCGCTATCTGCATGGCAATACTGCTGTTATCGTCAAACATAGCAAAAAGCAGATGTTCGGGCTCAACCTGCTGATGCTGGCGACTGCCAGCAAGTGTTGCGGCAGTCTGTAAAGCCTCCTGGGCTTTCAGAGTGAATTTGTTCGGATCAAATTGCATGGTTCAGGAATTAGATGTATCTCCCGTAGACGACGGCATGTTTTTTACAACAGCATTGACCACAAGCCGGAGAATCTGTGCGCCGGTAGATAAAATCTCAACGCTTTTCTCCTGAATGTGACGCTGGGTATCAAGCTGCTCCTTGAAAAGCTCCACGGATGCAGGATCATAATTTCCCTGACTGACATAATCATCAATCACCTCTTCCGCCTGATCAAAAGGCATGTTAAAAACCTTGATTCCCAGCTTCGCCCTTTCGATAGAGTCAAGAGCTCTTGGACCTGTGTTCTGCTGCTCCATAACGGTTCTGTGTTTCGTCTGAAAGTGGACTGATAGTACTTGATTGTAATAAGCAATGTAACAATTTTTTGCAACAAGAAAGGGCCATGCTTGACACCCGGCACGCTCCTTTATCGCCGTTGCGCTCCTTTTCCAAGCATGGTTTCAGAAAGCAGGAGAAAAAGAGCAGCGGCAAGAACATAGCTGGTGAGCGATGCGTCATGCTCAGCAGGCTCCATCATCCAGCGAGATGCGGCCTCCATGCGGTTAATCCTTTCTGAAACCTCCATAAAAGCAGTATGCTCCGCCATGCTCCGATAATAGAAACCACCCGCATCACGAGCCAGCTCCTGCAACGTTTCAGGCTTGAAACTGCTCATCACCACCTGGCCATGCTCATCCCGTTTGATCCCTCCTGAGCCAATCGGAATAACAACCGGCTGGCGCATACCAACTCCTATCACAAAAAGATGAACGCCCGCTTTTTTCAATTGCTGCGTTGCGGCCTGGAGTTCCCCGGCATGATCCTCGCCGTCACTCACCAGCACCAAAATCTTCTCCCCTTTGAGTCCCGGCGACAGGCGATTTTCCGATAATGGCTCAAGCAGATTCAGGGCAAGCTGAAGTGCCGTACGAAAAGAGGTGCCCTGTTCCTCAATAAGATCAGGTGAAGCCATGCCAAGCAATGCATCAAACGCATCCTTGTCGGTCGTAAGTGGGCACTGCACCAGCGGAGCGCCTGCAAAGAGAAGAATAGCACGCCGACCTCCACGCACGGCATGACTGATGCTGCTTATCTCCTGTTTCGCCTGCCCAAGACGGTCGGGAAGCACATCACGTGCCATCATGCTGCGTGAAATATCAAGCATAAACACCAGATCGGCACCTTTGCGAGGCACCGGTCTTCCTCCACTGCAAAATCGGGGACCGGTCAAGGCAACAAGCAGGAAGGCAATAGCTGAAAAAAGCAGCCCTTTTTTCAGCAGCACCAATCCCAATCGCAGAGGAGGCATGATCGCATCAGCCATATCGGGCTCCGCCAAGGCTTCGCGAACCTGAAACGCCCGCATGACCCCATAGCCAAGAAACACGGCAAGAGGTATCAGCAAAAGCAGATAAACAATATTTTCAGGCCAGGTGAAACACATAGGCTCACTCCTGTCCGCTCAACATTCCGAAAGTTTCCATGCTACGGCACCCTTAATAATCGAGTGTTTGACAACATCACTTCAAACAAGAGCAGTATAACCGCCACCAGTAACAAAAAGAAAAACAACCCTGAACGATGCTCCATCACCGGTCCCGCATGACGACTCCTTTCCTGCCGGTCAATAGTGCTGATGGTTTTATCAAATTCCTCCTGATCATCCACCCTGAAATACCCTCCGCCCGTTGCCCGGGCAATCCCCTGAAGCGACTCCTCATCCCGCACCGTATGGCTGCCACTCTCTCCCGAAAGGTCGAGCCGATCTTCAGCAGTTTTAAAACCGGCATTAACAGCATAAATCCTTATTCCATTCCGTGCAGCAAGCCCGGCAGCCGTCGCCGGGCCAACCTCTCCGGCATTATTTTCACCATCCGTCACCAGAATAATAACCCTGTGCGACGACTCCGACGCCTTAAGCCGGTTCACCGCAATAAGAATCGCCGTGCCGATAGCCGTACCATCATCCTGAATCACCTTTGGGGAGAGATGGTCGAGCAGCATGGCAAGCACTTCATGATCAAGCGTCAGCGGGCACTGCGTGTACCCCTTTCCCCGAAAAACCACCAGACCCATCCGGTCATTCGATCGACGCAGCACAAAATTACGGGCAACCTCCCGGGCAGCATCAAGACGGCTTTTACCGGCAAAATCCTTCTGCAACATCGACTCCGAAATATCAAGCGCCAGCATCACATCAATACCCCGCGCCTCAGCTTCACTCTGGCGGATAAGAAGACGGGGCCCCGTCAATGCCAGAACACAAAGCACAACCGCACTCCACCGCAGCCACTGAGGCAAAACAGTCAACCACCGGCGAGCTTCAAATCCCGAAGCCCTGAGTCGCTCAAGGCCCGGAAAAAGTATCGCAGGACTTTTATCCTGAAGCCGCTCCTTCAACCAGACAGCAACAGCCAACACCGGCAACAGCAATAACCACCAGGGTTCCGCCAGCTCAAGACGAGGGACATGTGATAACCACTCAGGCATAGGCATTCCAGCACCTCCCTGTAACCGCATTATACTGAAGCTTCCGGGTTTCGTTCAATCGAACGTCCAGTAATTCCAGGCTCCCTCTTTCTTTCATAATCACCATCAGTAATACTGCCGGATATAACCATAAGCCTTCTCAAACAACTCCTGGTCTTTAATCTGGTATTTTACGTAAATCACTTTGCGAAGCGGTTGGTGCGGCAGATGGCCTGGAGCAGACAGGGATCTTTCATCAGCTTGTCGAGATGCAACGTGCTCGGATCAAAATGCTCAGCATCCTTAAGCCCCATGGCATCTTGCAAAGCCTGCCGGATCATGAGAACGCTGCCATAAGAGGTGGTGATAATTCCGAGGAACAGGTCGCATTGCTCCACCGCCGCAAGACAATTTTCAAATGCTGTCCTGTCGGAACGCACCGGCAAAGTGCCTTTGTGCGAAATCCATACCTCATAACCGTAATCAGCAAGCAGGGTATAGATGCGATCAAGCAGCTCTTCAATGCCATACACCGTTGAAGAGACCATGATGATGAGTTTTTTATTTCCCTTCATGTGTCATTCCTGTTGTTCTCTTTCAAACATGGTCACGCCCTGTTAGGTGAAGGCGTGAGGAAGGGAGGAGGAGTGTTTGTAATGACACTTTTCCCTCCGTGTAACATGCCTGAATTCATTGATTATCTGTCCCTTAAGGTAACTAATCAGCAGTTAACGTTCTAATAATTGCTCCATAGATACCAGCAAAACTACTTCACTGAGTGCCCACTCATTCGCTGGCCCGGATTTTCCTGAGCGCTATCCGCCCCGTTTCAGTCAGGCGGTATTTCTGGAGAGGGCTGCCCGGTTTTTCAGGAATAGCCATCTCTACAGCGTTACCATCCCGAGAAGGTTGCTGGAACACATCGCGGAAGTGTTTACGGTTTGTGCGGCAGATGGCCTGTGGCGGGCTGTTGGTAAAATTCCGAAAAAAATGGAAACCGTGGAAATTGAAGTAGATTAAGGCTTCGCAGGGGGAAGATGAACTGCCTGTCATCATGCGGACATGTCAACATGTTATTATGTCCTCATGATAAGGCCCATGTTTATTGAGAACCGGTAACCAAGTCAGAGAGGTTGAGCAACTGGTACTGCTTGAGGGATTTTTCGAATGCGTTGCAGGCCTTCATCTGCTCAATCACCCGATCCAGATCGGTGTAGATAATTCTGCGTTCATGACCAATCGAGCCAGTCTCCCGTTTCCATCGATAAAGGGATGCACTTCAGAGACGATGAACATCGCCAGAAGCGCACGGGCCATACCTGGCGGGACTTCCGGTTGTGGTTGGTGACGGTTTTTGCATGAGAGGCATTGCTCGCAATGTGGCGGCCAACGTTTCAAAAAGTGCCAAACGCCGAGCGTCAAACGGTGTGCCTGCGGCCAGTGCCTGTCCTGCTGCAGTGGCGAGTGGGGCACTTTTTGTTCCGAGAATGGTTCCGATGAGTTCATGTAACACGCTGAAGCTTGGGAGGAAAAAAATATGTTTCGTCCTGACATTGGCTGGTCACCTTGAACGTTACCATGTCCCTTGAC
>Ga0007792_10000636_pt1 | contig 12616 bp, 8 predicted proteins | sample CryBogmetaGMA6M_FD_60371 | JGI IMG/M metagenome (GOLD analysis project Ga0007792, IMG submission 60371) | Freshwater microbial communities from Crystal Bog, Wisconsin, USA - MA6M | ecosystem: Environmental > Aquatic > Freshwater > Lake | place: Crystal Bog, Wisconsin, USA | collected 2009-07-06
GTGTTATTAAATAAAGCCAACAAGTCACTGTCTGCTGCCAGTGATAAACGCGGCGAGGGCAGGGCGGCTGTTGGGCATTAATGAAGTAGAGCTATGGCATGGCAAAGTCATGGCCGAAGACGCGAATTATCAAGCTTATTGGTGCGTCCTTGATGAGGCCGAGCAAACGCAAGCCCAAAAATTTAAAAATGAGTTGTTACACAAACGTTATGTAGAAATACATGGCCGTTTAAGGAATCGGTTGGCTCACCTGCTTAATCAGTCGCCGGAAAAAATAAGCATAAAAAAGGCCGCGCAGGGCAAACCTTATCTGGTCGATTATCCTGAGTTGGCCTTTAATTTGTCACATTCGGCAGATAGGGTGCTGATTGCCATGAGCTGGAACTGTCAGTTGGGTGTTGATATTGAACTTTGTAAATCAAGGATTAACGTGTCCGGTCTAGTTAATAAATGTTTTGCTGAAGAAGAAATTGCCCATTGGAATCAACTGCCTGAAACCCAAAAAAATCAGGAGTTTTACCGTTATTGGACACGTAAAGAAGCTTTTGTAAAAGCCACCGGACACGGTATTACTTTAGGATTAAATCAATGTGTTATTAATCCTGAAAACCCCACCGAATTTTTACGGGTTCCTGATTTGTGTGGTAACGCTTCTGCGTGGCACGTTCTGGATATTGAGTTGGGGGAGGGCGTTTGCGGCGCAATAGTCGCGGATAAAAAACTGGCTGTTATCAGGCTAATGGATTTTTTAGAATAAATAAGTCTACTCAGCGGGTTATTAATAGCGCAAAATACAGGCACATAAACCCCCTTCAAGGGTTATTCAAACACGTCAAACTGGAGTTTTCTCATTGAAAAACAAGTTAATCAAGCTGTTCGCAGGGTTATGCGCCCTCATTTTTAGTGGTTGCGCCAGCCAAAACAGGCCGCCTGTCCAACCGGTAGCGCAGGTAAATTTGAATCAATTCATGGGCGCTTGGTATGTGATTGCGTGTATTCCCACGATGATTGAAACCGAGGCCTATAATGCCGTTGAATCCTACCAGTTTGAAAAAGATGGCAGTATCAATACCACGTTCACCTTTAGAAAAGGTGGCTTTGATGGCCCTGAAAAGCGTTATAACCCCACCGGTTTTGTTGTTGAAAATACCAATAATGCAGTCTGGGGCATGCAATTTATCTGGCCTTTCAAAGCAGAATATATCATTGCGTATCTGGACAAAGATTACAGCACCACCATTATCGCCAGAAATGCCAGAGACTATGTCTGGATTATGGCTCGCACACCGTTGATCAGTGAAAGCCAATACCTGGAATTAACCAAAAAAGTGACAAGCCTGGGTTATGATGCAAACAAGCTGTACAAAGTGCCGCAACAAGTCGTTAAATAATAAAGTGTTGCCAAATCAATTATTAATCGGCTGGTTTCGCAAGACATTATTCAGTGTTTTTTAGGAAGCAGATGGAGGACTCTTTATTTGTACACCATGTTCTGACGGTTTATAATCCCTCAAAAAATATAATTAATTTGTCTGATTTGTGAGCAACAGACAAAAATCATTATTCTAAAAGACAATACAATGCGCTATTGTTTAATGCTTTAGGAGTTGCATGATGACGGTACGTAAAACCTCAGACCGTTATGGATCTTTATCTATTGGGCTCCATTGGATAATGCTGTTATTGCTGATAGCGGTATATGCGTGTATTGAGTTACGGGTATTTTTTCCTAAAGGCAGCGATCTGCGTACTGCACTTAAGACGTGGCACTTTATGCTGGGTTTATCGATTTTTATTTTAGCTTCGATACGCTTGGCGGTACACCTGATTAACCCCGTTGATCTTATTGAGTCTGCCGTGCCTGGTTGGAGCACGTTATTATCCAAACTTATGCAGATAATACTCTATGTTTTCATGATTGGCATGCCGCTGGCAGGCTGGCTACTTCTCAGTGCCGAAGGCAAACCGATTCCATTTTTTGGATTGCAACTGCCTGCACTGATTGGCGAGAACAAAGATCTGGCGGAGTTGATTAAAGAAATTCATGCCACCAGTGGTACCGTCGGTTATTTTATCATAGGCTTACATGCCTCAGCCGCATTGTTTCATCATTACGTGTTAAAGGACAACACGCTACGAAGAATGCTTCCAAAACGAGATTAATTCAGTTTCTGCTGACGACACATAAATTTACACGCAAACCATTGCGGTAATATTACACGGTGTTGTATAAAAAAGTCACCAAGTGGTGTGCGTTAGAGTTAAACTGTTTTTTCGCTTTAAAAATTGCCTGCTGCGTATTGGCTCTGAATAGATTAATGGCAATTTTTAAAGGTTAGAAACCTTTCTAATTAACCATTCAGGTAAGGAGATTGATTATGGCGGAAGAAAAAAAACCGGAAAATAGCGGTCTGACAACGACCATTCCGATAACGGTAGTATTGGCACTATTAGCCGGTTTGGTTTTTACGCATTCCTTGCCTTATCAGGATGAGAGACCCTCAATCCGTCCCTTGCAAACCCGTTATGCGGCTGCACAGGATGTGGATACACGCCTGTGGCAAGATCCGTTTGCGGCTGTAGAGGATGCCAGCGAAGAAACGCCAACAGAAAAAGTTTTTATCGTGGAGAGTCATAATGGCAAAACGTTGCAAGTGGACGCTACGAAGCAAGTCGCCAGTTCTTCATCGCACTTGCGAGGCCAGATTTATAAGGGCGAAAACATTACCTCCAAAGACAAGATAACGGTTCTCGCCGTTACCTTGCCCGGTGGCCCCTACCAGGAAGCAGCAGAAATACGGATGCGGCGGCGTTATGCAGTCCTTTCAGCATTGGCCAATCAGGAGGCCGCTCCTCAAGATGAGGAACATATTGGTTATTTTCATCCTGATTCTAAACCTAAAATGGCTTTGCAAAAAAGGGTTGCTTTTGAATGGTGGTTGTTGTCCGGTAATAAGGGAAAAGTGTTATTGCTATGGGTGGATGAATCAAGCCTGTCTGGATGTACAGCCGCAAAGATAAAAGAATTACTAACTCAGGCAAGTCAGGATAACCTGTTAAAACAAGGAAACGTGTTTAACTATGCAGTGATTGGACCCAATACATCAACATTGTTGCGGGACATGTTGAAAGAGATTGCAGAAGATAACAAAAACGTTTCCATTAATCAATGCGCTGACAAGTCTAACAATGATGCCGTCAAAACTACATTGGGTGAAATTAACGGGCGTAATATTGTCTATTTTTCTGCTGGAGCAACTGCCTCGGACGAGGATTTGCTGAAAGACATTGTATTAGTCCCCAAATGCAAAACTATCTCGAAATGCCTTGGCGGCGCAAACGTCAATCTGTATCGTACAACCGCTACAGACGATGCAATGATGAGAATTTTAGTGAAGGAGCTTGACGTACGTCAGGTTAAGGCTCATTACAATGACCCTGATATTATGCATTGGCTACCAGAAAAGCTGGGGTATCATCAGGATATGCTGGACGAACAAGAAGACTATGTCGTTATTCTTTCTGAATGGGATACTTTTTATGGCCGCGTTATGCCGGACGCTTTTAAGAGCGCGTGGCGGGGCAATATGCATGTCTACGGTTACATGCGTGGACTGGATGGCAAACTGCCGGAACATGGTGACAAGGCAGTGAATGTGGCCGAGAAGAAATCTGACAGCAAGGACAAATCCGATGTCGATGTGCTGATTGAGTTTCCGGAGGGGCAAAATCAAAAGGACTATTTGCGCAGGCTGACCAATAGTATCATTGAACTTGATCAGAATTTAAAGGATAAAGGTAGCAAGAAAGGCGTTGCTGCCATTGGCGTATTGGGTTCTGATGTGCATGACAAGCTGATGATAATGGAAGCTTTGCGTCAGTATTTTCCGCACAAGCTATTTTTTACCACCGATTTGGATGCCGCTTATAGTCATCCGGCCAAACAGCATCAAACACACAACCTGCTGGTGGCTTCGGCATTTGATTTAAAGTTGCGTCGTGAATTTCAGGATAAAATTCCTCCTTTCCGTGACAGTTACCAGACGGCATTTTTTCTTGCGACTCAAATGGTACTTAATAATGATAAGAATATTCCTGAACGGTTTGGTATGCCTGCTCCACGCCTGTTCGAGATTGGTCGCAGCCACCTGATACCTTTGCCAACGCAGGATGATACTGTCTTACAGACACGAAGGGATGACATCGACCGGCTTCATTGCTCCGTGACCAATTGGTCTGGATGTATTACTGATTCTCTTCCACTGTTGTTAGGGATTGAACGAAGTCGCAATGGCAAAGAATCTCCGCCCTCTTTGATAAAAAATGAATATATCCAGGTGCAGCCACGGATGTTCGCCACTTCCCACTTTAACTGGACAGTGGGCGGCATGATAGCAGTTTTAATAGTTGTCATGATGGCGGTGATAATGCTTACCTTTGTTAGCTGGCAGGTTCGAAAGCAGGTACAGCAATTATTTAACTACAGTAAATCGCATCCTCATTTTGTGATAGGGATAAGTGTGATTTTCCTTGGTTTTGCTTACTGGTTAACCGAGTTGTGGAATGATTACATGATCCGGTTCGATGCAGAGCCCTTTTACTGGATGGAAGGCGTGAGTGCGTGGCCCAGTCAGTTGTTGCGCTTCTCGGCTTTCCTGTTTGCCCTTGGTTTTTTTTGTTTGGGGCATAAACGAATCCTAAACATGCAACGTGATTTTCAGGTGCCGCCGGGTGATTCTAAGTCTGGTTTTGCCTTACCCCAGTATGATAAAATCAACGTTGTAGCTAGTGATGTACTTTTTATTGGAAGTTGGAAAGAGGATGAAGCTACGGCAGTATACCCTAACGAATTGTGGAAAAAGTATCTTGGCTACTGTCGTGCTCCAGGTTCTATTTATCGGGTTCTGCTTCATGGATTCGTGTTTGTTGCAGCCGCCTGGTTATTAATGGTTTTGAGTGGTTTCCCTGACATACCGGTACGAGGCAATATTGCTTTGGACGGGCATTACGGGATTTTATTTGTGGTGATTTTATCTACCATTATGCTGACCTTGTGGGTCGTCGAAAATGCCCGCCTGTGCGAACGGTTGATCGATAACTTGTCGGCGAAACCGAGTTTATGGAATAGAAATGCCATCAATTGGGCTATTCGTGATAATAAAGTCGCACAGGAATGTGTATCGGACTGGTTGGATATTAAACTGGTTTCTTGTTTAACGGCGACTCTACAGCCGCTTATCTGGGGGCCGGTCGTGTGCATTTTTCTGTTGGTAATGGCACGCAGTCCGGTGATAGATGATTGGGATTTACCGTGGGGGCTGGAGATAGTATTTATTACCTTGCTACTGTATGCCATCTCCGCAGAGCTGTTTTTACAGCGAGGTGCCAAGCGTGCGCGTGCAAAAGCAATTGTCCAATTGACCGGAAAAATCAGTGTACAACGTAATCGAAATCGTCCTGACGAATCGGCTATCAAACGCATAGAGGCCGAAATTGAACGGATCATGATGTTGCGTGATGGCGCCTTTAGACCTTGGTATGAATTGCCGCTGTTGCGATCATTTGGCGGCATCGGAACTTTGGTAGTTGTCCTGCAATACTTTGCAGGCGTTTGGGGGAGCGGCACTTTATGAGCAGAACCCGGTGGATTTATGTTTTTGAGTCGCTTGAATCAAAACGTAATTATGACCGCGCGGAGTATATACTTGGATTTGTCGGGTTACGCTGTCGCTAACCCGATCTACGCGACGGTACTTCTCTTGACATGTTTCTTGTTCCCATTGAAATCAGGATTATCTCTATTGGAATCCCCTTTTTCAATTGGAATAGGGCCTGTTTCTCTTGTAGTACGGTCTGTTCCAATTGGAATGCGACTGCGACTGACCAGTCGCTCCCTCGGTTAACCCGACAAGCCTCCCAATTCAGTTAGGTAATTATTCAGTCCTTCTATAGATTTTCAGATAAATACTTTCCAAGTACTGTGCAGAACGGCACTAACTTTTCGGGTTTATAGCGTGGAAAAATGGAAATTTAATTTCTGAAAGTCTATAGCCTGCTGATATGTTTCGCTAAGCAGCTTGGAAATTATTTATCTGAAAAACTATAGGCTTTTTTAGAAACTTTGGCATCAAGGTTATCGCCCACTTATATCTCTCAACAATGGACAGGTGGTTATGAGCTTTTTTACCAGGAAAAAAGTGATCTTTACCGTAGCGGTATCACCGCGAGCGACTGTGTTCAAATCGATGACACCAGTGCGCGGGTCAACGGCAGCAACCAGTATTGCCAGATTGTCTGTAGCCCACTATTTACCGCCTACTTCACCATCCCGAAGAAGGATCGCCTGACGGTGTTGTCAAAGGTAAAACCCTCACTATCTCCTTTGATCGACATCTAAAAATGCATGCAGAGAGGGCCGCGAATCAAGTATGGAAAAAGAGTGGCTTTTGACTTTGGAGAAGGTCAGGGAGCCGTTGATCGCTCGTGGCAAGTCACGGAAAAGGTTACTCCAGAGGGTGCGCTGTTGTATCCGTACATGCTGATGTAGTACTTCACGTTGCCGTTCGTCATAGTGCAGGTCTCAACGTTGCCAGACGACTCCGACACACAGGTCTTGGACGAATACGTTGGCCAACCACCAATCTTCACGTAAAGATCAGCATCAGGCACACCGCCCGATGAAGTAATGACAGGATTGTTGCAGGTGACGGTTCCAATTTGCTTCATTTGATTCCTGGTGGCAGCGAGGTTCGCTTGCGGCCAAGAGAATATAAGGGTCAAGTCTTTCATTATCATATTGTTATGCTATAATATTTAATTTATTTTATTTTATGACAAGACCTCTACGTATAGAATTATCTGGTGGAATTTACCACGTCACTTCGCGGGGTAATCGGCACGATGATATTTATTTTTCCGATGATGACCGTAAAGTGTGGCTGAATCTGTTGGGTCAGGTTTGCCAACGTTTTAATTGGTTCTGTCATGCGTATTGTCAGATGACCAATCATTATCATGTGGTGGTGGAGACGCCGGAAGGTAATCTTGCCCAAGGTATGCGCCAGTTAAACGGTGTCTATACGCAATACATTAATCGTACACACGGAAGTGTCGGGCATTTATTTCAGGGACGTTATAAGGCTATTTTGGTGGAGAAGGATAATTACTTGTTGGAACTGGCACGGTATGTCGTGCTTAACCCGTTGCGTGCGGGTATGGTCAAAGAGATTGGTGATTGGCCTTGGAGCAGTTATCCGGCGACGATGGGTGTGGCAGCGATGCCTTTTTGGTTGAAGACGGATTGGTTGTTGGGGCAATTTGGCAAGCAACCTAACCGGGCGCTCAAAAAGTATGAGGATTTTGTGCGTGCGGGTGTCGGTTTACCGAGTGTATGGAACCAGTTAACCGGCCAGATTTTTCTTGGTAGCAAGACCTTTGTAGAGCTTATGCAGGCCGAAATTTCTACCGAAAAATCATTGGATGAAATCCCGCGTGCACAGCGTCGGTTACCGGCCAAGCCATTGATCAGTTACCGACTGGATAATAAGGAAAACCGTCAGTGTGGAATGGCGTTGGCTTATTTAAGCGGCGATTACACGATGAAAATGGTTGCCGATGAATTTGGTGTGCATTACACAACGGTTAGTCGTGCAGTTAAAGCATACAGCTGAAGCAATTATAAAAAATCAGTTAGGAACGTATCTAAAATAATTTGACCCTTTATCCCTCACCCCAGACCTCTCCCGGAGGGCATAGGTATCTACACAAGTACTAGCTCCTGAACCCTCGCTATGCTCTCCCTTGAGGGAGAAGGTTGGGATGAGGGGAATATAACTGCTTGATTTTATTCTCCTCACCCCAACCCTCTCCAGCAGGAGAGGGAGCTTGATGGAGCTTGATGATTTTCAACTCATTGTTTTTATTATGCGAAAAAGTTGTGTAGATACCTATGCCCGGAGGGAGAGGGAGCAATTCACATAGAGCTATCCCACTCTATCTAATTCTTTGGTAATCTCGGTAAGGGAAACTTTTTTCTTATACACATAATAAATATGCTATCTTTCATGCTGGGTTAGAGGGTTAAATGCGGCCAGCCTGCTGGCGTCTCTAACCGGTTTAAGCGCTGTTGTATTTAGTCAAATTGAAGATTTTAATGGAGCGATAAGATGGATGGGAAATTAGATCAGTGGAAAGAATTAGCTAACTCTGAAGTAAAAAGAATGGGTAAGACGGTCGATGATTTGGTTTCCAAGACGTTGGAAGGTATCGATATCAAGTCGCTTTATACCGCTGAAGATACCAAGAACCTGGAAACAATCGACTCCCTGCCGGGTATTTCTCCCTTTGTTCGTGGCCCAAAAGCCACCATGTATACCGCCAGACCTTGGACTATCAGGCAGTATGCCGGTTTTTCCACCGCCAAAGAATCCAATACCTTTTATCGCAAGAATCTGGCAGCCGGTCAAAAAGGGCTTTCTGTTGCGTTTGATTTGGCAACCCATCGTGGCTACGATTCCGATAATCCGCGCGTAGAAGGCGATGTAGGTAAAGCGGGTGTTGCGGTTGATAGCGTTGAAGATATGAAGGTGTTGTTTGACCAGATTCCCCTTGAGCAAATGTCGGTTTCCATGACCATGAACGGAGCCGTTATTCCGGTTTTGGCTTTTTATATCGTTGCAGCAGAAGAGCAGGGTGTGGCGCAAGCGTTATTGACCGGTACGATTCAGAACGATATTTTGAAAGAATACCTATGCCGTAACACCTATATTTATCCACCGAAGCCTTCGATGCGACTTATTTCTGACATCATCGAATATTGTTCAAATAATATGCCCCGCTACAATACCATCAGTATCAGTGGCTACCATCTGGGTGAGGCGGGTGCCAACTGTGTTCAGCAAGTGGCGTTTACTATTGCCGACGGTATTGAATATATTAAGGCGGCTATTAATGCCGGTTTAAAAATTGATGACTTTGCGCCGCGTCTGTCGTTCTTTTTCGGCATTGGCATGAATTTGTTTATGAATGTGGCCATGTTGCGTGCTGCGCGTTATCTGTGGAGCGACGCAGTCGAACAGTTAGGCGGCAATGAGCAGTCCAGGGCGCTGCGTACCCATAGCCAAACGTCTGGCTGGAGTTTAACCGAGCAAGATCCTTATAACAATATTATCAGAACCACCATTGAAGCGTTGGCGGCAACGCTGGGTGGAACGCAATCCTTACATACCAACGCGTTTGATGAAGCGTTGGGATTGCCAACGGAGTTTTCTGCCCGTATTGCCCGTAATACCCAGATTATTCTGCAAGAAGAGTCTGAAATTTGTCAGACCGTCGATCCCTTGGCAGGGTCTTATTATGTTGAATCATTGACGGATAACATCGTACAGGAAGCCCGTAAAATTATTCAGCAAATCGATGACGCTGGGGGTATGGCAAAGGCTATTGAACTGGGTATTCCAAAGCGCATGATTGAAGAAGCGGCGGCAGAAACCCAATCGCAGATTGACCAAGGCAAGCGTGTTATTGTTGGCGTAAACAAGTACAAGCTGGAAAAAGAAGAAGCCGTTAATGTCATGGAAATCGACAATCAAGCCGTTCGTGAAGCGCAAATAGCCAACTTGCAAAAAATCAAGCTGAGCCGTAACAGTTCGGTGGTTAAAGAGATGTTGGACAAAATTCGTGTGGTTGCCAAAGAGGGCGGCAATCTGCTGGCGGCCGCTATTGATGCCGCACGGGTTCGGGCGACGTTGGGTGAGATTTCTGATGCCATGGAAGATGTCTTTGGTCGTTATTTGGTGCCTAGCGAGTGCGTAACGGGTGTTATTTCCAGAGCGTATCATAATAGTGAAGCAGGGGCGCGCGAGTTCGATGACGTTAAGCAGTTGGTCGATGATTACGCTGACAATGAAGGTCGTCGTCCACGGATTCTGATTGCCAAGATGGGGCAGGATGGTCATGACCGGGGGGCAAAAGTAATCGCCAGCGCGTATTCCGATTTTGGTTTTGACGTTGATTTGAGTCCGATGTTTTCCACACCTGAAGAAATTGCCAAGCTGGCCGTAGAAAATGACGTGCATTTTGTGGGCGCTTCTTCGCTTGCGGCAGGACACAAGACACTGGTGCCTGCGCTGATTGAAAAATTGCAGGCGTATGGGCGAGGTGATATTAAAGTCATTGTTGGCGGGGTGATTCCGCCACAGGATTACGATTATTTGCTGGAACGAGGCGTAGCGAAAATCTATGGGCCGGGAACGCAGATGATTAAGTGTGTCCGTGAAGCGATGGAGCTGTTGAACCAAGCATGATTAACGCCATGAGTGCCGATGCAATCGTTGCAGAGATTTTAAAAGGCAATAGAGCCATTCTTGCCAGGGCAATGACACTCATTGAGAGCACGCACCCCAAGCACCATAACCTGGCCGGTGACATTCTGGACAAAATTATGCCGCTGGTCGGTAAAGCCAAGCGGATTGGTATTACCGGTGTTCCGGGTGCAGGCAAAAGTACCCTGCTGGAAGCCTTGGGTATGTATTTGATCAAGAGTGGTTTAAAAATAGCCATTATTGCTATTGATCCCAGTAGCAGTATCAGCGGGGGCAGCATTCTTGCCGATAAAACAAGAATGACCACTTTACTTCGGGAGCATAACGCTTTTATTCGTCCGGTTCCCGCCGGGGGACATTTGGGCGGCACCAGCCGAAGAACCCGAGAACTGACTTTTCTTTTGGATGCGGCGGGTTTTGATGTCGTCTTTATTGAGACGGTGGGTGTGGGGCAGTCTGAAATTGAGGTGGTTGATTTGGTGGACTTTTTTTGTCTGGTGCAAATTGCCGGGGCAGGGGATGAGCTTCAAGGTATCAAAAAGGGGGTTATGGAAGTTGCGGATCTTGTTGTCATTAACAAGTGTGATGGCGATAATAAAACAATGGCTGAAATTGCCAGAGCTATGCTTAAAAATGCGTTGCATATAGTAAAGCCCAAATATACGGAATGGCAGGCACAGGCGTTAACGTGTAGCGCAAGAGATAATACGGGAATCAAAAATATTTGGGAGGTTGTCGAACTATTTTATGCCACTATGGAGCCTGCCGGAAAAGTGGCATTGCTACGGAAGGGGCAAAATGTACGCTGGATGAAGCGTCAAATTGAGGAAAATGTTATCACTATGATTTATAACACTCAGGATATTAAAGAGTTGTATGGTAAAACTAAAGCCAGTGTGGAGAGTAATCAGCTTTCGCCACGACATGCCGTAGAGACTGTCAGTCAATACATTGCTGAAAAATTAACTTATGATGGCTTGAAATGAATAATTATGAATTTGTAAACGTTGAACTTAAAGACAGAGTCGGTATTATTGAGTTTAATTATATTAAAAAATTGAACGCGTTGAGCGAATGCTTTATTCAAGAGATTTTGAAAGCCTTGACAGAACTGAATGTTCCCGAGATTCGCTGTGTTATTTTGCGAGCGCCCAAGGGCAGCAAAGTATTCTCATCCGGCCATGACATCAGTGAACTGCCCAAGGCCAAGCGCGATCCTCTGCCGCTAAGCTATCAAGACCCGTTGCGTATTCTTACGCGCACCATTCAGCGTTATCCGAAACCTGTTATTTCCATGATTGAAGGAAGTGTGTGGGGCGGCGCTTTTGAATTGATCATGAGTACCGATATCGTTGTTGCCAGTAATAAATCCACCTTTGCCATGACGCCGGTTAATTTGGGTGTTCCTTATAATGTTGTGGGCATTCATAATTTGATTCGCGATGCGGGCTTGCATGTGATGAAGGAAGTTATTTTTACCGCGACCCCGATTTCTGCTGAACAGGCTTTAAAGATTGGCATATTAAACCATATTGTTCCGGATGAGGAGTTGGAAAGTAAAACCCTTGCCATTGCCAATCTAATCTGTGAAAAAGCACCGCTTGCCATCGCGGTCATTAAAGAAGAAATGCGTGTTTTGTGTGAAGCAAATGCCATTAATCCGGATGAGTTTGAGCGGATTCAAGGGCTTAGACGATACGTCTATGACAGTCTTGATTATAACGAAGGACTCACCGCATTTTTTGAGAAAAGAAAACCTAATTTCATTGGGAAATAAGGTCTACCCACTTTAGTCAGGACAAAAATACCGAAGTTAGACCTGTCAGGTTTTATAAACCTGACAGGTCTGCCCCGTGTTAATTTGATAGCCAAAATAAAGTGTTAAGTGACTCGTCAACAATACCCCCCTGCAAAAGTTAAGTTAAGCAACCAACTGGAGTAAAACAGCTTTAGCTGTTTTTACAGGCAATAGCTGAAGCGATTGCACTCCTGTTTTTTAAACAGCTTGCGCTTAATTTAACGGCATTGGGTGGCGGACTATTTTACCGGTAACAGGATTAAATCATGACGCGCTATTCAGTATTAACGCCGGAAGAAGCGGCCGGTATTATTAACAATAATGATATGGTCGCTTTTAGCGGATTTACCGCTGCCGGATCTCCAAAAGTGGTACCCATTGCACTGGCCCTTCGAGCTACGGCGCTGTATGAAAAAGGTGAAGAATTTTCCATAAGATTAATTACCGGCGCTTCTGTGGGTGCCCAAGTTGATGATGAGTTGGCGGCTGCAAAGTG
>Ga0007792_10000637_pt1 | contig 12614 bp, 10 predicted proteins | sample CryBogmetaGMA6M_FD_60371 | JGI IMG/M metagenome (GOLD analysis project Ga0007792, IMG submission 60371) | Freshwater microbial communities from Crystal Bog, Wisconsin, USA - MA6M | ecosystem: Environmental > Aquatic > Freshwater > Lake | place: Crystal Bog, Wisconsin, USA | collected 2009-07-06
ATTATGACAGATAAAAAACCCACGCTTGGCTTCATAGGTATCGGTTTAATGGGCAAACCCATGACCTTACGTTTATTGAAGGCAGGCTTTAGTGTCAACGTATGGAATCGCAGCCCTGAAAAACTTTCCCCCGTGACTGATGCGGGCGCTAACGGGTGCTCATCCATTGCCGAACTAGTCAAAGCGTCCGACATTATTTTATTATGTTTGGCAGATACCCTGGCTGTTGAAACGGTTATACGCAATGACATTATGGACAATGGTTCAGCAAACCAGTTGCTGATTGACTTATCCAGCATCCATCCCGAGAACACTCGACAATTAGCTGCCATGCTGCATAAAAAATGCGGCATGGACTGGGTAGATGCGCCCGTTTCAGGCGGTGTTACGGGAGCCGAACAAGGCAACCTGGCGATTATGGCAGGTGGCAGCCTGGAAAACATCAATATTGCGCGTGTCGTCCTGGCTCCGCTTTATAAGCAACTGACTCACATGGGTGACTTGGGCAGCGGGCAGATCACCAAGATTTGCAACCAAATGATTGTCAGCTGCAATGTGCTGGTTATCGCCGAAATGATCGCGCTGGCCCGGCAAGCCGGTGTCGCTGCCGAAAAAATACCGGAAGCCCTGTCCGGCGGCTTTGCTGACTCAAAACCCTTGCAAATCATCGGCCCGGAAATGGCAACTGGCACCTTTGAGCCGATAAAATGGTACGTTAAAACCTTATTGAAAGATTTGAATATGGCCGTCGATTTAGCCATTACGCAAGGCCAAGCCATCCCCATGTCCGGCTTGGCCGCTCAACTTATGCAATTGCACGGCAGTCATGGTTGCTTGGAACAAGATCCTTCAACCTTAATTAAATTATTTACTAAAAACAATGCTTAACTTCAGTGCTAATTTAAGTTTGTTGTTTACTGAAATAGAACTTATCAACCGCTTTAAAGCGGCTAAAAATGCAGGCTTTGACGCTGTTGAAATACAATTCCCCTACAGCCTGAGCGTAGAAATTCTAAAAAATACACTGGAAGAGCAACAGTTAAAGCTGGTGTTGTTTAATGTGGATGCCGACGATCTATTACAGGGAGGTGAAGGACTTGCCTGTGTGCCTGAAAAGCGGGCTCAATTCCGCCAGGCAATCGCTGAAACACTTGACTATGCAAAGCGGTTAAAACCAGAAGCCATCAACGTACTACCTGGACGATGTTTTAATGAAAAACGAAAACAGGACTACCTGATAACCTTCAAAGAAAATCTGAGTTTTGCTGTTGAAGCCTTTGCGCTCTTGGGTATTAAAACAGTTTTTGAAGCTATCAATAGCCACGACATGCCTGGATTTATCATCCATAACGGGCAACAAATGCTTGATATATTGGACGAGCTCAACCACACAATGCTGTTTATGCAATACGATATTTATCATGCGCAGATGATGAACGACCAACCGGATGAATTTATTGCCCAACACGCCAATAAAATCGGCCATATTCAATTTGCAGATTGCCCTGGTCGCGGCCAACCGGGTACTGGACATATTAATTTTGAAAGGATTTTCCGGGCAATTGAAAAGTCAGGTTATTCAGGCTGGGTTGGCGCTGAATATAACCCGATTGGAACAACATCAGAAAGTTTGGACTGGCTTTGACGAGTAGTTTTAGTCACCAAGGCATTTAAAAACAGGCCATTAATAGTTTTTTTCATCACAAAGCCATTCTTGAGCAGTGCCGAAGGAGCAAGAAGCTTTCTTTCCTCGTACCTTCAGGGCGATAATCTTTTAAATATTTATCTGTTATTAATGAGAAATCAGCGCCCTTTCTCTACGTAAGCCATTGATAGTTATCGACCCGACTTTTTCATCTTAGTGTCACACTTAAGGTGCTCTTAAGACTTGCCAAGTTAAAATTACCCCAACGTTAAAACATTAACGTTAAAAACTTGAAGCAAAACAATTGCTTTAAGGCGACAAGGCAAAGAATCAAGCGGCCTGGACATAATCCGACACCCCTGATTCTTTATATATGGCCAACTACTTTAACAGGCCATAGATTTTAATTAAAAAAGGCTTTTTATTTATGAATAAACTGATACTGGCAGTTTTTGTTGTTGTTACCTACAGTTATTTTTCTAATCCAATACAATCAGCAGAGGCATCAGGTCGTCACACGACTCGCATGTCAAATGCTCATACCACCAAGCACCATTCAAAAACCCATCATCAAAGCACTGCGTCCTGGTATGGCGCTGATTTTCATGGTAAAAAAACCGCTAACGGCGAAAGATTCAACATGTATGCAATGACTGCGGCACACAAAACACTGCCTCTTTCATCTTACGCTGAAGTTACCAACCTAAAAAATCATCGTAGCGTTATCGTACGCATCAATGATAGAGGGCCTTTTCATGGCAAAAGAGCATTGGATTTATCTTATGCTGCCGCAAAAGAACTCGGCATTAAAGGAACCGGTTCAGTACAGATTACTCCGCTAGGGCACGATCAAACAGTGGCAATGTTAAGCCAGTAAACCCAACAAACACAATTTACCTTCTTAAACTCAATGGACACTTGCAAGTTTTGTAGGGCGACTAGCTAAAGCTAACCGCCCTACCACATTTCTTTTCTGAATAATGAGCCATCCAAAATCCTTAACCGCCGAGATAATCACCCGAGATTATTTGCTGTCGTGTTGAAACATCATGATTGTACAAATACACCCAAGCCACCACCGAATCACCACTGACAAGCTCTATTGAACGCTGCTTTCGACTATATTCATGAGGCACCGGAAATCGGTCACTACATTCTTCATATTCGTCCAACCGCTCTAATAACGACTGTTGATCAAGGATTTTATACAGCTCACCAAAAACCTTATGACTGGCATCACTGGATTCAATAGCGCCGGGATAGCCACACACCTCATATAATATTCCAGACATAACCCCCTCTGAAAAATACGCGCAGTAATTGGCTAATAAATGCTGATTGCTTGAAGCTATTTGTTTACGCAGCGTGCCATAAACAAATATAAATTCAGTCGCCATAATTAAACTACTGACCTGATTTTTCTTGTACGATTACTTATTCTGCGCCACAACAACGCTTAAATTTCTTGCCGCTACCGCACGAACACAGCGCATTCTTGCCCCGATTAGTTTGCAATCCCACTATACCCATTGATTTAATCACACCATCCAGATAAAACCAGCGTCCGTTAATTTTCGTAAAGCGGCTGATTTCATTCATAACGTGTTCTTGATTATCCTGCATATAAAATGCCTTAAACGCCACCACGCCTTTGCTGTCTTTAATCCCGCCTTTTTTTATCTCGGTAATTTCCAGTCGTAACCAGTCAATATTTTCTCTGGAAAAATCTATCTTCTCAGGTCGCCGGGTTGCATCCCAAGTCTCCTGTAAATAAACCGCATTGTGCAAAACATAAGCCGTATAACGCGAACGCATTAACGCTTCAGCAGTTGCCGGTATTTTTTCGCCAGAATGAAATAGCCCGCAGCATTGTTGATAGTCAATACCGGAGCCGCAGAGACAGGGCGCTGGGGTGTTCAAAAGAGATTCCTTGTAGCAATATTACGAATTTGTTGTTGGCGCTGTTTAGCTTATGTACGTAACTGCGCTGTTAGCCATTATTTCAGTTTTTTCTGGTGAGTGATAAAACTTTAAGCGCAGGCTATCAGCGCAAAAATCAATATCCTGTTTTTGCCATTCAATGGAACGCCCTTTATCACCTATTTGCACTTGACTAAAAACAGCAGGATTTTTTAATAGCGTCATTACGCCTTTTTCCAGTAAGTCTTTAAAATCGGCAGTAATAACAACATTGTCGCTGTACGTTATATTGATGCTGTAATTATTTGCATCCGGTTTTATGGTTTTAATGTGATAAAACATGACATTACTCCAATGGCTCAATGGCAAAAGGAGGCTGCATATTTTTACAGAGCTCCCAATCCCGCAATAATTCTTCCTGGTGTAAAGCTGTCCATTCCAAAACCATCGACTTAACGCGTTTAGGCGCATCGCCTTTAATGATTTTAATAGGGCTAATTGTGATCACGAGCTCATATTCTCCGTATTCGGCATGAAAGTGCAGGGGCGTGGTCATCAAATGTTATTATTACGCGCAAATACCCTTCATCATGAATTCATTTTCAATTTCCAATAAATGCATTAAGCTCAGTATCTGGCTCATACGGTTTTAGGGGTTTGTCTGTTGTCCAAATATGCACTTGATTATGTTTTGTTTTTAAGTTGTTGGCTTCTAATACAATGGCTGAATCGGTAAAACCTAAACCTTGTCGGGAAAATTTCTCGGCAAAATCTTGTGCAAATTTTTCTAAACTATCACTCAACTCGCTTGCTACAGCAAAAGCGGCACAGGGTATGATATTGATAAATACTGTTTCAGGGTCAATCCCTTGTCTAACAGTCACAGAAAATATAGCAACTAATTTGCGTCGTTTTTTGCCATCTATGACATGTGCAATGTGATTGGCTAATTCAAATAATACGGGGATAGGTATGTATAATTTATTCCCTTGAGTGGTCGCATTTTTGAATCTGGCTTTAATTTCTTTTGCGAACGATTCCTTGAAATGCCCTGGAACTTCAAAAAGCTCTACCAGATAACTGGTATCAACAACAATGTAAGTTATCATGCAAATAAATCCAACCACGCTTGGGCTTTTTGCTTTTGTTCCTCTTTAAAGCCGGGCATTAAATAAGTTTCTAACACGTTGTGGGTTACCAAGTCGCCTAGTGAGCCTTTTTTTAATAACACATCAGAATCAGGAAGTGCCGACAAGGCTGTCAGTTTATCGACTTGTTCGCTGTGATCATAGTGACAAACCACGACACAATCTAATTGCTCAGGTGTTAAACCGTTTAATGTTGCTGGATTATGCGTAGTCACTAACACGCTCAAGTTACGCCGATGACTACATTCCCATATTGTATCGACTAATAATTTAACCCGCGAAGGATGTACACCATTATCTAACTCCTCAATAACCATCCTCGACCATTCCGGCACAGTTTCTAATGCTGTTAAAATGGCCAAAGCGCGTAACGTACCATCTGATAATAAACGGGCATCAATAATTGCTCCATCATCGCGTTTTAATGCCAGTAATACATCATTCGCCTGGGTAGTAATAAATTCAAAATCGATAAAAGGTTCTTCGGGTAATTGTTTTAATTTGTCTAATAATTGAGGCAATAACCATTGTGATGCTTCAACGTTTTTATCGTTAATTTTAATGCCATACAACACCGATGAAAGGTTTGAACCGTCTTTATTTAACTGACTCGCACCTATTCTTTCATATTGACGCATGAGACGAGGATGAAGGTCAAAGACAAATGCAGACATTAAGTGCCATTTAACTGTATCAGTGAAATCCATTGCCTCATGAATAGCGCTGTCTCTAACTTTTTTATTATAAAGCAGCGTGGTAATAGTAGGAGTATAACGCGACAAAACTGAACGATCGGCGGGTAATGATAAAGAAGGTTTGTTACCGCCTTTAGAAAAATTATCATAGGTAACATTTAAAACACCTGACAATTGCTCCGCATCAAAATAATCTCTATCATTAAGTCTCAATCGTTCCCTGTTAATACCTAACTGCCCAATAGAATTATCAACAACAATATTATAATTGATAGAAGGGTGGTTACTTTGCTTAAGATAAATAGCACTGAAGCCCAATTCAAAGAAGCTTTGCGAATTATTGCCTTTTCTCATGCACCCCTGTAATCCACCACGAATTTCAAAAGTACTCCCACTACCGCGCCCTGCATCACTAATTTCATACAAAAGCCGCCCACTAGCTAATTGTGCTAACAACTCCATGCCTTCAATAACATTGGTTTTACCAGAACCATTACGACCAATTAACAATGTCATAGGGCGCATTAAATCTATTTGGGCATTTTTAAACCCTTTAAAATCGTAAAAATGATGCATAATCGCATTGCCCGGGAATTAAAAATTTATTCGAGTAAAGCAAATAAAAAAGGGTGAACACTGCTCACCCTTTTTAAACAGTTTTACTCAGCCGTTTCTTTCTGCTTCATCAACAAATAATCCAGCCACAGATTGGATAATTTTTCCTGCACGGTATTTTGCCGTAAACGTGCATTCAAATGCGGAAAATCGACTTTATCCAAATCCTGATCCTGGTTGTAGCAGGAATAAACAAAGGTTTCTTTACCCGTCTCGGCATCAATATGTTTACACATACACTGAGCACAGATACCTTTCATCATGCACTGCATGGGTGAGTTAATTGAACCGACTGCGTGATGGGCTTTATTGAGGTACGGTTTTAGCACATCAAAACGGGCGGATTTTACTGCCGCCATCATACGATCTGAACCGATAACGATAAGATGATCAACATCCGCCAGTGAAATGGGTTGCTCACCCAATTCGCCGGTAGCATAGGCCACCATACATTCCAGAATATTACCGACAAATGTTTTATCTTGGGGACGGGTGGGTACAATCGCTTCCACGCCTTCGCCTTTATCAACGGCCCAGATAATTAAATCAGCGGCCGCTTCAACATCTTCAACTTTGAAGCGGTCTTGGGGATTTTTATAGCCCGCAAAATAAATGACGCGGTTACCCGCCGCCCGCATTGCTTTACCAATGGAAAACAGCACAGCATTACCCAAACCGCCACCCAGTAATAATATGGTTTGATTGGCGGGTATTTCAGTCGGAGCACCGGTTACGCCCATGATGACCAGCGGATCACCGACTTTCCAGGTTGCGCAAAGGCGCGAAGAAGAACCCATTTCCAGTGCAATCAAGGAAATTGTGCCTTTTTCTTTGTCGACTTCCGCACCGGTCAACGCCAATCCTTCCGCAACCAATGCCGTACCTTCAACTGTTGGCGCAATGGCTTCGTAGTTTTGCACCCGATAAAATTGTCCGGGATGAAATTTTTCAGCTTGCATTGGCGCTTTTACAATCACTTCGATGATCGTCGGTGTCAATCGGTTAATGGCGACGATAGTGGCTTTGAAAGAGGCATCCAAGCGTGCAAACAGGTCTTTTAAGGCCGCATCACGTTCCGGCTGTTGTGCCGGATTTAGATTGGCCAGTTGTTGTTCAAATAATTTAACAATGTAGGGGTAACCATTTTTGGCGCTGGCCATCGCTTTTACCACATTGCCGGCATAGACCGGATGATTGTCGCCGTAAAAGCTGATAAATTTACCGTCTTTTTGATAGGACGTAAGCGGTGCAGGTTTACCCAGCTTAGGGAATGCTTCATCGCTCATCGGCAATAATTCAACAGAATCGTTTGTCCATTCAGGTTCATAGCGCTGGAAAAACCATTTATCCATCACAAACGTGTCGGGGTATTCGCTTTGATAAATCGTGTTGGGCGAAGTACCCGCTGCCACATACAAACTGCGTAACGGAACCTTGATGATCTGTCCCGAGCTTTTCCAACGACCCTCTTCTGATACCAATCTCTCAAAATCGACGGCATTCAAATGCCCGTATTCGTCGGCATCTGCACTCAGCGGACTCATGCCTTCTGCCAAGGCAATGCCTTCTTCCAGTGCCTTGTTGATTTCTTCATGGTTTTGGCGATACGCGGGGGCATCATTGATGCCTTTGCGATAAAACAGCGTTACGCCACCCCATGATTCCACCAACGGTTGAAAATGCGGTTGTTCACTTTCAGCTTCAGCGCGTTGGCGTTCGGCGTGGATAGCTTTTCCATGCTCTAAAAATTCATCAAGGATAAGCGTTTCTTCTTTATCGTAACGACCACGAACTACCTGCTCACCATAGGTTTTGACCAGTGTTTCGTAACGATGCAGTATTTTTTCCACTTGCGCAGGATAATACGCCATCAACTCGGTTGCGGTATCCATCGCGGTTAAACCGCCGCCAATCACACCCGCAGGCAAACGCACCTGCAAATTCGCCATTGAAGATTTCTTGGCCGCGCCAGTCAATTGCAAGGCCATCAGGAAATCCGAGGCTTTGCGGATGCCTCGCATCAAATTGTTTTTAATATCAATAACGGTGGGCTTGCCTGCGCCGGACGCGATACAAATATGATCAAAGTCCATGCTCCAGGCATCTTCAATGGTCAATGTCCCGCCAAAACGGACGCCGCCATAAGCACGAAACGCTTCACGCCGTTGTAGCGTCAGGTAAATAACTTTTAGAAAGTTTTTGTCCCAGCGAACGGTAATACCATATTCAGCTACACCACCAAAACCTGCCAAAATACGTTTATCCAAATCTTCGTAGAGATCATTAAAATCAACAATCGGTATGGGCAGCGTGTTTGCATCACCGGTTAACGCTACCGGCAAAGGCTCCAACTTTAAGCCGTCAATACCGACCACACCAAAGCCTTCATTTAACAAATAATGGCTCATTGTATAACCGGCGGGGCCCAAACCGACCACCAAGGCATTTTTGCCATTATAAGGCAACATGGTAGGGCGCTTAACGTTTAACGGATTCCAGCGGGTCAGCAAACTGTATATTTCAAAACCGTAAGGCATGAACAACACATCAGTCAGCACATTGGTTTCAATTTGCGGAATGTCAACGGGGTCGGTTTTTTGATAAATACAGCCTTTCATGCACTCATTGCAAATACGATGACCGGTACCCGGGCACATCGGATTATCGATAATGATAATGGCCAACGCGCCAATATTATCGCCTTTGCGTTTAACCAAATGCATTTCCGATATTTTTTCATCCAGCGGACAGCCGATAGTCGTCACACCCAGCGGATCAATTTTAAAGGTATTGGTTTTTTTGTTTCGCATGCCTTTTGAGCATGAATCGGTATCGCGTTCGTGGCAATAAATACAATGATTAACTTCTGACAATACCTGCCGTTGATTAAGGCGTGGATCTGTCAATTTAAAGCCATCCCTGCGGCGGCGATGTTCCAAACTACCCATCCACGCAGTAAATTCACCACGATCTACGGTGTCATGCCCAACCAAATGATCAAAATCACGTTTTTCAGGGAATTTAAAACTCAACCAGTCAGCGACTATATCGTTATCTTCTTGAGCGACAAAGCTCCAACGTTGCACAACATCCATTAAGCCGCTGATAAATTCAGCCGCATCCGCTGTATTAATAATATCGCTAAATTCAGTTGCCGCCAGTTCATGGACTGCCAATTTTGCACGTAACGCAGCAACTTGTTCATCCGCATTTTCGTAATCGCTGGCTTTACCTTTGGCAAGCAGTTTGTAATGACTGGACAATAAGCCAATCACTGCACCAACACGCGCAACGCGGTGCTCAGGGTCATCATCTTGATTGGCTTCAGGAAAACCGGCCTCAATCAACAAATCGAAACGGTTCAGGACAGCAGATATAGCCCAGTCACTGGTATCTTGGCCTTTAAACACAACGCCCAGCTTTTCTACCACTTCATTTTTATAGGTAAAAATGGTGTCAATTTCATCCTTGATTTTGACGCTTTGCACTTGATGTTGCTCAGACACATTGAACAACTTGGCGACAAACTGACCGACATAAGGCCCCATGTTTACCAGCAACTCGGAAATCTCCTCCGGTTTCAGCCCTTCACCCTGGTTTTGGCGATAAGCGGCAAACTTGTTGTAGAGCTCAACATCATGATTTTTAATCGACCCATCAAACACATCCAGTAAATCTTTTAGGCGGACAGCATCGTATAAATCGGCGTAAGTGAAGCTAGGGATTCCAAGGGTTAAAGTATGTTGTTCCATAAGGCTTATGTTTGATTAGCTTACATCTGTGCAAACAAGTCACTAAAAGCAGGACTGCTTAAACAGCTAGGGTTACTGAAAGGTATTATTTAATGATATATTCTAAGTAAATATGACTAATTTATCCACCGATAATGTTTACAGTGCAATTGCTGCAAGCATGTGCGGTTCTTGACATCCTGTTCAGAATGCCATTTTGGGTGTTTAGTGACGTACAACTGGAGAGCAGGTAGGGAAAATTAACAATTTGAAGGATTGGTGATAATTAATCCCGCCTATGCGGCTCATTTCATTGCACAAGGCAAAATACGAAAAACGTCACATCACATTAACAGGACTATCAATGAACTGAAATTTCCAAAATAACCCAATCCTGGAAACGAACGAAACGTGACGGGATAAATTCCCCGCCACGCCTGAACTTTGCATCTAAATTAATCCGCCTGCCGTCTTAAAAACGCCGGGATATCCAAATAATCAAGATCTATCTCTTTTTTAGCCTGAGCACCAAAACGTGTTTCCCTGGTTTCGTGCTTGCCGCCGTTACGCATGACGGTTGGCTTATCCAATTCATTATAATTTGCGTTACTGGTCGTCGGTTTCTGCATCATTTTAACCGGTGCTTTAACGGCCAAAGGAGGCGCACCCATGCCGGTAGCTACCACGGTAACTTTGATTTCATCGCCCAACGTTGAATCAATAGCCATACCAATTTTGATAATGGCATCTTCTGAAGCAAACTCGTGAACGATATTGCCGACTTCGTTAAACTCGGCAACACCCATATCAGCGGCAGAAATATTAACCAGAATGCCGCGTGCACCTTGCAAATTGATATCTTCAAGCAATGGACAAGCGATGGCTTTTTCAGCGGCTTCCCGTGCGCGATGTTCGCCAGATGCCGAACCCATGCCCATAATAGCCGCACCCATTCCAGACATAACGGTTCTAACGTCAGCAAAATCAACGTTAATCATGCCAGGATGAACAATCAGCTCGGTAATACCTTGTACGGCATCCAGCAACACGTCATTGGCCGCTTTAAACGCATTCATCAAGGATACGTTATTACCCAGCACCGGCAATAATTTCTGATTGGGAATAGTGATTAATGAATCCACGTATTTTTCAAGCTCTACAATGCCCTGCTCTGCAACCGCCTGTTTCTTTTTGCCTTCAAACAAAAAGGGCTTGGTCACTACAGCAACCGTTAAGATACCCATTTCTCTTGCGATTTGTGCAATAACAGGAATGGCGCCTGTACCCGTACCACCGCCCATACCGGCAGTCAGAAAAACCATATCTGCGCCCTGTAAGACTTCTTTAATACGGTCTTTATTTTCTTCTGCGGCATGTTTGCCAATTTCCGGATTGGTACCGGCACCCAAACCTTTGGTTAATTCAACGCCTAACTGGATTACCGTATCAACCGTTAGTTTTCTTAACGCCTGCGCATCGGTATTTGCGCAAATAAACTCAACCCCTTCAATATGACAGCCAACCATGTGATTAACTGCATTGCCACCACCACCACCGACACCAATCACTTTGATGACTGCAGTTTCACTATACGTATCAACCAATTCATATTTCACGACACTACCCCTTAAATAAACAAAACTATTAAAAATTACCCTGAAACCAGTTTTTCATTTTTGAAAACCAACCCAAACCATCAGAATCACTACTTCTTCCCAAGTTCTGATGGTCTTTTCCATACATTAACAATCCGACTCCTGTAGAGTGAATGGGGTTTCTCACCACTTCTGTTAAGCCGGTCACATTTTGTGGGCCACCCATTCGAACCGGCATGTGAAAAATTTCTTCTGCCAGTTCGATGAGTCCCATTACTTTTGAACTGCCACCGGTCAATACGATCCCGGCGGCTATTAATTCTTCATTGCCACTGCGTCTAAGCTCAGACTGTACCAGCAGCATCAATTCTTCATAACGCGGCTCAATAATCTCGGCCAAATTTTGCATTGAAATCTTGCGGGGCGCCCTGTCCCCAATACTGGGCACTTCAATAATGCCATCAACATTTGCCAATTGCGTTAATGCACAGGCATATTTTCGTTTGATATCTTCTGCATTTATTGTTGGCGTGCGTAATGCGACCGCGATATCGTTAGTCACCTGATCGCCGGCAATCGGTATAACAGCGGTATGCTTAATGGCACCTTCAACAAAAATGGCAATATCCGTTGTGCCGCCGCCAATATCAATTAAACAAACGCCTAATTCTTTTTCATCCTCTGTAAGCACAGAATTACAAGATGCCAATTGCTCAAGTACGATATCCTCAACTTCCAGCCCACAGCGACGAATACATTTAATAATGTTCTGGGATGCGCTAACGCTACCCGTAACCATGTGTACTTTGGCTTCCAGACGAATACCTGACATTCCGATGGGCTCTTTAATCCCGTCCTGGAGATCAATGACAAACTCCTGCGGCAAAATATGTAAAATTTTCTGGTCGGCAGGAATAGCAACTGCACGAGCAGAATCAATCACTCTGTCAATATCGTATTGCGTGACTTCTTTATCTTTGATTGCCACAATGCCATGAGAGTTAAGGCTTCTGATATGACTCCCCGCAATACCTGCAAAAACCGACTTGATCTGGCATCCTGCCATAAGTTCAGCTTCTTCAATGGCTTTCTGTATGGAATGAACCGTTGACTCCAAATTAACTACAACGCCTTTTTTAAGTCCGCGCGATGGCGTAGTGCCTATGCCTATTATTTCTATATTGCCATCACTGGTGAGCTCACCAACAATAGCCGCGACTTTTGATGTTCCAATGTCCAAACCGACTATTAAATTACGCTCTGTT
>Ga0007792_10000638_pt1 | contig 12611 bp, 9 predicted proteins | sample CryBogmetaGMA6M_FD_60371 | JGI IMG/M metagenome (GOLD analysis project Ga0007792, IMG submission 60371) | Freshwater microbial communities from Crystal Bog, Wisconsin, USA - MA6M | ecosystem: Environmental > Aquatic > Freshwater > Lake | place: Crystal Bog, Wisconsin, USA | collected 2009-07-06
AAAAAGTATTCTTGATCAGGTTGCCCGCGACAATTCACAACTGGAGCATGATGAGGTAACCAGCCTGAATAACCGCTTGATTGGTGCCAATATTGTGTCACGCTTGGCAGGTCAATATCAGGATCGGGAAAAATTACGCACTTATATTCGCGACATTGTCGCCAGTACCCAGACATTTATGCGCTTTAATCAAAGCGAAATTACCACCCAACCCAGTGCGGTGATGGCAGTTATTCTGCCGCGTTGTGATGAGGAAAATATTTTTCGTGATGAGCTAGCTAAATTATTTATGAGTAATCAAATACCTGGCATTTCGATGTGCATTGTGGACAGTGCTCGCAATCTTAATCAGATCTCGTTGATTAGTTTCAAATTTGGCTTTCCGTTACGGTATTTGCAGCCCGTTCAATTTCTGAAAGAAAAATATGATTTGCGTTTACAACAAAATCCCTCTCGTGCCCGTCTTGAGGTACACATTGAGGATCATCCAGCCGACCGGTTACCGGAATTATTTCGCCCACGTCCCGATCAAATGGGCAATCGTATTTTACCTTTATACCAATTGGCAATAGCGTTGGAATTGTTGCAAGCCCAGCACGACCAAGCCACCAATAAGCAACGTTGGCGATTAGAGACCTTGGATGCTGATAGTTTATCTGAATATCACTTTTATCCAGATGATGTGCTTTCCCTTTTAGTGGCAACATCCGATGTTGGCGTGTTATCCGCTGGTGTATTACAGGAAGCGCTTAATAGTGCGACTGAAGAACAAGTGTTTTATCTTGAAAAAGCGGTTTATCCCGTTATCAAATCTGAACTTTATAAAACCGCTACTAATCGAGAGGCCTTAAAAGCCAAATTACGCGACCAATTAGGTATTGTGTTAACGCATCGTAGCAATAATGTTGAAGATCCTGTTTACATAAAATTACGCGAGAGTACCAAAAATGCCATCGCTTTAATAGAAAGTTCACTGTGATAATTATAATCCTTGGAGTTTAGTTATGGCACAAACAACAAAAGCCAGATGCGGCAATCGTGTCAATTGTGATCTAGCACTCAGCGGTGAGTTAATTGAAATCCCCGAGGATGGCAGATGCCCTGAATGTCGACAACCTTTACAGTCTGTGGCCGATAACAGTAATAGCGCAACTAATGAAGCACGTCGTAAACGTATTCGCTTAATCGCATTGAGTGGAGGGCTGCTAAGTTTGTGTTTAGTCGGACTATTGATATGGAAATTGAGTGGTACTGACACCACGCCTCCTGAAGCCACGGATATGGATCTAGCCAGCATGGAAGCGTCTAACAATAGCCAAGTCATTGAACCACCCGTTGCTGAACCCGTGATTAAAACACCCGTTGCTGAACCCTTACCCGATGCGCCATCGTTGGAAACCCAACAACATATTAAACAAGGAATGATATTTGTATCTTTAGCAAAGCAGAATTCAAAAAACCGCAGTGAAAATATCAAAAACGCCTTGGTTGAATTCGATACTGCTGTTAAACAAGAAGAAGCTAAAGGCCGCTGTTTTGCTACTGCTTATATGAATCGTGGCATTGCCTATTGGCAAGACAAAAAATTAAATCTTGCCGAAAAAGATTTGCTTAAAGCCAGTGAATGCGATGCTAAAGATCCCATTATTTTTTATAACTTGGCGTCCTATTACTCGGCAATCAACAAAACTGACTTAGCTTTGGAACCATTAGATAAAGCACTTAATCTGGGATTTGATGATTGTGAGATATTGCGCAAAGACCCTGATTTGAAAAATCTGCGTAAACAAGATGATTTTCGTAGAACCTTAGAGAATCACAAGTTGTTTTGTGTGCGATAGGGATTAATCAAACGGGTATGGTTATTTTTTAATTTCGCACTGAAAGCACTGTTGATTATTAGGCTGTCCATGTTTTTTGTATTTCCTCCTGCATCTATTAAATTATTATTTTGTCCATAACAAAAAAAGATGCATGGAATGATGGCAAATTAATTGAGTTAAGAATTAGGATATAAAGAAAATGAAAAAAATTTCAATTTTAGTGCTTTCTACAATAGCGTGCTTTGAGGTGATGGCTGCGCCACCGCCTGAGCCTGTCGTTAAACTTGGCGGAAGCTGCCCGAATGGTTATGTTTCCAGTGGTGGTTCCTATTGCGCCCCCACTGGTAATGCACGCTTTGCAATACATAGAATAGGGAGCAGTTGCCCTAATGGTTACATCACCAGCGGCGGAAATTATTGTTTGGCCACTAATGACAATGCTAAAACTGCGATACCTAAAGAGGGTAATAGCTGTCCAAATGGTTATATTACGAGTGGAAGCAATTATTGCTTGTCCAACAAGTAATTTTAACCCATCTGTTAATTAAAGTTAGGATAATCAGTCGTGGTAAATATCGAATCGCAAAGCTGCAATACGGGTCTTCATTGGTACATGTTTTAGAAAAAGAATTAAGAATAAATTTAACACATAGCCACGTCAATTTTTGAAAAAGGAAAATAGCTATGAGCGTAATCGGTAATTTTTTGTGGTTCGTTTTGGGTGGTGTGATAATGGGTCTGGCATGGTGGCTTATAGGCTTAGTGGCATTTATAACTGTCATCGGTATTCCTTGGGCTAAGGCATGCTTTGTAATGGGTCAATTTACATTTTTCCCTTTTGGTAAAGAAGTAATTAGTCGACAAGAACTTAATTTAAAAGAGGATATTGGCACCAGTTTTTTGGGCAGTATTGGCAACATCATTTGGTTCATTTTTGCTGGTTTTTGGCTTGCTATTGGGCATGTACTGTCAGCTATCGCGTGTTTCATAACTATCTTAGGGATTCCGTTTGGTATTCAGCACCTAAAGCTAGCTGGACTTGCTCTTGCGCCAATAGGTATGACTGTTGTCACCAAAGAAGTTGTGGCTGCTGCACGCAAATTTAATGCAGAAGCGTTAGTAGCGAAACTGCACGAAAGCCCTTCCTCGACTACCAACTTAACATGGGATAATTATCCAAAACAAATTAATAATGAAGGCGCGGCTACTGAATCAAAATGGTATGACAAGACTTGGCTTGTCATCGTTCTTTGTATCCTTTTTTTTCCAGTTGGTCTTTATGGTCTATGGAATAATTCTTCCATATCAAAAGGCTGGAAAATAGGAGCAACCATAGCAATTGCTTTAATCGTTCTATGGCGACCTGACAAATATGAAACAGCCAAGCTATCTGTATCCAACTCACTTCCCCCTAGTTCAAGTGAACAGAAAGAGCAAAAACCAGTATTAATTACCGCAAATCTTACAGAGGGAACAAAACAGACAGAGCAACAATCTGCTTTAGAAGTCAATCCACCAGATATTCACCAGATATTAAAGTGGGAGATGTTTTTATTAATGAATATATCGATCCATTGCACCCAGAAAATAATTATAAAACCGAAAGAACTGTAATTTTTACGGATGATGATTCAATTGAATTATCAGTTATAAATCTAAACAGTAAGTCAGGTAAAAAAAGATTATTAAAATTCAATAAAGAATGGAATTTAATAGCCACACGAAATTCAGACAATAGTGGTTTTGATTATTCACCCCCCTTAAAGTATTTTGAATTTCCATTATCACCTGGAAAAACTTGGCAGCAAGCATCTACTGAAACTAACATAAAGACTGGTATCATTAGAAAACACAATATTTCAGGCGCTGTAGGTGAATGGGAGGACATTACGGTTCCAGCAGGAACGTTTCATACTATAAAAATCAGTTTAAATACGGGAGTATTTAACCCCGATACTGGTGAAAAAATTACAGGTACAGATATTTCATGGTATGCACCAGATGCAAAACGTAGTGTTAAATCAGAAATAACTTCTCACAACGAAACGAATAACACTGAACAGCATTCAGTTACGCAATTGATTAGTTTTAACAGAGATAAAACAAAGTCAGCGAATGAAGGCGACAATAGCTCATCAACATCTAGTTCATCTTCCTATAACCCCTATAGGGAAGTTCCTGAATCCATAAAATTAGAATTAGCTGCTAAGTTCAAACAAACAAAACAAGCCGCTGAACAAGGTAACATTGATGCGCAACTTGAACTTGGCAATATGTACCGCTATGGTCTAGGTGTACCAGAAGATAACTCAAAAGCTATTGAGTGGTATAAAAAAGTGGCAAAACAGGATAGCAATAATAAAAGTTTTGCACGAGCTCAACTCGAAAGCATGGCTACGAGCGGTGAATGTGAAAGTACAGGTGATCCTACTCATATTCCGGGAATCAAGGGGACAGTTATGCAGAATATCTGATGCAAATAATACACCAGCCATATAAATTAATTTTACATATAAATACTTATTTGGATTTACACTCTATGAAAAATATATTATTACCGACAATTTCTGTTTTACTTTTTTTCACAACACCATTAATTGCAGAAGAAACAATCTCACAAAAACTACCATTCATAGGAGAAAGAACTTTTAATTTTGATGGCGGGAGTGGAACAGAGCGATACATTAAGATAAAAAAAGATGGATACACCATTGTAGGTAGTTGTGGAGCTCCTGGATTAGCGCTTGAAGGAGAAGATAACTGTTATGTGGATTATAAAGGTAAATATTCAAATCCTTTGATCATAAAGAAAGACGAAAAACTCTTAATCCATGAAAACAAAATATATTCTTTAAATAAAGATGATTCGGTTGAGGTAGGATGTAAAGGAGATACTGTCCCTTGTGAGTCGGAACTTTACGAATCTACCTTAGCACCAACGAGTTCAATGGCTAAGAAATCCAGTAACACCAAGATGGTTTCTGTCCCACAGATTGATGGGAATTGTGTGAATCCAGAGGAGGTAATTAAAGCCGCTGGCTTGAAACCCAAAATAATCTCAGTTCATGGACCCATTGATAATGATGCCAGTGGTGGTGGCTGTGCATATCGACAGTCTCCAAAAGCTGGGACAATGGTAAAAAAAGGAAGTAAAGTGACTTTCCGATCATGGTGGGAGGCTGGTTGATCTGGCAAGTAAAAGGGGTAATGTGGTAAGCACTGCACTGTTGAATTTGAACTGAGGTATGAGTCCGTAACAAAACTGTGAGTTATTTAATAATTTCGCCTAACCCAAGGCTCCAACGGAGCGCAGGGTAAACGCAATTTTTGAATTTAAATCCGTATCAGCCGCAGTCGCTTAATTTAGCCTTATTCTTCAATTCTTGGTTTTGTTAATGCAAATAATTTTTAAATCAGGAGTTTTTGTGAATAATTTACGCAATTTTAGCTATATAATTTTGTTCACTTTACTTATGAGCATTGCCCAAATAAGTTTTGCTAAAACATCAGACTTGCCACACTTCAAGAAAAATGAAAGTTATACCAACGTTCGTGCCAAAATGATTAAAGCAGGCTGGAAGCCATTTCACACAGAAGATGCTGATGTTTGTTCAGAAGGTGACTCGCGTTGCCTAGGTAGACCAGAAATGGAGTCCTGTGCAGGAACTGGCATGGCAAATTGCAAGTTCCTTTGGACAAAAAATGAAAAACAATTGCAATCTGTACAGTTGGCGAAGATGCCACCTATGACGGAATTTGTAATTGATACTCATAGTATTTCGGTCAATTTAGGATTGTTCAAGAACTCATTCGAGCCACAATACTTTAGATTAAGAACTTAAGCGGATTACTGGGATAACTGAACCCTGATTTTATAACAACGAAGGAATAAAGGGTAACTTTCCGAAAAGAGAGCTACCGTCTCTGTCTCGTTCAAAAAACGACTTATCTGGCTTCATTATTTTACTTGCCCCGTTTTCTGATCGGTATAATGCTAGAGCCATTTGCCCTGCTCTGTAAGCCTTGATATTTCTAGTCTGTAGCGCCCCGTAAAACTCGTTCACCCCAATTTTCAACGGTAGAATCAAGGTTTGAGGGGGGTAGATTTTGATGAAATTCGTTTTTTACAAATTTTCACCCCAGAATTAAAGCTAATAATTACAATATGTTAGAATGATAAAATAATTTGTGAAAAATAAATTATCTTATTAATCAAGGTGTTATTTTACAGCGCAAATGGCCTGCTAGATGCTCAATAGCTTATAATTTGCTTATGCAATATAATGACAACAGAATTAATATGCAATATTGGAGTGTTTTTTGATGGCAATATTACCGTGTTAACCGCCTATCTGAAAAAGTTGATATGTGTCGGGTTGAGCTGCCGTAATGAATAATAAATTTACTTGCGGAATGCCTTAGATATTCCGACGCGACCGTTTTCAATGTTGCCTCTTGTGCCAAAAAAGTGAAGTTTTTTGTTTATCCCCCAACTTCGCACAAATTCTTACTCCAACCAATCATGAGGTGTTCGAAATGAAACATTTTGCACTGTTTGTTAGTAGATCATTATTTCCAATTTTTATTTTAACTTTATTTTCGCACCAAGCGGTGGCCAAAGAAAATAAAGATGGCGAAAATAAACTAAATCATAAACACCAAGATATATTGTTTGTAGGTGATTCTCACTCAGTTGGTATATTTGGGCACGCCTTGACTAACCTTCTTAAGGACAATGCGTCTTTAGATGCAAAAGTAACGACAGTAGCCAGTTGTGGAAGCTCTCCAAGTTCATGGCTAGAAGGAAAGAGGACGACTTGTGGTTTTTGGCGTCAAGATCACAACGGGAACGAACAAAGTACGGTCAAAGGATTAACCCCCAAGCTAATTAAGCTTATTAATACTGTTAAACCAAAAACAGTAATCATTGCACTTGGTTCAAACTTGGTACCATTAAGTAAGAGCGCTCGTCTTGCCGGAACAGAAGCCATGATGAGTCAAGTCTCAAACATGGCTAATCAATGTGTCTGGATTGGCCCGCCAGATTCAAGAAAATTCAGTGCGGCCGAAATAAACGATGTTTATGTTCTTCTTGATGAGTTATCTCATAAATACCATTGCAATCTTATTGACAGTCGTAAGTACACGCACTATCCAAAATCGGGTGGCGATGGTTTGCACTATGGTGGAAAGGAAGGGACGTTGATAGCTAAATCATGGGCAGACAAAGTGTTCTGGAATGACATAAAACGAGTTCTCTAACCACCCGTTAAGTTATTGAAAACGAAAAATAAAAAGACGCGTTGACGCATTTTCTGCAACTTGTGGGTGCTTGCTCTTTATATTTCCTAGCAACCTTTTGTCCTAAAATGATATTTGCTAGTAAAATGATATTTGCTAGTAAAATGATATTTGCTAGGAAAATTTATGCCGGAAACAAAAAATAATAATGAGTATCTATTATACCTAGATGGTCTACGCGCAATAGCGATTGTCGCTGTCTTAATCTTTCATAACGATAATGCATGGCTGCAAGGTGGTTTTTTAGGGGTTGAAGTCTTTTTTGTAATTAGTGGTTTCATTATTACAAAACTACTTCTCGACCACTGGAATAGAACTGGTAGTATGGATTTTAGACATTTTTTGCTGCGCCGCTTTCGACGCCTGTTGCCAGGTATCGTCACTATGGTGTTGATGGTTTGGGTATGTGTTCTTTTTTTATTTCCAGATGAACTGACTCAAATTCGTGAAGACTTGCCCTATGATCTTACATTTACAAGCAACTGGGCTTATATATTTAACGAACGATCATATTTTGAGTCGATAGGACGTCCACGGATATTTGAACATTTATGGTCATTGGGCATCGAATTTCAATTTTATCTCATTTGGCCATTCCTATGTCTCGCACTATTTAGATGGCAGGGTTGGGTTTCTCGTATAGGGCTATTTTGTGCAGTCCTGCTTTCAACATGGTGGATGGTACATCTTTATCAACCCGGCCAAGACCCATCTCGTGTTTATTTCGGCACGGACACCCGAGCTGGAGCACTTTTATTAGGTGGATTGGTAGCATTAATGGTTAATCAACCTAAATGGCTTCCCGCATGGGGGAAATACTATGCGGTCAATTCAATAAATTTAATTGGAATCATTGGAGTAATTTTCTTCCTTATCAACGCAAAGTCAACTGATAATTACTTATTTCAGGGGGGCTTTCTTTGTGTTTCTATATTAACTGCGATTGTTATCGGAACCTGCTTTTTAACATACAAACAGGGGCGTTCCAGCATGAATTTAAGGGTCTTGGGAAGCAAGCCTTTCCGTGCCATTGGGATTCGAGCCTATGGCATTTATATATGGCACTGGCCTGTTTTTTGCTTAACTCTGCCTTGGGTCGATGTTCCATTTGACGGGATTTACCTTTTTATTTTTCGCTTGGCATTGACAGGATGTTTGTCAGAAGTGACCTACCGTTTTATTGAAATGCCAATTGCTAATGGATTTATTGAAAATACAATCGGAACTTTTATGTCATCTACAGGATTGCGGCGGAAAAGAATAATTGTGTCATGGGTACTGATCAGTATTACTGGTTTAGTTGGTATTTCAAGCCTAGTGATGGCAACAGAGAAGATATTGGAATCGACCCAGGCATCTCCTATCGAAGGTGACGTATTCAATGCAAATACGATTGAATATCCAGTTAAATCAGCTTTGGGAGATAGTGGTGTCGTCGGTGAAACAGATAGTTCCAGAATTAAATTATCTTTGGGGAATCAAACATCGATAATCGCCAATCAAGACGCTAAACAAAAAGAATCAACACTATTACCTAGCGGTGTATCTCCTAAATTCAGTAAAAATGTACCATTGTCAGATATTGAAAGAAAGTCTGACTTAGGCGCAGATGCTTCAATAGCAAGGGTTTGTGATGACAAAAACTCTCAATTAAAAAATCCTGACCAAAATCGCCTTAAATTAGATCGAAATAGCAAAGGTTGGGTGACTCGTTTGCAAACTGTTGACAATGCAGCACATAAACCGCCCGTTTTTGTTTTAGGTGATTCAGTGATGGTTGGCGCAGCACCTGAATTAATGCTGCAACTACCATGCATCAGTATAGATGCCAAGGTAGGTCGTCAACTGGCCGAAGGCATTGACATTCTTACCGAACGTAAAAATAATGGACTTATAAGTGATACCGTTATAATTCATTTGGGTAATAACGGACCAATCGATGAGAAACAAATAGATAATCTATTAAAGTTATTGAGCGGTATAAAGAATATCATTTTTGTTAATCTGAAGCTTCCACGAAATTATCAAAATGCAAACAACAGGCTACTTAAAGATGCAGCAATTAAAAATTCACAAGTTAAAGTTATTGACTGGCAAAATAATAGCCTAGACGCGACAAAAGTCGGGCAAAAAATATTCGGTAAAGATGGTATTCATTTGACTGGAGTTGGTGCAAAACTGTATGCTGATTTAATTATGGGCGAGATATATCTTGCAGCGAGACAGCTTTCGAGTAGCCCCAAGAAGTAATAGAGATACGATGACAATTACTTTATTTTTTTGTTATTTTTACGCACCTAGTTAGCTAGGATTATACTATTTTCAATAGTCTATAAAGACTGCAAAAAAGGCCCTCATTTAGTGCTGTGTATCACCTTTATAACTATATTATTTCGACATGGATTAGCCTCACCGAACATTCAGAATTTTTTGTTGGTAATTCAGTAATGGCAGTTGTCTCGTTATCCCCAAAGTGGCACAGAGTATTATTGTGTGGTTAGGGTGGTTTGAATGTGATTCCATGCTAGCGTCTGCGGAAAACTACTGGGCCAGGCTGCAAGCATGGATTCCGACAAAGCTCCCAATGTGTTCTTAAGGAAAACCATGGTCGTAGCATTGAATCCGTTTTTATCATGATTGGTCATAATGATGATCCAGATGCAAGTTCAGCAAAAAAGTCCATCAGCTTATAAATAAAGTCACTGATGCTCCTAATGTAAAAATGATAACCAAGCTCGAAGTTAGTCGCCGTTATTGAATCGATGTATAATAAGAGATGTATCGGTAAGTCATCAATGCCCTTACGCACTTATTTTGGTAGGTAAAAATCCTACCCATAAACTATACTTTGAAAAAAAATTAGCTATTTCGTGTAACCCGGCTTTTTGTGCATTTTAAAAATTTGTAGTTTTTAAACCGTAAACGGTACTCTAATGAAATGAATCCAAATATTAAACACTCAATGCGCTTATTGCTTTTAAGTTTAATTTTGTCAGCTTGTGATAATCAAATGCCAGCAACAAATTGCTTGTCTGAAGCAGCCTATAAGACAGTCAGTCAATCTATTATTGATGCCGTTGAAAAAAAGACATCGGATGAAAAATATACCAACACTCGCGAATTCATTTTTGATAAAGCGAAAATCAGAGCATTATTAGATCAATTACAAATAACTGTTGAAAGTGTTAGAACGACACAAGCTGACCCTAATAGTACTAAAAAATTTTGTAGTGCAGTATTAAAAGTCACAATTCCTACTAATATGCTTGCTGATGCTGACCAAGCCAAAAAACTCGAAAATAAGCCAAATATATCACAAGACTCACGGACGCTTGATATAGAAAACAATATCAATGTTTTTACAAAAAAAGACTTTGAATATAACGTGCAACCTACTGATGACGGAAAGGAATTATATATTGAATCAGAAAAAACTATATGGGTAGAGTTGTTACACGATATTACAAGATCAGCTCTACTAAAACCTATATTGGAAGTGCAACAAGCTGTACAAGCTCAAAAAAACGCACAAGAAAAGCAAGTTATCGAGACTTTAAAACAGGAAGCAGAGGCTTCTAAATTAGAAGTAGAAAAACTCAGCGCGTTACAAGAAAAGCAAGAAGCCGACAGATTGAAACGAGAATTGATTGTAAAACAGTCTGTTATATCATCCGCAGAGACCGCAACATCTACTCACCAAGAACAAACCAAAGCTAATCATGAATGTGAAAATGCTAGCAAAACTATTTTCTCTTGTTTAACGGGAAAAGGAAAGCTTATCGAGGTTTGTGATTCTGGACAAACAATAGACTATTCTTTTGGCAAATCGAAAACAAAACCAGAAATTGTTGTTCACGCACCACGAGATAAAGCATCCACAACTCAGTGGCAGGGTATTGGGCGTTATATGTCCTTCTCCGTTGAAATTCCAAATGGCAACACTACTTACAGTGTATATTGGAGTGTTGACAGGAATTCAGATCAACATCCGATTGAAGCTGGTGTTAACGTAGAAGTTAATAAAAAGCTTACTGCTACTGTAAATTGCGCTGACGAAAATAGTATTGTCCAGAACATAGAAGGCATTAACCTCAGGCCAACGGAATAATATCCCTGTATATTTTTGACGTTTTGATCGGAAGCCTTCTTCTTTTGCTGTAAATCTTGGAAACTGAGCGACAGCGGTACGACTGGCCAATCCTTATCCCTAAAAATTAGTTACTTTCTTCATAAAGAGACTCACCGCCACGGCTGTCATTTGTATGCTGCTTAAATGCTTCACATAGACTCGATTTGTCTTTACTTTTATCGCGAACACTCTTTATCCATTCCGTATCTTTTGTTTTTTTATGACCTCACCGCGTCGCCCCTATGCACCAATGACATAACCATATCTCAGTTCTTACCAGCAATCAACTTCAACAACGCCAACAAACTAATCGCTTTAACGCCTTCAGCGATGGAATAGGTTTCCGCTCCCGGATAAACCAAAAAGCTCGCAGCCGGCTGAATGTCGTCCTGGGCGAAGTAAAAACCTTTTTGCAGGCTGGGCGATAAGCTGCGTTTTATTTCAATCGCCCAAGTGGTTTGATCGGGAAAAGTCAGCAGCAGATCGCATTCCGCACCGGCGCTGCTTCGATAAAAATGGGCCTCGCTGTGCGGCGGGGCTACGGACAGGCAGTTCTCAATTACAAAGCCTTCCCAGCTTCGACCACAGACGGGATGCCCGAGCAGCGCTTCCTTATCTCCGATGCCCAACAGCGCATGGGCAATGCCGCTGTCCCTAACGTAGGTTTTCGGCGCTTTGACCAAGCGCTTGCCGCTGTTGCTGTGCCAGGGTTTAAGGCGGCGCACCAATAACAAATCGACCAGCAAATCCAGATAACGGGCCACGGTTTTACCATCTACACCTAAGGATGCCGCGAGTTTGGAGGCGTTTAACAACTCGCCCTGATTGTGCGCCAACATACTCCAGAAGCGGCGCAAGGTTTCTGCCGGAATGCGCGGGCCTAGCTGCGGGATGTCGCGCTCCAAGTAGGTGCGGATAAAATCCAGCCGCCATTTCAGACTGATCGTGTCGTTGCTTGCTAATACGCTGTCGGGAAAGCCGCCACGTAGCCACAGGGATTCGGTTTGTCCGGCGACCAGTTCCAGGGCATCGAAAGGTGTTAGCTCCAGATAGGAAATCCGGCCTGCCAGGGTTTCACTGGATTGTTGCAGGAGTTCAATGGAGGCCGATCCCAACAGTAAAAAACGACCGGTGCGCAGGCCCTGTCGCCGTCCCTGATCAATCAGTCCACGCAGATTTTGAAACAAACTTGGCGCCCGTTGCACTTCGTCGAGAATCACCAGTTTGTCCTGGTGTTCTGCCAGATACAGTTCGGCATTGTGCAACTTGGCTTGGTCGGCAGTCGATTCCAAATCAAGATAGATGGCCGGGTGCCGGGCGGCAATATCCTGAGCCAGCGTGGTTTTACCGGCTTGTCT
>Ga0007792_10000639_pt1 | contig 12603 bp, 14 predicted proteins | sample CryBogmetaGMA6M_FD_60371 | JGI IMG/M metagenome (GOLD analysis project Ga0007792, IMG submission 60371) | Freshwater microbial communities from Crystal Bog, Wisconsin, USA - MA6M | ecosystem: Environmental > Aquatic > Freshwater > Lake | place: Crystal Bog, Wisconsin, USA | collected 2009-07-06
GATCGGGAATGGCCGCCTCCGTCGCCTTGCTGATGCTGACACGACATTTTCCCTTGCGACTGACCTCGACCTGCACGTTTTCCGTCATGGAAAACAAATTGGCGCTCATGAAGGTCTTTCCGAGTAATTCGCGCATCTCCCTGACCCCCTCCATCACGGGAAGATTCCGGGTGATGTCTCGGGTCCTATACCGGGTGACAAACGACAGGCATTCCTCCCCCCGGATCATCACCGGCCGGATCACGATCTTCTGCAGATCGGGATCCGGCCCTTGATACTTTCCAAGAATGACCCGGCTGACGCCGCTCCGGGCAGTCATGTCCGTAAGGCGGCTGAAAATCACGTCAAGCCCGGCATGCTGCCCTGATTCCATAGAAATTCACGGTTCAAGTTGGTGCCGGAGGAGGGACTTGAACCCACACGAGGTTGCCCCCGATAGATTTTGAGTCTATTGCGTCTGCCATTTCGCCACTCCGGCTTGATGGAGTCGCGATTTATATACTACCGGACCTGCCGGTTCAACCCGAATCTTCCCACCGGGCCTGTCTGGTCAATGGGCAACAGAGCCTACCTTGGCACGGATCTTCTCAATGAGCTTTTTCTCAAGCTCGGGATCCTTGCCCAGCAGCTCGGCGGCTGCTTCACGTCCCTGGCCGAGCTGGGCGCCTTCAAAGGACAGCCATGACCCCCGCTTCTCCACCAGTCCGTGCTCAATCGCACTGTCCATGACGGAACCCGCCCACCAGATGCCACGGGCAAACAGGATGTCGAATTCGGCCTCCACGAAGGGCGCCGCCACCTTGTTCTTCACCACCTTGACGCGCGTCCGGTTCCCCATCACCTTGCCGGCCGCATCCTTGATGGCCGCGATTCGGCGGATGTCCAGGCGCACCGATGAGTAGAATTTCAAAGCCCGCCCACCCGGCGTAGTCTCGGGACTGCCGAACATCACCCCGATCTTCTCGCGGATCTGGTTGGTGAAAATGCAGAGGGTCTTGGACGTCGAGATGGCCGCCGTCAATTTCCGCATCGCCTGCGACATGAGGCGCGCCTGAAGCCCGACATGCGAATCCCCGATCTCGCCGTCGAGTTCCGCCTTGGGCGCCAGTGCGGCCACGGAGTCCACCACGACCACGTCCAGGGCATTGCTGCGGATCAGCGTCTCGCAGATGCTCAACGCCTCTTCCCCGGAGGAGGGCTGGGACACCAGCAGGTCATCGAGGTTCACGCCGATTTTCTTGGCATACACCGGATCCATCGCATGCTCGGTGTCTATGAATGCCGCCAATCCGCCATTCTTCTGGGCGTTGGCGATGACATGCAGCGTCAGCGTCGTTTTGCCCGAGGATTCAGGACCGAAGATCTCCACCACGCGCCCGCGGGGCAAGCCGCCCACGCCAAGGGCCAGGTCAAGGGAGAGGGCCCCCGTGGACACCACATCGATTTCGCGCTTACCCTCGGCTTCACCCAGGCGCATGATCGCGCCGTCACCGAATTCCTTCTGGATCTGGGCCAGCACCGCATTCAGGGCGGAATTCGAAGTTGTGTCGGTGGTTTTCTTCTCTGTTGCTGTTGCCTTGCTCATACGTCAGATACTCCTTTTTACTTCTTGTAACCGTCCGGGTGGGCACGGTGCCACGCCCAGGCGCTTTCCACGATATCGTCCAGGTTCGACATTTTCGGAACCCACTTCAAAATCTTCTTCGCCTTCTCCGCCGAGGCGACCAGCCGGTCCGGATCGCCGGGACGGCGGGGCGACACCACTTCCGGAATCTCCCTTTTGGTGACCTTGCGAACCACATCAATCACCTCACGGACCGAGAACCCGTTGCCCGTCCCCAGGTTAAACGGACCGGTCTGCTTCCCGGTGAGGGCCAGGATGTGTGCGCGCCCAAGGTCCACAATGTGGATATAATCCCGGATGCAGGTCCCGTCGGGGGTGTTGTAATCGGTCCCGAAGATGTTCACGTGCGGCTGCTGCTTGAGTGCCACGCGGATGACATTCGGGATGAGGTGGGTCTCGGGCTCATGATCCTCGCCGAACTTCACGGTGGCCCCGCAGGCATTGAAATACCGGAGGAAGACCGGCGCAATCCCATGGATCTTCTGATACCACGCCAGCACCTTCTCAAACATCAATTTGGACTCACCATATGGATTCACCGGCCGCTGCGGGGTGTCCTCCGTGATCGGGATGCGATCCGGAAAGCCATACGTGGCGCAGGTGGAGGAAAACACAATCCGCGGCACCTCATGGCGGACCATGGCCTCGACCAGATTTGTGGCGCCGCTGGTGTTATTGGCAAAATACATGCCGGGATTGTTCATGGACTCCCCGACCAGGGCATAGGCGGCGAAATGCATCACGGCGTCGGGCTTGGCGTTCTTCATCGCCCGCTGGATTTGGGCCGCATCACGCAGGTCGCCTTTGACCAGCTTGGCCCGCTTGTCCACTGCCGACTGGTGCCCGCGCTCCAGGTTGTCGAAAACAACAACGTCATGCCCGTCATTGAGCAGCATTTCTGTCGTCACACTCCCGATGTAACCGGCCCCGCCGGTGAGGAACACCTTCATTTTTTATCCTCCACGGTCTTGAGCCGCGCTTCGAGTTCAGCAATCTTCTTTTTCATCTCCGGCAGGCGCATGAGATGCGCATGCAATTTCTTTGCCGCCAGCGCGGGGGCCGCCGGAGAACCGAACATGATGGAGGCCGGAGAAACATCCTTGGAGACACCTGCCTGTGCCATGACCACAACATCGTCGCCGATCGTCAGGTGGCCGGCCACGCCGACCTGCCCGCCGAACTGAACGCGGCTACCGACGTGCGCGCTGCCTGAGATTCCGACCTGCGCCGCCATGGCCGTGTCCTCGCCGACAGTCACGTTATGGGCGATCTGGATCAGGTTGTCGAGTTTGGTCCCATTGCCGATACGGGTCTCGCCGAAGCGGGCACGGTCAATCGTGGTGTTGGCCCCGATCTCCACGTCGTCGCCGAGCACCACAACCCCCACCTGCGGGATTTTTTTCCAATGTCCCGACTCCTTGACATAGCCAAAACCATCGCTGCCGATCACTGCACCGGGCTGAAGGATCACCCGGTTCCCGACACGGGTATACTCGCGCAGGGTGACATGGGGATAAAACAGGCAATTTTCGCCCACTTCGCAGGAATGGCCAACATAACAGTGCGCCACCAGCACCGTGCCGTCACCGATCACCGCACCGGGTTCAATCACACACTGCGGCCCGACGGTGACATCCCGGCCGATACGGGCATCCGCCGCCACGGAAGCGGTCGGGTGGATCCCGGGCTTGTGCGTGATGGCGGGGCGCGCCAGCCAGAACGCGACCTGGGCAAAAGCCGCATCCGCGCTCTTGACCCGGATGAGCGTGGCCGGGGTTTCCCCCTGCCAGGCCTCATTCACGAGCACAACCCCGGCCTTCGTTGTCTTCATGGCGGGCGTATAGCGGGGATTCCCCAAAAAGGTCAATTGCCCCGGACCCGCCTGATCAAGGGACTCAACCCCCTTGACCTCAAGCGCACCGTTCCCCTCAACACGTCCGTTCAAACGCCGGGCAATTTCCTCAACTGTAAACAACATGACGCTCACTCCTTGACGATGGCAGGCTTGTCTGAGTTCAAAAGCTTCAGGACCTCATCGGTGATGTCCATCCTGGGATCGGCATACAGAACGGACTCCAGCCCGTTGGCCAGCAGGCCACCATCGGCCAGCACGAGCGTGTAGCCTCCCTTTGCCGAACAAGTCTTGACGGCTTCCCTGATGGCCTTTCCGATTTCGCCCTGGATCTTGCGTCCCTCACCTTCCAATTCCTTCTTCCGCCCGGAAGCCTTTTCACGAATCGTATTTTCGAACTCGATGACCGCACTCAATTTCTCCTCAGCCTGCTCCTTTTTCTTCTCGCGAGCCTCTTCGGTGAGCGCCTTGTTCTGGGACTCGGTGCGCAGGGTCTCGAACTCCTGCTTCATCTTCTTATGCTGGGCCAGAAGCTTGTCGCGCTCAGCCGAAAAATCATCAATCTGCTGCTGAATGTGCCGCTCCGCCAGATCGGTCTTGTAGTATTCCTTGAGGATGCGGGAGGTATCCACCACCGCCACCTTGAGTTCGGCCGCCCCGGCCACCCCGGACAGGAGACCAACCATTGCGAGAATCACCATTATCCGTTTATTCATCATTTTCCTCTTTTCCTCGTAGTGGATTAGAACCCGTAGCCAATCCAGAAGCTCCAGTTTTCCGTCCGAGACCGGGAATCATCCTTCGTGACCGGCCAGGCATAGTCAAACCGCATCGGAAACCCCGGGATATCAAGCCGCAGGCCCACGCCGGCGCCCGCCGCGTAACTACTCAGGTCAAAGTCGTAGGGATCATACCACACGTTGCCGATATCATAGAAGGTGGCAAACCTGAATTTCGGCACCCCGGGGACCGGCACGGTATATTCGGCACTGGCCACTGCCAGGCTCTGCCCGCCGCAGGGCCGTATGTCGGACGAGCCATCCGCCCGTTCCGCCTTGGGCCCCACCCAACGGTACCGGAATCCGCGCACCGTCCGGGCCCCTCCGGCGAACAGGCGCTCGGACAACGGCACCTCCTCCTGGGAACCGTAGGCATCCACCACCTCCGCACGCGCCCGGAAACTCAGGACATGCTTCCACCACAGCGGCAGATACAACGAACCTCCCGCCTCCAGGTCGTAGATCTCCGTGTCGAATCCCAGCGGACCGCCCATCAGGGTCCCCTGGGCATACACCTTGGATCCACGGGTTGGCACAAAGAAATTATCGCGGGTATCGCGCGTCCACGTCGTAGACAGCGAGCTGGCCACCCGGCGGGGATCCGAGAAGTAAATCGTGTCGGTCACCCCATCCTTGTTGACAACCTGATAAGCATTCGTGTCGGCAGAGTCCTTGATCTCCACCTGCTCCAGGCGGTACTTGAAGTCCATCCGGTTCGCTCCCCACAGGGGCACGCCGAGGCCGACCGCACCACCCTGCCGGAGCACATCATAGTCCCGGTCATTCTGCCGGCTGCTGTACAGGTCGACGCTCAGGGATAATTTGCGGTCCAGGAACCACGGCTCGACAAACGAAATGGAATACGCCTCGCGGGTGGATCCGAACTCGGCCCGCAACTTGATTTTCTCGCCAGCCCCCATGAACGGCTTTCCCCGGATATCAAAGTTGCCCTGACTGACCTCGGCGAACCCGATGAGCTTGTCAATGCTCGAGAAACCGACGCCCGTCATGAACTGTCCGGTTCGCTGCTCCTCCACCTCGAACACCAGGTCGGCCTGGTTGGTCACGGAACCACTGGACGCACGGGGTGCTACCGGCTCGTGCACGCAATTTGCCGTGGAGAAAAACCCCAGGTTCCTCAAGCGGTTCTCACTCGTTCGGGCGCGAACCCCGTCATACTGCTCGCCCGGGTACACCAGCAGTTCACGCCGGATCACCTTGTCGTGGGTGACGCTATTCCCCCGTATCAGGACATTCCGGATGGTGGTCATTTTCCCTTCCGTAACCACATACCTGACATCCACATCCCCTGCTTTTGCGAGAAGGTCCAGCCGCGGCTGCACATAGGTATCCATGTACCCTCGGCTCTCGTAGTAATCCCGGATGGCCTCCGCCCCCTTGTTGATGACGGTTGTCGACGCCTCGCCGCCCGATTTCAGTGCCGCCGCGCGCAGAAGCGGGAGTTCAGGATAAATAACCGCGTTTGTAACCGTCACCCGTGCAATCTTATATTTCAGGTTCTCCCGGATCGGGACGGTCACCTTGTAACGGCCCGGGGAAAGGGGCTTCACCACGGGCTTCATAACCTCCACATCCAGATAACCCCGGTCCTTGTAGACGGCGCGAAGTCGCTCGCATCCGGCCTGCAGCTCTTCCTGACTCAAGGGAGTCTTATGGAACCAGCCGATGGGGTTATACCAGGCCATGATATCCATGGCCTCGCGGACAGCGGAGTACTCGACGGATTGGTTTCCCGGAAAATCATACGCAACAATTTGAGCCCGGCTGCCCTCCTTGACCCGGACCGTCAGCGTGACCTGCCCGAGCCTGGGGTCAGGGCTGTCGAGGGAGGTCGTGATATCCGCCTGCTCGTAGAGGCGCTTCCGGTATTCCTCCTTCAGCTTCACCACCCGCCCGGCAACCGTCGGCTCATCCAGATAATCCCCGGGATTCAGGCCCAGCAGGTCCTGCACCTTTGTTTCGCCAAGCTCTTTTGCGCCCACGACATGCACCGGCTTGACGAGCTTCTGCTTCATCCGGATCGCATAGGTCAAGACCACCCCGGCGGCGGGTCCTTCCACCTCCGCCTTGACATCGGTGATTTTGCCGGAATTCAAAAGGGAGCGGACATCGTTGTTGACCTCACTCCGGTTCAGCACCCGGCCCTCACGGGCGGCGATATACGACCGCACCATCTGTTCATCAACGGGAGCCGGCCCAAGCGACCGGATCCGCACTTCCTTGACCACGGGTCCCTCGGTGGCGGCCGCCTGCACTCCGGCGCACCATGAAATCCCGGCAAGGAGCAGAACGAGAAGTCCTGTCAATTTCAACCGTGAGGTCATGCCCCCTCCTGACGAATGAAGCCGGGTTGCACAGCCCCCTCATCCACGCCATGGGCGGCATCCCGGAAACGGGTAAAGGCATCATCGAATTCCATACGGATTTCCTCCATGGCTGGACCGTTACGGTTCTTGGCAATCTCCACAATGGCCAGCGTGCGGTTCTCGCGCTCCGGATCGCTGGAAGTCCGGCAGGGGCGCCTCAGCAGCATGACAATGTCGGCATCCTGCTCAATAGATCCCGAATCCCGCAGATCCGACAGTTTAGGCTTCTCCTCGCCACCCCGCGCCTCGGGCGCGCGGCTGAGCTGGCTGAGGACCAGCACGGGCAGTCCCAGTTCCTTGGCCATCGCCTTGAGGCCTGCCGACACATAGGTGATTTCGACCTGACGCCCGTGGCGGGAGTGCTCCGGCGCGCGCAACAACTGGAGGTAGTCGATGACGATCAGTTCGACATTATGCTTACTCTTCATCCGGCGAGCCCGGGCCCGCAACTCGGTGATGTCCAGCCCTGCGCTGTCATCAATGTAAATGGGCGCATTACTCAACGCATCGGCTGCCGAAATCAGGCGCCCATGGTTGGTCTGCGAAATAAACCCCTCCGCAATGGCATGCCCCGAAACCTCGGCACGACAGCAGATCATGCGCTTCACCAGGTCCAGGCACGACATTTCCACACTGAACACCCCGACCGGCCGCGGGCGGCATTCCGCATCCCCCTTGCCCAGGGCAACATGCTCCACAATGTTCATCGCCAGTGAGGTTTTTCCCATCGAGGGACGCGCCGCCAGTACAACCATGTTACCGGCCTTCAGTCCCTTGATGGTCTTGTCCAGGTCCTTGAACCCCGTGGGAACCCCCATGAACCCCTTGTGCTGATTATCGAACGTTCCGACAATCTCATTGACCAGTTCGTGCCACGGGCGCATCTGCCCGTGCTGGTTGGCCGTAATCTCGAAAAACGCCTGTTCGGCATGGCCAAGGACGGACTGGGCCTCGGCGGTGGGATCGTAACAATTTCGCTCGGCGTCGCGGGCCGCATCAATCACCCGCCGCAACAGGTGACGGTCGCGAACGATATTGATGTAGTATTCCGCATGGGCGGCCGTCGGCGTGGCGTCGACGATCCGGTGGAGTGCGGAGGCCCCGCCAATGCGATCCAACAGACTGGCGGCCTTGAGACGTTCCCCCACCGTCAGCAAGTCAATCGGCCTGCCCTCGGTGCTCATGCCCTTCATCACGTCGAAAATCGCGCGATGGGAGGGAATATAAAAAGAATCGGGATCCAGCTGCTTCTCGATACAAAGGTCCATGACCTTTTCCGAGTCCAGCAACACGGCTCCCAGAACCCCCCTCTCCGCGTCCTCGCTATGCGGTGGAACGCGCTCGAGGGGCGTCACCTTGGACGAGACAGGGGCGTCATTGGCCATGGAACTATTCCTGGACGACCCAGACCTTGATCAGGGCTTCAACTTCCGGGTGCACCTTGACCTTGACCTCGAACACGCCGAGTTCCTTGATGGGGTTCTCGAGTTCGACGGCATGCTTGTCCAGTTCAAATCCCTGCGAGGCAAGCGCCTTGAGAATTTCGTGACTGGTCACCGAGCCGAACAATTTCTCGCCCTCGCCCACCTTCATGGGGATCGTGTAGGACCCCTTCTGGATGGCGGCGGCCAGATCACGGGCCTTCTCCTTGGCGACCGTCTTGTCGGCCTCACGCTGAACCTGAAGCTTCGCGAGCTGGCGGCGCGTTGATTCCGTTACCGGGGCGGCCAGCTTGTTGGGCACCAGAAAATTACGGGCGAAGCCGTCGGCTACCTTGACCACCTGGCCGGCGACACCGAGGTCCTTGACGTCCTGCATCAAAATCATTTCAATCGACATATTCTCTTCTCCTCATGCCTTGGCGTTCCCAACCCGCCAGCCACGTCCTTCTCTTGCGAAGGACGCCGGCGGAAATACGGGGACGACCCTTTGACTGTGTTTAGCGCAACAAGCCCATCACGCGGGCCCGGCGAATGGCCCTGGCCACCGAGCGCTGCTGTTGGGGCGAAGCGCCCGTCAGCCGAGCCGGCAGGATCTTTCCCTGCTCCGACGTGAATTTCCGGAGCAACTCGTAGTCGCGCGGATCGATATGCTTCAAGCTTTCAATCTGCGGCACGCGCCGCTTTGATACCATGTTCACCGTGTTGTCTCTGTCTCGCATAGCCATAACGTGTCTTCCCTCTCCTTAAAAATTAAAAAGGCAGATTATCATCATCCCCGGCAGGCGGAACGCTCTCTGCAACCGGCACCTGCGGCCGGGCCTCGGAACGCGGCGCCGGACGGGACTCACCGCCGGCTGACTCCGCCGAATCACTATACTCCGTCCCGCGTTTCGGCGCACCGATGAACTGTGTCCGGTCGGCCACCACGCGGAGGCGGTTGTGCTTCACTCCGTCCTTCTCCCATTCCTCGTACTGCAGGCGCCCCTCGACCAGCAGCGGCGAGCCCTTGGACAGATATTGTCCGCATGCCTCACCTTGCTTGCCCCAGACCACCACCGCAACGAAGCAGGTTTCCTCACGCTCTTCGCCGCTCGCCAACTTGTACTTGTTGTTGATCGCCATCCGGATGTCGGCCACGGCTTTGCCCGAGGGCAGAAACCGGACCTCGGGATCCCGTGTCAGGTTCCCGATCAGAAACACTTTATTCAAGGAGGCCATGGGCGCGTGCTTTCCCGTTTAGGCGTTGGCCGCGGCGGGGGCCGGGCTCACCAACTTGTCGTCAAAAAGCGTGACCTGAACACGGAAAATATCGTCGTTCAGCTGATACCGCGCCTTGAGCGGGGCAATCTTCTCGGGTGCGATGTTGAAAATCACGGACAGGTAAAATCCGGATTCCTTCTTCTGCATCACGCGGGCAAACATGCGGCGACCCATGTCCTTCGTCTCCAGGACCTTTCCGCCGGCCTTGGTGATTTCGCCGGTCACATAGGCCGCAAGATCCTTCAGACGCTCTTCCTGAACCGTCTCGCCAAAAATGAACAATCCTTCGTACTTATTCACTGCTTCTTTCCTCCTGCCGTTACATCATTTTCGCCGGCACTGTTTTCCTGCCGGGTGTTAAACCGGTTCATGGCGGCATCCATCCCCTGTTCCACAATTCCCAGGACGGCATCCGCCGCCTCGGCAATCGCCTTCCGGGCTGCCACCCACTCCTCACGTCCAAAAGATCCGAGCACATGATCAACCAGCTCGTTCGCACGGGCTCCCCGCCCGATCCCGACCCGCACCCGGCCGTAATCCTGCGTCCCCAGCACCTCGCCGATCGACGCCAGACCGCGGTGCCCGCCTGTGCCCCCCTTTTTCCGGAGGCGCAGGCTCCCGAGCGGAATATCCGCATCATCCACCACCACCAGCAACTCCGCAGGGCTCAGCTTGCGGTAGTTTATAACCGCGCTCACCGCCCGCCCGCTGCTGTTCATAAACGTCTGCGGCTGGACAAGGATCAGTTCCTCGCCCGCATGGGTGGCCGTCCCGACCCGCGCCTCAAACTTGGCGCTGGCCTTCAGCCTGCATCCCAGCCGCTCCGCCAGACAATCCACCACCAGAAACCCCATGTTATGCGGCGTCCGCTCGTATTCCGAGCCCGGATTGCCAAGACCCACGATGACTTTCATGGTCATTGCCCCGGACACCACAAACCAGCACCAGACCTCCTCCGCCGAAGCGGATGGGCCTACTTCTTGGCGGCGGGTTTCTTCTCCTCTTTCTTCGCATCCTTCGCAGGTGCGGCTGCCGCACCCTTCGCGGGGGCCGCGCCCTCGGCCGCGCCCTCTTCCTTCTTCTTGCCGATAACTTCGGGCGCTGCTTCCGCCGCGGCAACCTCTTCCACCTTCTCTTCGCGAGGCGCCACCACGGTGGCCACCGCCACATCGCCGGAGGTCAAAACCGTGTACTTCGGGTCCAGCACAATGTCGCGGACCATCATCGTCTTGCCCAGGCCCATGCTGGTCACGTCCACGTCGATCGAGTCCACTAGGTCGCCCGGCAGACACTCGACCTCGATATGACGCGCCAAGTGCTCCAGGATACCGCCCTGCTGCGACACGCCCAGGGGCTCGCCCTTGAGCTCGACCGGAATCGTGACGCGCATCTTCTTCGTCATCGAAATTTCCAGGAAGTCCGCATGGATCACGCCGCCATACACGGCCTCGTGCTGCACTTCACGCAACAGCGCCTTGATGACCTTGCCGTCCACATCCAGGTCGACGATCAGGTTTTCGCTCGTGTTGTGCTTCACCATCGTGTCGAATTCGCGGCTGTTAACCTTCACCGAGCGGGCGCCCTTTTCCCCGTACACCACGGCGGGCATAAAGCCGGTCTTGCGCATCGCCTTGGCGGCGGATGTTCCGGATGTTTCGCGCGTGCTCGCAGATAATTTGATTTCCTTCGCCATACTTACCTTTTCCCTTTCGCCTTAACCTAAACCTTAAACAATGATGAGACCGACTGGTTGTCATGGATGCGCATGATGGCCTCGCCCAACAGCCCGGCCACCGGGAGTACCGTCACGGGAAACCCGTTTGGCTTCACCATCAGGGGCACCGTGTCGGTCACCACCAACTCCTTGATGACGGAGGCTTTCAACCGCTCTATGCCGACATCCGTCAGCACGGCGTGCGACACCGCCGCAAAAATATTCTCGGCCCCGTTCTCCTTGAGGATCCGGGCTGCCGATGTCAACGTCCCCGCCGTGGTGGACAAATCGTCGACCAGGACGCAATTGCACCCCTTGACGTCACCCACCATGGTCATGGCCTCCACCTCGCTCGGCCCCTTGCGCTGCTTGGCCACAATCGCCAGCCCCGCCTTCAGCATCTCCGAGTACGCGTGCGCCATCTTGAGTCCGCCGGTGTCCGGCGACACCACCACCAGATTGGTGAGTTTTTTCTCGATCAAATACTTGCCGATCACCGGGGAGGCATAGAGATGATCCACCGGAATGTCAAAGAAGCCCTGCAACTGCTGCGCATGCAGGTCGACCGTCAGCAACCGGTTCGTACCGGCCGCGACCAAAAGATTGGCAACCAGCTTGGCCGTGATCGGAACACGGGGTTGATCCTTGCGGTCCTGCCGCGCATAGCCGTAGAAGGGAAGCACCGCCGTGATGCGGGCCGCCGAGGCGCGCCGCAGGGCGTCGATCATGATCAGCAACTCCATGATATTCTCGTTCGGGGGATGGCAGGTCGGCTGGACGACGAACACGTCCTTGCCCCGCACATTTTCCAGGATCTTAACCCAGCTCTCGCCGTCCGGGAAACGGGTGACGTGGGCTTTCCCCAGGGGAATGCCGAGGCTGTCGGCAATACTCTGCGCCAACGTCGGGTGCGCTGTTCCTGTAAAAATCTTCATGTTACTCGTATTCATCTCTGCCTGATGGTTGCCCGACTAGGACTCGAACCTAGACTCTAGCCTCCAAAGGGCCGTGTGCTACCATTACACCATCGGGCAATATTTTCGCGACCCGCGTCCATAACCACGGACCCGTTTCGCGCTTAATCTGTGCCTCTATCGACAGGGCCTGGTCGTGATTCGCGGCCACTGCAAACACCGAGGCTCCGCTGCCCGACAACAATACCCCTGCCGCACCCGCCGATTTCAGCCTTCCGGCTAAGATCGCCAGGAGCGGATACTTACCAAATACCGTCGCTTCAAGGGAATTCAGAAGGCTGGCACAAGCCAGTTTCCCGTCTCCTCTTTCAAGCGCAAAGCGTGCATTGATAAAGGTTTCTTCAATTGAAGTCAATCCCGATCTAAACCGCCGGTAAACATCCCCCGTGGGAACGTTAAATCCCGGGTTGACCACGACAATCCACCACTCGGCTCCTGCCGGCCAGCGGCAGGGCACCGGCGTGATGCGTTCCCCCCGCCCCTCCATGCAGACAGCCTTCCCATAGACCATCGCAGGAATGTCACTCCCCAGCCGGGCCCCCAGCTCCATGAGTGCCTCAACGGTCAACCC
>Ga0007792_10000640_pt1 | contig 12589 bp, 4 predicted proteins | sample CryBogmetaGMA6M_FD_60371 | JGI IMG/M metagenome (GOLD analysis project Ga0007792, IMG submission 60371) | Freshwater microbial communities from Crystal Bog, Wisconsin, USA - MA6M | ecosystem: Environmental > Aquatic > Freshwater > Lake | place: Crystal Bog, Wisconsin, USA | collected 2009-07-06
TATCCTAATGCAGATGTAACATTACCACTGGTAATACCCGTAATGTAACCGTTTGGATTAGAATTACTATAAGGAGTAAAACCTAAAGCAGATGTAACGTTGCCGCTGTTAATACCTGTAATGTATCCGTTTGGATTAGAATTACTATAAGGAGTAAAACCTAAAGCACTAGTTATTTGAGAACTAGTTAATGTTGCTGTAACGTTGGCTGCAGAAGTAACTCGACCTTGTGCATCTATGGTAAATCTTGGAACAACTGATACACCTCCATAGTTACCTGCTGTCACACCAGTATTTGTCATTTTTGCTGAAGTAATTGTACTGTCTGCTATTTTTGTAGCCGTAATTGTTGCATCTACTAATTTAGCATTAGTAATTAAACCATCACTTATCATTGTAATATTGCTAATTTCTGGAGTTAACCCTCCAGCTGAAGTTATTCGACCTTGATTGTCTACAATAATTTGTGGAATTGATGTTGCACTACCATATGTACCTGGAGTTACAGCTGTATTGGCCAATACACTTGGACTTACTTTTGTTGTCATTTAATGTTTTCCTTTATTGCTCTAACTTCTTTAGTCAAATCTCTCAATCCTTGTAATACAAGAACAGACAACAATTCGTAATTAATCGCATATACCTTATCAAAACCAGTATTTTCGTCTAATGGCGTTGTTTCGTATACTAACTCAGGAAACTTTTGCATTAAATCTTGAGCCATAATACCAATCATTTGTTGATTTGGTCTGGTTTTGTAATTAAAGTAATAAGTAGACAACTGAATTAAGTCATCCAAAATATCTTCCAACGGCACCAAATTTTCTTTCAGTCGTTTATCGGAAGTGTTATAATAAGCAGTAATATTGTTGAATGCACGAATTTCACCAGCTGTTCCAGAAGGAGCTACACCTACACCGAAACTATTTACTCGATAATTATTGGAAGTATTTAAATCATTTGCACTAGAAGCTGTAGTTGCACTTGTTGCGGAAGTTGCACTTGTTGCACTTGTTGCAGATACTGCATTTTGTACTGTAATACCATAAGTAATTGTATTCGACAACTGTGTTGCTGCCATTGTTCCACTAATTTTAGTATTCGCAATAGCATCAAGTTGTGCATTTGTGACGGTACCAGTGAGTTTTGATGTAGCTAAACTAGCAATTTGACTGTTTGTGATAGTACCATCTATTTTGGTATTAGCAATTGATGTAATCCAAGCAGGATTTGCATATGAACTACTAGTGTATACACCATCTGTAACACTACCTGCATTACCATTGATATTGTGTTGATATGTTGCAGAGGTATTAGCCAAAGCGTTATAAACAAACGCAGTTGTTGCCATTGTGGTGTCATTATTAGATAATGTAGGAGTTAAACCAAAGACACGACCGGTGAATGTTGTTCCAGATTTTAATGCAACAATAGATGCCAAACCGTCAACAGCTAATTGAATTGTATTTGCACTTCCACTAATTGTCGAGTTAATTGTGTATGGAATATTATTTGCATAATATGGATTTAAAATATAACCATCAACTTCAATTAGAATATTTGCACCAGTAGCAGGTGGAGAATTGAATGTTACAGTTGTACTATCTGTTTCCACATATTCCGATGCAAATTGCCGAACACCATCAACATACACCCTCAGTTGGCCAGCGCCTACAACATAAGTTGGTGCAGTAAATCCTCTAACAGAATAGTTACCGGTATACGACAATCTTGTTGACGATATTGTTGTTCCTGGTGTTGCACCACCACCGCCACCTGTTCCGCCTGCAGCCCAATAGTAAGAACCTGGACCACTTGTAGCTAAAACATAACCAGCTGGAACATCAGCAGCACTAGGTAATAAATTTGTAAGTGCGCTACCAGATGAACTTGAACCTGTACCACCACTAGTAATTGGTAGAACAGAATTCAATGTTAAACCAGCAAATGTTGGTGATGCAGATGTTCTTAGATCCTGTGATGTACTAATTGCTAAAGTATTGGCTGATGTGGCAACTGCGGTTAAACCATTATTACTTGTAAATCTAACGCTTCCACTTGCAGGACTAATTGTACCTGTTGTACCAACTACAAAATTAACTGCATTATTTGCTTTTGTAAAAGCTGAATTTGCATAAGAACCAGCGGATCCTACAGCAGCTTGCAAAAAGTTATTTGCAGTTTGTAATGTTGAATATAATGCATTTGCTGCGTTTGCTGTTGCAACTTTGGTTATACTTGTATCAGTTAAAGAATTTGTTAAATATTCATCTGTTAATATTCTGTAATAATTACTAGAATCAACATTTAATATTTCAAATATTTTTGAAGGTTCATTCCAACGAATTGATGCGTTTGCACCAGATGTTCCACGGTTTACACTAAACAAACTATTTTGACCTGTTGCGGAACCAGCATTTAATGTAAATGTATTTGAGTTATATACCGTAGCACCATTAATAACAAAATTACCACCAACACTTAATTGACCAACTGTTTGCAATGAACCAATAAATCCAGCTGCAGAGTTAGCATCCAACAAAGTGGTTATTGTTGCATTTGATGTTGTTAATTGTGAATTTGCAGTTAAAGTATTTGTATAAGAACCACCAGTTACAGACAATGAAGCTGTATTGATGGTTGTATTTGATTGTACAGAACCTGTAGTAATTTTAGTTAATGCATTTAGTGTACCGGTAATAGTTGTTGTTGAAACTGTTAGTGCGGCTGTATTAACATAATTGTTTGCTTGTAAATATGGTGTTATTAGACTTGTATTTGCCTGTATTCTATCACCGTAAATAGAGTTTGTAACACTACAATCTAAACCTAACATTGTTGTATTTGAATACAATATATTGGTTGTAGTTGTTCCTGTAACCCATAAATTTGCAGTATTTACTGAAATATTTGCTTGAGCTGTGTTTGACGTTAAATTATAACGTATTGTGGTATTACCACCCATAGTTGTGTTATTTGCAACAGATAAACTATGTACAGGTGCTTGAGCAATCAATAAACCATTAATATTTGCTTGTCCAGAGTTTACTAAACCTAATGTTGTATTTGAAAAATAAACTTGGCCGCCAACAGCTAAATTGTTATCTATGTTTGCTGAAGATCCAATACCTTGTACAAGAAGTTGTTTCTGTACAACAATATTACCATTTGATTGTAAAGCGTTTTTTGTATTTTCGCTTAGATATAGTGTACCAGAATCTTTTTTGTAGTCGCCTGTTGCTAACGTATTGTTTTCTGCAATAAGAGCATCAGTTGCAACCATCCATTGACCAAATGTATTGGCATAACTTATAGTTGATACTGTATTTGCCATTTTAACCTTTTTCTAATAGTTTTACCATCAGTTTTTTAATATCTGATATGTCGTTTTTAATATTATCTATTTCTGCTCTAACATTATTTATTTGCTGAGCCTGACTTTCAGCAAATTTACGCTTAACTTTATATTCTTCGGCACCAGCAATGTCTCTATTAATTAGAGCCATGCTTTCTGTATCACGATATAGATTTGTTCCACTTATTGGTAGTAAAGACATAATTAGAAAGTTGTATTAACGTTAGACGGAAGGGCAACAACACGTAAATCAGTTGCAACCGGCACATAAGTGTGGTCGGTACTTGTCATAACTACCTTAATGGCAAATTGACTAAATGATGTATATGTTTGTCCATTTTCACTTGTATATGTCACATAACCTTGGTCTACACCAGAATCTCCTGGTGCAAACACAAACTCATATTTGTCATCTCTGGTCTGTGAATACAATGAACCTGTATTCTTAATTTTTGTCATTATTTGCCATGAACTATCATCAAATTTTTGTGTATCGTTTCTGTTTAGAATCTTATAATACACATGAATATCAGTATTAACAGGTCTATATGCAGTTAAGTAAACATTCATGTCACCAGAATCGGATGTTGGTTCTAAAACAACTTTTTTACTTACATATTTAGCTGTAATATTACCACCATTCTTAGATGTTTCACCTGTGATGGTAGCTGATGCGCCTGTACCAGGAGTTCCGTTTGAATCTGTGATTGTGATTGTTGGTGTTGTAATATAACCAGAACCGTTATTTGTTAGATATACAGATGTAATTACACCACCAACAATAGTAACGCCTGCTTGAGCTTGGACACCACCTAAACCTGTAGGTGCAGAAACTGTTGCGGTTGTTAAACCGGCAGTATAACCTGAACCACCAGAAATTAGTGTTACAACAGAATTTGATAATTGGCCATTATTAATATTCCATTTAATTCCATATACAGAAAGTCCAGCATCAGAAATCATTGGAGATACTGAATTATCTGAACTGCTTAGTTTACTGTACAAAGAGAAAGACGTATCTGAATTTGCAAGCAAAATGCGTTCGCCTTGGCCATCGGACAAATAGATATCATCGTTTGTTGGTGTTCCAAATTTACCAGGATTAATATTTCTTATTCCTGCAGCAGAACCAGTAGCTAATGTTGAATTATATGTGTAACCAATTGAAGTCGTAGAAGGCAAGAAATCGGTTGTTGTAATATTAAATGCGTCAATCAAAATATCTGTCATAGAAATTGAATTGATTAAAGATGAAACATTATTTGCATTTAAATAGTAATTAATACTTTCATCAATCAATGTTCTTTGTGGTAGTTTGTTTGGTACCACATATTGAATTGTTGGTGATGAACTTGTATCAAATACACATCGGTCAGCCACAAACATTAGACTTTGATTTTGGTCGGATGTCCATGTTTGTGCGTTTTGTGAAGTAAACAACCCACCTGTATATGGTGCACCACTAATTTTTGTGATTGTTGTTGGTAATGGATCATTTGGTAAATTCTTCACAGAAGAAGAAAGTGCTGTATCTCCATTTGATGCGGTCCACATTGTATACTCATTTGAATTTGATTTCAATATGAATGCATACAACACACCAGGTTGAATGTAAACTGGTGCAGAGAATGTAAACTGTGTTGATGTATTTGAATCTAGATACTGTGGAGAACTAGATGTTTTTATCATGTCCGGTGATAATGTGACAATCGAATGGTCTAAAGTATTACCATCTGGATATCCATTTTGAGTACCAACGATAGACAATCTAATTGGTGATGCATCTACTGTTGGCTTTGAAGCGAAAAAGAATGAAACGGAATTTAAAAACATTCCGTTAGGAAAGTTTGTTTTATCAACAATAAATGTTTGTGCAACAGGATCATATGGATCAAAGTTATCTGCAATTAATACATTGTATTTGTAATTTGTAGATGTAAATGTTCCTTTTGCAGCAGAAGGTGATGCAGAATAATCTATTGTTTGAACTGTTGTTTGTAAACCTTCTGCATAATAGATGCCTTCAGCATAAGTTGTTTCTGTTCCTGGATTTCCATTAATTCTATTGTCAATACGTAATGTTCTTTGACCATTATGGAAAGAATTCTCAGGTAAATTAAACACACCATAAATTGAACCGGCAGAATCGGTTGTAAATGATCCTATAGAATATATGTCATCATTTGCAGCTGTAACAGCAGATGATAATGTTATAACTTTTGAGGAACCATTATAATAAGAAATTGTTGCCGATTGACCAATACCATCACCAGCACAAATGTAGAATGTATTTCCAACATAATAATCATTTGTACTAGAAGCTAAATTACTTATTTGTATTGATGTTGTATTTGCATAATTATTAATTCTTCCAGCAAAATGTGAACTGGTTGATAATGTACCTGATGCTGTTGAATTTGTATATGATCCAGCAGAATTAAATACAGCGTTTTGTATTGTTCCTGTGGTTGTATAATATGTTGAATGTTGGTCAGCAGCAACATATAATCTAACATTATATGAACCAATATATGTGTTCACAAATGAAGATGTAACTTGAACACCAATAACACGAGCAGTAGGTATAAATGATCCACTAGAATAGTAACCAATAATATCACCCTCTTTAAACATACCAGTAACACCAGTCAAATTGATGATGTTGGCTTTACGAATATAATTGTTTACATTTATACCATCAAAATAGTAATTTACTGAAGTGTTGAATAACATATTTTTGGCACGTGCAACAATCTGTTGTGGTCGCATCCAAGGCAATATAGAAACATCAGTAATATAACCGTTGTTTAATGCATATGCACCAACTTTATCATATGCACCAAATGTATTTGTTTGTGCTTGTGTGGCATATGTTTTGGTTTCTGTGTAACCAATGTTTGTACTTCCATAACCATATGCACCTGGAGCAACATATGTATTTACAAATTTACCATGATTTTCTACATTCGTAACTGTGCTATAAGGTGTTCCAGGAACAGTCTTCCAATCACCATTTGTTAGTTGATTGATATTGTTACTTGCTTGGAAAACTTGTAAGTTTGGATCAACAACCAACAAAGCTGGAGAATAATTTGTATCAACCCAATTGTCTACGTTTGGTGACAATGAAATATAACCATCTCTCAGACCAAAAGAAAATGGATTAACATTAACTGTTCTAGATGCAAATTTTTGTGATATTACATTTGATGTTGTATATGGTAATGTAAAATAATTTATATCACCATCTGTACTGATTGCATATCCAAGATTGATAGAACTATCAATATTATTCATATTATATGCGGTTGCGAGTGATTTTAATGGGAAATTTGTAACACTTTGTGCAGCCGTCATAGTACGGTCACGTTTGTTGATTGTGGCTTTAAAGTCTGGATTGTAAGTATCACCGGTGGAGAAACTAGAAAAATCATCAACAAGAATACCATTTTTAAAACGATTCAAACCATATGCATCGGATATTTGAAGTGATGTTGTTTTTTGTTCCAACAAATTCAATGAAGTATAATATTCAATACCATTGATTCGGTTTTCCAAGCCAGCAATATCTTGCATTGTATAACGCTTGTGTTTTACTTTATCAATCGATAAATCGGAAATTGTTCCTGATGGTGCTTCGGTTGGAATATAACCTGTATATGGATTATGAGTTAAATTGGCAATAACCAATGATCCATCTGGTTCTGTTGGTAGTAATGGATTTGTAGATGGTGCACCTTCAACTATCTGGAAAGTTCTATCTTTAGTTAATACAAGTTTATCTTTACGACCAAGATAATATTCATAATTTGTTGTGAATGTAGTAAGGTCAGTTGGTATAAACACACCTGCTCTGTTATCACCTATAGCATTGTATTTAAATACAAAAGATTCTGTTGCATTTACTCGAGCAGGCCTAAAATCCAAAGAGTCACGTAATTGATATGTCGTTCCATGTTTACTTGTATAATATGGAATATCAGTATATGCTGTTGGTAGAGTTGAATTTCTGTAAGAAGTTAAAGCAAAATAACCATCGCCACCTGTGTGTTGGTAATAGTTTACTAACACAAGAATATTACCTGCAGGTTGAATAGCACCAGGTCTTAGTGTTATTGATGAATGGTCATAGAAAGAATCTTTTTGGCCATTATCAAATGAGTATCTATTTGTAACATCATAAGATGGATTCGACAACATTGCTAGTGTTGGTAATGTGTTGGCCAACTTTGTATCAATAATCTTAACAATTGATTGAACATCAGACAAATATAAAGATTGTTTAGTTCCAGGAGTTACTAAACCAGCATGACTAATATAAATTTGACCAGTTGAGGATAATGATGTATCATCAACAAAAGTATATGTTGCAACAGTAGTGCCGTTTGTTTTGATTATACTTGTATTAGCAGTAATTAAATTTTTATACTTCAAGAAGTGACTTGAGTTGTCAGCATTTGTTGCATATACTTTTTCCAATATTGTTGCTGTAAAATCTCCACCACAACTTGCAACTGGAATACTCAATGTGGCGGTTGCACCAGTAATATTTACTGTACCATTTAAATTGGCCCAAGGTATAATTTGACCTGTTGTGAATGATGATGTACCAGAATTAGTTACGACAATTAACCAATTTTGTGTGATAGCATCAGAACTTAAATTTCCATTACCTAAATGTGCAACAACACCAGCATAGTCATTACTTGAATATACAATTTGTTGAGTTGCTGCACTTCCTGTTACGTTGAAGTTGACACCTGTAGTTAATTGTTGTGTATTATATGAAGAACTTGATAAAGAAGCTACATATGGTGCACCAATAGAATATAATAATTCTGGTGCACCTGTATTTTCTAGAATCGTGGAACCAGTAGAAACACCACCAATACGACCAGAAGTATTATTAATTTTTGCATAAGATTTGATTGTGGCTGGATAAGTTGTTTTGTTGGCATAAACGATATTATCAACATCTTTAATATCAAAATTTAAAGCAAATACTGATGTGGTGTCTGGTGTTACAGTCCAATTTTGATTAACTGTGGCTGTTCTTGTTGCACCATTATAAGAAGTAATTGTTCTGAAATCACCAGCACTTGCACCTTTTGTGATAGAAATATTTACACCAACATAAGATGTATTGGATTGTGAATATGTGCCAGGAAATTTAATTGTATTTGATGTAGCTGAAATTGCGTTAGCTGTTAACACAGAATTTTGAATATCATGTACATATGCTTTGTACACATATGTGTTTGCATCAGCACTATTTGTGTTATAGTCATAAACAAAATTTCGAATATAACCAGTACCAACAACGGTAGAGTTATATGTTGCAGTATTGGTAGTAATAATATTTGCTGTTGTAACGCAATGCAAATCAACTGCTTGACCTGTGGTTACACCAAAAAACGATCCATCTGAACCACCACGCAAGGTGTCAACATAGAAGTATGAACCATAGTCGATGTATACTGGGAAATTATCATACGACTCCGTGGTTCTTGCACGATTGGATACCAAATCTACATTTTTAGAATTTTGTATGCGGTAACCATGTACATATGACAAACCTTTACCGACAGTTAAGGTATAAGTGTTTGCTTGTGGATCGTTAGTTACTGAAGTTGTTCTTGGTGTTAATTTATAATCTTCAACAATATAATCACCATTGGTTTCAAAATCACGCTTGGCAAAATAATCATCAATTACATTATATACTGAACCTTCAACTAGATTTGCAGGCACACCATCTGTAACACGTACCAATTCTACAAACTTGTCATCATCACCTAATGTAATTGGTCGTGTATCCAATTCTAATGATATAACGTATCGGTCGGCTCCAGGTGCTTGGTAGTTTGATGCGCCGATTGCTGGATCTAATAAGGATGCATCGTTGATGTAATCGTAAATTGTTTCCGTGATTGTAAGACCAACACGTTTTGTTGGTGTATTACTATATTTGTCTAATATTGTGGTAGATGGAGAAATTTGTACAAAATTACCCAAAATGTAAAACACACCTTGTGCAATAGAAGCAACAGATGCGTAACCAGTTGCATTCGCAACAATTGCAGTTGCAGCCAAATTTGTAACAGTATCATATATTGTATCACCATCACCAAACATGATGCCAGATTTGTATGAAAGTATTAATGTTGGTGGATCACCACCAGTTGCTTGAGCAACAGCAACAACACGAGCAACAATATTGCCTGTAGCATTTGAAACTAATAAACCATTGAATAGAGATACATCAATTGCAACATTATTATAAGATGTTTGCAACTTTACATAATGTACATTGAAATTTGTTGTTACTTGTCCACCAGTAACTGGTGAATTTTGTTTGAAGATGTTATCAGCAAACTTTGTAACTTGATCCTGTAGGATGGTTTGAGCCTGAGTTAATTCTCTGGCTTGAACCGCACGACCTGGTTTAAATAAAATACGATGAAAGTTTTTTGTTCCATCAAAATCATCGTAATATGGATCAACGTTAAAATTCAGAGACATTTTTTTCCTTTTAGTAACCTAGTACTATTCTAATTTGTTCTATACCATCAGAACTTCTTTGTACACCCGTTCTGTTTTCAAGAAAAGCGACATAACCTGAAAACGGAGAAAAATCTGGAGTAGTGTAAGACAATAATGTTCTATTAGTTTTTGTATCATTTCTAACAGGACTATTATTAGTTGGAGTTCCTGTTGTATTTATGAGTCTTAAAACATTCGTTGCTGGATCAAAAGATAAAACTCTTGCAGTAAAAGTTGCATTATCTATTGAATCTGTTGGTCCTTGGAATATAATTTCATCAGGAACATATATGCCAAAACCAGGAGCAACTGTTAAATCTGTGGTTGTCTTATATATTGAACTATTCGCTGGATAAGGATAAGAAAAACCATCATTCTGAGCTTGTAACCATCTTTTTTGTGTTGTTGGATTAATAACCAATCCTATTTGATGATAGTCAATATCAGTAGGTATTGCACCACCCTCAGAACCATTAAATTCTGTTGTAAACATTACATGAGAACAACCCAATTCAGACACAGGATCAAATCCATGGCCACCAATAGGTGATGTTGGTGCAAATGCAACTGCACCTCCACCCAAAGATGATTCGATTACAACATTTGCATAGGTATAATTTGAACCTGGACTTGTAACTATGATATCACCAATGACACCAAGGCTTACGTTTGCAACAGCTGTTGCACCTGTACCATCACCTGTAACTTTGACTGAAATAATTGCATTTGCTGTATCATAACCAGCACCACCGTTTGTCACATTAATAACATCAATACTTCCACGACCAGCTGTGTTGTCGAATGGATTTGGAGTATTGTTTCCAATGCCGACAGGAATCCATGCTTTGTCCATGAATTTAACTTTTAGTCCTGTATCAATAGTGTAAATATATTTCCATTTGTAATTATCGGCACCTTGGAATATATTATTTGTGTTATAAGTTCCTGGTTGAAAATATGGTTCTACTGTTGATGCATTAAGAACCGGATTATCATATTCATCTAGTGTTGTATTATTCCACAAACATTTGAATACTTGGTCATATTTGTTTTTAACATAAAAATTCCGAATTAGATAACCATTGTCATCCATTTCCATCATATTAACATCATCTCGATAATAATCATAAATTACACCAGATTGCCAATCTATTCTTTGAATTACCGGTGAAATCTCGCCTGTAGTGAGTAATTTTGCTACAAACATGTTTTTCATCACTTGTTTCATGTATTTTATATCGGATGTTGGAACAGGAGGATTGGCTTCGTCTGTCCAAGGATCAGCTTTAGCTAAAAAACAATATGTTGTACCGATTGGAGTATTATACTCAGGAATAACAAGTACCGGTGAAAGGTATTGTTGTTCTACTAAAGCAACTTTAGCTGATGGTGGTATGATATTTTTATTTGCCATGATTTATTTATTATGCGTGAGATACTTTAACAAATGTATTTGCAAGATCCGAATTAATATTAAAGAACCTCAAATGTGCAGAACTTGTTGATGGCATCGAAAAAGTTGTTGAATTTTCTGTTGAATTTGTAGCCGATATACCATGCGTTATTGTATGAGCAGAAGAATCGGCATTTACTAACCAAACTTCAACAGCTTTACCAGCAACAAAATTAGTATGAGAAATTGTCATACCAGCAACCAAATTTGCTTTAATTATTGTATCTACAGAATAATCAATCGTTAATGTGGTTTGATTGCCCGCTGGTATTCTTACTGTTGGATATATTTGTAAAAGTGCATTATTTGCTGCCGTAAATGCACCGTTAGCATATAGTGCGGCTGAGTTAGCAACATAACTTGGTGTATTAGCCTGTAAGAATGCACCGTTAGCATATACGCCAGCTGGTGTTGCTGTGTTAGCAACTAAGAAAGCCGCATTAGCATACGCTGCAGATGAATTGGCAGTATAACTTGGTGTATTAGCCTGTAAGAAGGCTGAATTGGCATAACTGGCAGCTGAATTAGCAACATAACTTGGTGTATTGGCCCGTAAGAAAGCTGAGTTAGCAAACTCAGCAGCGGAATTAGCTGTAAGGCTTGGTGTATTGGCTGCAAGAAATGCACCGTTGGCGTATATACTCGCCGCATTTGCTGTACTAAATGCTGAGTTAGCATATCTACCAGAAACAACTGCTTTAGTGTCTGCAACACCAGCATTAATCAAAGCAGAAGATGCAGAATCTGCAGCTGAGTTAGCAAATGCACCAGCAGAGTTGGCTGCACCAAAGGCTGAATTAGCATATTGACCAGCAGAATTTGCTTTTGCATATGCTGAGTTAGCATATGTACTAGCTGAACCACTTGATGTGTTTTGTGAAGAACCATCTGCAAAAACCACGTTACGGTTGAGTGTCAAAGCACTTGAACTCATTTTTGCAACCACAGCGTTGGCTGCACCGCCGCCTGCAATAAAACGAATTTCTTTACCTGTTGATACAGCACCAACAACCAAGTTTCCACCCCATGTATTACTTGTGCTGCCTTGTGTATAGATATAACCATCTAAACGATTAATTGAAGTGCCTAAGCTATTGGTTTCTGAACCAGGATTAAAATCTTTGTTTGCATATCCCATATCAATGAAATATGTTGTGTCGGTACCTGAATTTGCAGTAACAACAAAATCAGCAGAACCACCATCATCTGTATTAACCAAATTAGTCTGAATGTAAGAA
>Ga0007792_10000641_pt1 | contig 12579 bp, 10 predicted proteins | sample CryBogmetaGMA6M_FD_60371 | JGI IMG/M metagenome (GOLD analysis project Ga0007792, IMG submission 60371) | Freshwater microbial communities from Crystal Bog, Wisconsin, USA - MA6M | ecosystem: Environmental > Aquatic > Freshwater > Lake | place: Crystal Bog, Wisconsin, USA | collected 2009-07-06
AAGGTGATAGTGTCGGTATTTTAAGAGATACCCTTAAGCAGATGGTCGCTGAACATTAAATTCGCATCATGGTTGCAACCGATGCTGCGTGTGAAGGCTTAATTTGATTTACGTTACAACTCATATTTATCGGCGTCTGATAAAGATTGGCGCGATTGTTTTGATGTCCTATCACAACGCGATTTTGGAACCTTGATGCGAGAGGGTTGGAGCAAGTGAAAACCCGCCAATCAAAACTCATAAAAGGTCAGTGAACCCAATCCATTGAGTCCCGGCCAGACTATTGATCTGAATATGTATCAACTCTCATTTCAGGTGGGCTGGTCGAGACATTTTTAATGCTAGGCTTTTAAAAAACCTACAAAATAACCAACACCTATACTTACCCAACTCAGTACCAATAAAACCCAAGGCAACCAGTGTTGTCGATAAACAATGATGTGCTCTACTTCATGTTCATCTGACTCAACACTGGATGTTTTTTGATTAGCGACTTTCTTAAGCTTTTTATTGAACTCTCGGGCTTTTTCTTTCTGCTGCTTCTTATAGATTTCAATGCCTTTCTGAATACCTTGGGCAATCAACTTGGTTTGTTCTTTCGTTTGAGCAGGCCGCTGAATACCTTTAGCGATTCTTAAGGCATCTTCCTGAGTTTGCGGCGAGGGCTTTTGATAAGTATTTTTAATCATGACAGTATTCTAAATAAAAGAGGACGCTCATCATTGTTGACCGTAAGCATTGAAAAACTGCTTGGCTGTTCTACCATTCTTGGACGCATTTTGATGAGCAAAGTCTAAAGCCTGTTTATGCAAGTCGTCACGATTACCCACATAATCAACAAAATAACTATCGATAATATCCAGATACGTCTGCGTATGTTGCGGATAAAAAGCCAGTCTTAAACCAAATCGATCGGATAAGGATATTTTTTCCTCCACCGTATCAGAATAATGCACCTCATCGTCAATCAACTGCGTAGCGAGATTATCAGCCATCTTCTCGGGTAATAAATGCCGACGATTCGATGTGGCATAAAACAACACGTTTTCGGGTGGTAGTTCAATAGACCCTTCTAGCACACTCTTTAAGGGTTTATATAACGTATCACCCGTGTCAAAAGACAGATCATCACAGTAAATCACAAACCGTTTGGGCAGTTCACGGATGTCATCCACGATTTCTGGAAGATAAATCAAATCCTGTTTATCCACTTCAATCAACCTTAAGTCACGATTCTTGTACTCGTTCAATACCGCCTTAACCAATGAGGATTTACCCGTACCGCGTGCTCCCCACAAAAGCGCATTGTTTGCAGGCTGACCTGATATAAAACGAAGGGTGTTATCAATCAATTGCTGCTTTTGTTTTTCGATACCTAATAACTGCTCAAGACTTACCGGATCAATCTGCTTAACAGGCCGCAGATATTCCTTGCGTTGTCGCCAGATAGCCGCATAAGTCGTATTCCAATCTATCATCGTTATTAATCCCTATCTGTTGTTAATGTGTTCAAATTATTCCACATTCTGGAGTAATTGCACCCATTAATTGCTCTGATGTGGAATTGTTTTGTTTCCATAAAAATAACATATACTTGCAAACAGACTATTTAAGCTTCGAGGAGTATTATGATGATAGAGACACGTATTGCAAAAATTTTTAAGAATGGCTACGATCAAACTGTTTGTCTTCCGGTTGAAGCTATCTTATCAAGGGCAAGTCGCCTGCGATTGAAGCTAAATTAATAGAATTGATGCCGTCTATGGTCTGTATCTCTGTATCTCAGTCATGACCCGAGCCGAGTTACAATATGGCCTAAAACGATTGCCAGCCGATCATCGCTTGCATTTAGCGGTGCGTCAATTTCTTAAGATTGTCCGCGTTTTTCCATGGGATAGCGATGCAGCCGATTGGTATGCAGAAATCCGCCATCAGCTTATCAGCTTCATTGCCGTACCATAATAATGTTATAATAGCTTGTAAAACCTTCGTCTATTTAATGAGTTTTGCTTACCTCTATCATGAAAAAAGAATTTGAGATTATCGATAAAGAAATTGTGTACTCTGGTTTTTTTCGTATGGAAAAATACCGTTTAAAACATACCCTCTTTGCGGGTGGCTGGAGCACTGAGTTTAGTCGTGAATTATTTGTTAGAGGTAGTTGCATAGCAGTTCTGCTCTACGATCCAAGGACTGATCAAGTTATTCTGATTGAACAGTTTCGTGCGGGCGCCTTGATCATACCCGAAAGAGCCTGGTTAGTTGAAATTGTTGCAGGTGCTATAGAAGAAGGCGAAACAGCAGTAGAAGTGGCCTACCGAGAATCCTTAGAAGAAGCGGGTTGCGAAATTCAGGAGTTAATCGTCATTAATGAATTTTACACAACACCAGGCGGTGCCTCTGAACGTATCACTCTATTTTGTGGAAAAGTCGATAGCACAACAGTCGGCGGCATTCATGGCTTAGATCATGAAGATGAAGATATTCTGGTACATACAGTCAGTGCTGATGAAGCCTATCGTATGGTCGAAAACAATGAAATTGAATCGGCCATTCCCATTATCGCCATTCAATGGTTGGCATTAAACAAACACAAACTCAAAGAAAAGTGGCTTAAATAACACCTCATAACCCGCAGATTCAAACGATGCCGTTATCTGATAAGCTCACGTCTTTTATTCGCTTATCCGCCATGATCTCTATTTTGTTGTTGACGGGATGCGCCAGCACCTCCGAAACAAATCCCATAGAAGCCTTTCAAACCACCTCGCCTGCGGTCAATTATGCCCTCAGCTTACAAGGCGCTCCCTATATTTATGGGCAAAGCTCTCCAGAAAAAGGCTTTGATTGCAGTGGCTTTGTAAAACATGTGTATGAAATACAAGGCATCCACCTACCTCGTACCTCTTTTGATATGGCACAAGCCTTACCCCGTGTCGATGAAAATGATATTCACCCGGGTGATCTCGTCTTCTTTGATACCGATGGTCACGCTTATTCACACGTAGGCATTTATGTCAATCGGGACAAATTTATTCACGCCCCCAGTCGTCATACCGGAAAAGTGTTAATTTCCAGTCTTAAAAACGACTACTGGCAACACCATTATACAGGTGCCAGACGTCCACGGTAAATCTGTTGATATATAAACACCTTTAATGCAACAATTGTTGATAATCAAACAGCTCAATTACACCTTACTTATTTCAACAAGCTAAAATGCACCAGCAAAATCATTGGCACAATATTTGCTAATTTTAAAATACGCATTTGAATTCTGTATTTCAAAACCCTAACTCGTATATTATAGTTTCAACAGCAGAGCAACGCTTGGCAATACGTATTCGCTCTATAATCAACCGGGTCGCTGACGATAAATCTTATTCATTTGCAATCATTAATAAAGAAATGGCTCAACCCACTCGACTACTTTCAGATATCCTGGAAAAAGAAATTAATCCTCAACGTTTACATTACCTAAGCGACATCCAAGACTTTGCAGATCATGTCGTGCTATTTTCTCTGGCAGGTATACAAGCCATTCGCTCTCAAACTTTAAATTAACAGTGTTCGCATGAGTCAAAATAATCCATCCACATCCCCTCTTCCCAAGCGACGCAAACCTATATTTTTGCTCGGTACTTTAGGTGTACTATTAATCGCAGCAGGCAGTTATTATTACTTACAAGCCAACCCTTCTGATGCCGATAATAAATTTGCTTCACGCGGTGATGCCCGAGGAGAAAAAAGGGGTGATAGACGAGGCGATCACCATGATGATGACGCGCCTTCTCCGGTATCAACAGAAACAGTAAAAGCCTCTGACTTTCCCGTTTATCTGAATGGCCTAGGTACGGTAACCGCTTTACGCACAGTGACAGTCAAGCCGCGAGTGGACGGTGAATTAGTAAAAGTTGGCTTTACCGAAGGCCAGATTGTCAAGCAAGGTGACCTCTTAGCAGAAATTGATCCACGCCCCTTTGAAATACAATTACAGCAAGTCGAAGGTCAGTTACTTCGAGACGAAGCCTTGTTAAAAAATGCCCAACTTGATCACAGTCGTTACTTAAAGTTGCTCGAACAGGATTCAATTGCAGCACAGCAAGCAGTGACTCAAGAAGCGCAGGTTAAACAGTATCAAGGCCTGGTCACTATGGACAAGGCTCAGGTTAATAATGCCAAACTGCAACTGACTTATTCTCGACTCACTGCTCCTATACCTGGTCGGGTTGGACTACGTCAAATAGACCAAGGCAATATTGTGCATGCTAATGATACGAATGGCTTAGTCGTTATTACTCAACTACAACCCATTAATGTCGTGTTTACCTTACCTGAAGATAAGATACAACCGGTCATTAAACGTTGGCGTTCTAATGAACCGGTCATTATTACGGCTTATGATAGAAGTGGTAAAAATAAACTAGCCGAAGGTAAATTATTAGCCATCGATAACCAAATCGATACTACTACGGGTACGTTAAAACTCAAAGCCCAATTTGATAACACCGAGAGCACCTTATTTGCCAATCAGTTCGTTAATATCAGAATGCATTTAGAAACACAACATAATGCGATTCAAGTATCGAGTGCCGCTATTCAACAGGATTCAGAGGGGCCGTTTGTGTATGTAGTCAACCCAGACGGTACCGTTCAAATACGTAGGGTAAAAATTGGTGCAACCGAGGCGGATAAAGTCATCATTGAGAATAATCTTGCTGCTAATGAAACCGTGGTCGTAGAAGGCATCGACAGATTACATGAAGGCAGCAAAGTAGATGTTGCCAAAAAAGATGGCTTAGCCGTCGCCGCCACTCCAGAAACACTAGAGGCCGCAGCCTCTGAAAATAAATTTCGTAGACGGAATAAACATTAACTTTTATGACATCCTCAACGCAATCACAAGCGAGTTTTAACCCGTCTCGACTGTTTATTTTAAGACCGGTTGCGACCTCATTAATGATGGTCGCGCTGTTATTAGTCGGTGTCCTGGCTTATCGACTGCTGCCTGTCTCGGCTTTACCACAAGTCGATTATCCCACTATACAGGTTGTCACTCTATATCCCGGAGCCAGTCCTGATGTGATGACCTCGGTCGTCACCGCACCGCTTGAAAGGCAATTTGGGCAAATGCCGGGCTTGACTCAAATGTCCTCGACGAGTTCCGGTGGTGCCTCAGTCATTACTTTGCAATTTAATCTGGAACTGGATTTAGATATTGCCGAACAAACGGTGCAAGCAGCTATTAATGCCGCCGCCAGCTTTTTACCCACTGATCTGCCTCAACCGCCTATCTACAGTAAAGTTAACCCCGCCGACACACCTATTATGACCTTAGCGATTAGCTCTAAATCGCTACCGCTTTATAAGGTAGAGGATTTAGTCGATACTCGCGTCGCACAAAAAATCGCGCAATTACCCGGTGTGGGTCTAGTCGGCATCAGTGGCGGTCAACGCCCTGCGGTACGCATACAAATCAATCATAAAGCCTTAGCGGCCTACGGCATTAGCTTGGAAGATATTCGCACCGTCGTTGCGGCTGCCAATGTTAATCAACCCAAAGGTATGTTTAACGGCCCACTACGTTCTGCGATCATCGACAGTAATGATCAAATTCGCTCCTCTTCAGAATACCGTGAATTAGTGGTCGCTTACCGTAATGGTGCCCCGGTCAGATTATCAGAAGTGGCCTCTGTGATAGATGGCGCGGAAAATGTGCGCTTGGCAGCCTGGGCTAATGATAAGGCCTCTGTCATCGTCAATATACAGCGCCAACCGGGTGCCAATGTGCTTGAAGTGGTCGATGACATTAAAAAGCTCCTCCCTGAACTACAAGCCTCACTGCCATTAAGCATTGAAGTGATTCCCTTAACTGACCGAACTGTCACCATACGTGCCTCGATTCATGACGTACAATTTGAGCTGCTGCTGGCTATTGCACTGGTCGTTATGGTTATCTTTCTCTTTTTACGCAATGCCCGCGCGACCATTATTCCGGGTGTTGCGGTGCCCTTATCATTAGTAGGAACTTTCGCTGTCATGTTTATGGCGGGCTTTAGTATCAATAACTTAACCTTGATGGCATTGACGATTGCCACCGGTTTCGTGGTTGACGATGCAATTGTGGTGATTGAAAACATTTCACGTTATATTGAACGCGGTGAATCCCCCTTAAAAGCGGCCTTAAAAGGTTCTGAACAAATCGGCTTTACCATTATCTCTTTGACATTCTCACTGATTGCCGTACTCATCCCCTTACTGTTCATGAGTGATGTGGTAGGACGATTATTTAGAGAGTTTGCGATCACTCTGGCTGTAGCTATTTTAATCTCTGCTTTCGTATCACTCACCCTCACTCCGATGATGTGTGCGAAATTATTGCATTCAGACCCTGCTCATCACGCACCTGAAAACGGAAAAGCCCCAGACTGGTTCGATAAATTTATTGCTATCTATGGGCGTAGCCTGGAGTGGGTATTAAAACACCAAACGTTGACCCTACTGGTGTTTTTTGCAACCGTTGGCTTAACCGTTGCTTTGTACATTAGTATTCCAAAGGGGTTTTTTCCTATTCAGGACACTGGCGTTATTCAAGGTATTTCTGAAGCCCCTCAAAATGTGTCGTTTTCTGCTATGGGTGACTATCAGCAAAAACTAGGCAAGCTTATTCTTGAAGATCCTGCCGTCGAAAACTTATCTTCTTTTATTGGCGTGGATGGTATTAATACCACCCCGAATAGTGGTCGCTTCTTAATTAATCTTAAGCCGCATGCTGAACGTAAGGAAAGCGCAAGCGCTGTAATCGCCCGATTAAAACCCAAACTAGCCGCATTAAGCGGCGTCACGCTTTATTTGCAGCCGGTACAAGACTTGACGATGGAAAACCGCGTCAGCCGTACCCAATACCAATTTACCTTAGAAACTCCAGACTCAGAAGAACTCAACCGCTGGACTCAACGCTTGGTAAAGCGATTAATAGACGAACCTGAGTTTAACGATGTTACCAGTGACGTGCAAGATCAAGGTCTACAAGTCTATGTCAACATTGATAGAAGTACAGCCAGTCGTCTGGGTATCAGTACCGCTGCCATTGATAACACGTTATACAGTGCTTATGGACAACGCCTGGTCTCTACTATTTTTACCCAGGCCAATCAATATCGAGTGGTACTTGAAGTCGATCCTTCGGCACAAAACTCACCCGAAACACTGAAAGATTTACGCATCCCGTCCACTAATGGGACTCAAGTGCCCTTGTCGGCTATTGCGGAAATCTCAGAACGACTAACGCCCTTATCTATTAGTCATCTTGACCAATTTCCTGTCGCTACTTTATCGTTTAATCTAGCGCCCGGTGCTTCTTTAGGGGATGCCGTTAAAGCCATCGATCGTATCAAACAAGAAATTGATTTACCTCTTAGCATCCGTACCAGTTATCAAGGCGCGGCTCTGGCTTTTAAAGCCTCACTGGATAATACTCTGTGGTTGATTTTAGCGGCTATTATCACTGTGTATATTGTGTTGGGTGTCTTATATGAAAGCTATATCCATCCCTTAACGATTTTATCGACGTTGCCCTCAGCCGGTGTCGGAGCCTTATTGGCTCTAATGATTTCAGGGGGGGATTTAGGCATCATCGGCATTATCGGTATCATTTTGTTAATTGGTATTGTTAAAAAGAACGCCATTATGATGATTGACTTTGCCCTTGAAGCGGAACGTAAACAACAGTTATCTCCTAGGGAAGCTATTTTTCAGGCCTGCTTATTACGCTTTAGACCGATTCTAATGACGACGATGGCCGCTTTACTAGGTGCTTTACCTTTGATGCTGGGTACAGGAGTAGGCTCAGAATTACGGCATCCCTTAGGTATTACGATGGTCGGTGGCTTGCTACTCAGCCAATTATTGACTCTTTATACCACGCCTGTTATCTATTTGGGCATGGATAATCTGGCTAGACGTTTATCTGGCTGGCTTAACATCAATCCACCCGAAGCACTTGAGAACGACAGGAGCTTATAATGAACTTATCAGCTTTATTTATCAGTAGACCTGTAGCCACGACACTGCTCACTATTGCTATTGCATTAGCCGGATCACTGGCGTTTATTAATTTGCCGGTATCTTCCCTGCCCCAAGTTGATTTCCCGACCATTAGTGTTCAGGCACAATTACCGGGTGCAAGCGCAGAAACCATGTCGAGTTCGGTTGCTACGCCCTTAGAGCGGGCTTTAGGTCGCATTGCGGGTATTACAGAAATGACCTCCAGCAGTTCAGTCGGCTCTACTCAAATTACCTTGCAATTTGACCTGGACAGAGATATCAATGGCGCGAGTAGAGATGTACAAGCGGCTATTAATGCAGCGACCACGATGCTGCCACTGAATATGCCATCTCGTCCGACTTACAGACGTTTCAATCCTGGTGACTCGCCTATTTTGATATTAGCGTTAACCTCTGAACATCTTACCAGAGGGCAAATGTATGATATTGCTTCGACGAATCTCGCTCAAAAGATATTACAAATTCCAGGCATGGGTCAAGTTCAGTTAGGTGGCGCTGCTTTGCCTGCAGTTCGAATAGAACTTAACCCCAATGCCCTGACTAAATACGGCATTGGTCTTGAGGAGGTTCGGACTACGATCAATCAAACAAATGTCAATCGCCCTAAAGGCATTATGGAAGACGGGCCTTATCGTTGGCAAATTTTAGCCAACGATCAAGCGCGTAAAGCCGCTGACTATTTGCCACTGATCGTCAGTTATCGGAATGGCGCACCGGTCACTATTGGTGACTTGGGAGAAGCCGTTGATTCAGTTGAAGACCTTCGCAATACCGGACTTAAAAATGGTAAACCCTCGGTACTACTGATTCTAACAAAGCAGCCCACCGCAAATGTCATTCAAACTGTTGATGCCGTCCAAGCCTTGTTGCCTGAACTACGCGCGACCATGCCAAGCTCTGTTGATTTATCGGTTGTGGTCGATAGATCGCTCACTATACGCTCTTCCATCACTGAAGTTGAACACAGCTTATTAATTGCCATTGCCCTGGTGATTCTGGTTGTGCTGGTGTTTTTAAGAGACTTTCGGTCTACCTTTGTACCGATTATTGCCGTACCTGTCTCACTGATTGGTGCCTGTGGAGTCATGTATTTTTTTAACTACAGCCTTAATAATCTAACCTTAATGGCCTTAACTATATCGACGGGGTTTGTCGTCGATGATGCTATTGTGGTCTTGGAAAATACGAATCGTCATATCGAAAAAGGTATGCCTCCTTTTAAGGCCGCCTTACTGGGTGCAAAAGAAGTAGGTTTTACCGTGATGGCGATGAGCGTATCACTGATTGCCGTGTTCTTGCCTATTTTATTGATGGGTGGCGTAGTTGGTCGGCTATTCAGAGAGTTTGCCGTCACCCTATCTGCGGCAGTACTCGTTTCGCTAGTCATTTCACTGACCGTCACCCCGATGCTATGTGCGCGTTGGCTAGGCAAAGAAAGCCCTAAACACGGTCGCATTTATCAAGGTATTGGGGTCGCCTTTGATTGGCTGCATTCCAGTTATGAAACATCATTGCGTTGGGCTCTGCGTCATAGTCGAATCATGATGCTTGTTTTACTGGGCACGATCGGTCTCAATATTCATTTATACGGTGTGATAGAGAAAGGCTTTTTTCCTAACCAGGATGGCGGCAGACTGCTGGGTGAAATTCAGGCAGACCAGGGTACTTCTTTTATCTCGTTACAAAAAAAACTGACTGAATTTTCCTCGATCTTAATGCAGGATAAAGCCGTGGTTAATGTCGCTGGATTTAGTGGCGGAGGTTCAAGTAGTAATAGTGCAAGAATCTTTGTGGTACTTAAGCCGCATAATGAACGTGAACCCATAGAAGAAGTCATGGGGCGTTTACGGGATAAAGTTAGACGCATTCCAGGTGCCAATTTACACATGTTCCCCGCGCAAGAACTAAGAATCGGCGGTCGACCTTCGTTTGGTTCTTATGATTATGCTTTACAATCAGACGATTTGGTTCAGCTCAGGGAATGGATGCCTAAAGTCATTGCCGCACTGTCTAAATTACCAGAATTAAGTGATGTCAATACCAGTCAACAAGATAAAGGCCAACAAATTGGCCTGGTTGTTGATCGTGCAATGGCAGCCCGGTATGGCATTACTCAAGCTATGATTGATGCCACCCTGAATAATGCATTCGGTCAACGTCAGGTGTCTGTTATTTATAACCCTTTAAATCAATATCGGGTGGTAATGGAGTTAGCGCCTGAATACTGGCAAAGCCCTGAAGCCTTAAAGCAGGTTTATATCAATGTACCTGCGACCCGTTTACCCAACGGCACTCAAGTGGCTGCGCATCAGGTACCCTTATCGGCAGTAGCGAGCTTTGGAGCAACGACTACCCCCTTATCGGTTAATCATCAAGGTCAATTTGCTGCCGCCACCTTATCCTTTAATCTACAACCCGGTGTTTCTCTATCAACAGCGACCGAACTCATTGAAAAAACCATGCGGGATATCGGTGTGCCTATTTCAGTACAGGGCAGTTTTCAGGGTTCAGCAAAAGCCTTTATTGAGTCCATGCGTAATCAGCCGTTTTTAATCATGGCGGCTTTACTGAGTATTTATCTGGTATTAGGTATGCTTTATGAGAGCTATATTCATCCTTTAACCATTTTATCAACCCTACCCTCTGCCGGTGTAGGTGCTTTGCTAGCACTGATGGCTTGTGATACTGAATTTACTATTATTGCTCTAATAGGGGTGATTTTATTAGTAGGTATCGTTAAAAAGAATGCCATTATGATGATAGATTTTGCCTTATATGCCGAACGCGAATATAACCTTCCACCTAAAGAAGCTATTTTCCAAGCCTGCTTACTGCGCTTTCGTCCTATTATGATGACCACTCTGGCTGCTTTATTTGGTGCTTTACCACTGGCACTCGGCACAGGTTATGGTGCAGAACTCCGTCATCCACTGGGGATTTCTATCGTGGGTGGCTTAGTGTTTAGTCAAATGCTAACGTTATATACAACACCTGTTGTTTATATCTATTTAGATCGATTCCGGCTATGGTTTCATCGCCGTTTTTTAAACCGTACCGCTAAAATAGCGGATAAACAACCCGCTTAGTACTGTCGAGATTTTCATGAATTTTCGTATTATTCCAACACTGTCGTATTCGTTATTAGTGACTCAATTGGCTGGTTGTACAGTTGGCCCTGATTATGCTAAACCTCAAGCCGCTATTCCAGACACCTTTAAAGAACTGAAGGGATGGAAACAGGCACAACCACCCGAAGAGTTTATACCCGATAAATGGTGGGAAATCTTTAAAAACCCCGAACTCAATAAACTGGAGGAGCAAGTTAATAGCGCTAATCAGTCTATTGCTCAAGCTGAATCTCAATACAAGATGTCTCAATCACTGGTGCAATCCGCTACAGCGGCGTATTTCCCTACTGCAACCGCAACCGCTACTACTAACAGGTTTCGCGCTGCAAGTGGACAAAGTGTTGCTGTAAGCGGTGTTAGAAATCTGTTTGGTGGCGTATTAAGCGCGGCTTGGGCGCCTGATTTATTCGGTGGCTTGCGTAGACAGGTTGAAGCTAACACGGCTACCGCTCAATCCAGAGCGGCTACTTTACATGCCTTACGCTTAACCAACCAAGCCACCCTAGCTCAAAGTTATTTTCAGGTGAGAACCCTGGATACCCAGATGAAACTTTTTAATGAAACCGTTTCATCTTACGAGAAAAATCTGAATATCATTAAAAATCGCTATGCGGCTGGGGTCGCTGCCAAATCGGATATTGTGCAAGCTGAAACCCAATTAGAATCAGCACGTGCACAAGCGATTAATCTAGGGATACAACGCGCCCAACTTGAACACGCTATTGCAGTGCTAATAGGTAAAACGCCTGCTGCATTTAGTCTTGATGTTGCGACTTTAAACACCCCCGTGCCAGTCATACCGGTTAACGTCCCGTCTAAACTTTTAGAACGTAGACCGGATGTCGCTGTTGCTGAACGTGCTGTTGCCGCTGCTAATGCACAAATAGGCGTTGCCAAAGCCGCCTATTTTCCAAATATTAATCTTGCTGCTTCCGATGGACAACAGTCCACACTTTTGCAAAATGTAGTTACCCAGGGCGCCCGCTATTGGGCCTTAGGGCCTGCGGCTATGGCGATACCTCTATTTGATGGGGGGGCACGCAGTGCTGTATTACAAAACTCAATTGATTCTTACGATGCCAGTGTCGCTGGTTATCGACAAGCGGTACTGACCAGCTTTCAACAAGTTGAAGATAACCTTGCGGCTCTACGTATTTTAGATCAGGAAATACAGGTTCAGAATAAGGCAACTGACGCCGCACATCAAGCTGTACAATTAACCACGAACCAGTACGAAGCAGGTACGGTGAGTTATCTTAATGTGATTGTCAATCAAACAGCAGCGTTAACCAATGATATCACTGCCGTTAATCTCCAAGGACAACGTTTAAGTGCAGCTGTGCTCTTGGTTAAAGCGCTAGGTGGTGGATGGGATACATCAGAC
>Ga0007792_10000642_pt1 | contig 12576 bp, 13 predicted proteins | sample CryBogmetaGMA6M_FD_60371 | JGI IMG/M metagenome (GOLD analysis project Ga0007792, IMG submission 60371) | Freshwater microbial communities from Crystal Bog, Wisconsin, USA - MA6M | ecosystem: Environmental > Aquatic > Freshwater > Lake | place: Crystal Bog, Wisconsin, USA | collected 2009-07-06
ATATTAAAACGATAATGAGAAGCCGTACTTCCTGTATTGCCAGCCTTATCTTTTGACACCACATGTAAATACCATTCACCGTCTTGCAAATCACCAGAGAAAATAATATCTTTATCAATCCAAGTCGCATCCAGTTGCGGAATAGTTTTTTCTTGATTATCTATACAATAATAAAAACCTTCTATACCAGACAGGTCTTCTGGCTTTGTTAATTTAAACTGTGCTTTTTTAATGTTATACCACTTATGCGGGTCAGGATGTCCCACCGATGATATATATGGTGGCAATGCCTGTGTGTCCACATTGAAAGCAAAATGAGTGGTACCTTCAGAAATATTTCCAGCCATATCTTTTGACTTCACATGTATATACCATGTGCCATCTTGTTTATCCTTGAGTTCCAAATCGCTCGTCATTTTATATATACAATCATTTTCTTGCGGTTCGGTATCAGCACGCTGGTCAACTAAGTAATAAAAACCTTCAATGCCTGACATATCTTGTGGCTTTGCCAAATGTATTTCAATTTTTTTAGAATTATACCATGACTTCTCATCTGGATTTGTATGAGAACTAATAACTGGAGGTAAAGCATGAGTGTCTATATTTATTCTCAAATGTGCTGCTTTTGTCCCTGTGTTTCCAGCCTTATCTTTTGAAACTATATGAAAATATTTTGTTCCATCATCTAATGATTTAATTCTCACCATATTAGAATCTAAGAAAATTCCATTTTTTTCAGTTGGATTCGTATTTGGCATTTCATCTATAATATAATAATAGCCTTCAATCCCAGAGAAATCCTGTGGCTGCAACCACTGAATAATTGGCATATTATTTGTGTACCATTTTTCAGTATCAGGGTGTGTGCTTGACACTGGTTCAGGTGATGATGCTAATGTATCAATTTTCACCATAAAATGTGAAACTTCAGGACTTATATTTCCTGCCTTGTCTTCTATTAGAACATGGAAATACCAAATACCTTCTTCAAGATTTTTGACAGTAACTCCATCTTTGAGTGTAGCAGTACATTTTTCTACCACTGGTTTTGTGTCAGGATTTCTATCTACGAAATATAAATACTGCTTTACATCAGGGTGCATACCCCAGTCTAAAGTAACATCTGCTTTTGAATACCACTGCTCTTGGTCGGGATGAGATACAGATATAAGCTTCGGAATAACCGCAGCAGATGTTGTAAAGCTATAATCCTGAAGTATTCCAGAAAAGCTTCCCACATCCGAATAAGTAAGTATTCTAAAATGGTATTCGTTTAAAGATTTTAAATTATTTAGTGTTATTCTATGTTTATTAGTCATGGTTTCATTGATAATATTATTGCCGTATGTTTTGTCTGTGCCATACTCTACTATAGTCCGTGCTTCTCTGTCAGTGGACCAAGTAATAACAGCACTATGAGATGTTATCTCTGTCACTTGAGCATCATATAATCCAGGTGGCGGTGTATTTGAAATAGTGGTTCTAAATATCCTGCCTTTAGCTGAAGAACCAAAATATAAATAACCATTAAATAAATGCAGTACTCTTATGTCCTCTTCGTCCGTTTGAAAAGCCAACTCCCACGCCTTGCCATCTAAGGTCTTATAAACTCTGCCATTATCGCCTGTTCCCAAATACATACCATTTCCGAAAGCCTCAAACTTATAAAAATTGGCATCCTTTTCAGAGAAAAAGTTTTCAACCCAGTTAATACCATCTTCTGTCATATAGACCAGTCCGCCGCTGGCTTTTGCAGTTGATACAAAAAGTTTATTTTTAAATACAAAAAAATCATTAACAAAACTTTGATTTGTATCAAAAATTTTCTGCCAGTTTACACCATCAGAAGTTCTAAAAACCAAACCATTTGGATATGTTCCAGCATATAGATAATCACGATATAAACCAAAACAAGATATTGCCAACTCAGAAGTATTTAACGCAACTACCCAGTTAGTTCCATTATAAGTATATATTTTTCCTTCCGTGGAAGTACCAGCAAAGAGTCGGCCACGAAAAGCTTCCAGACAATGTATCCTTGCTTCTCCGCTATTAAATGAAAGCGACCAGTTTTTTCCGTCTAAGGTTTCATATATTCCGCCATTAGCATTTGTTCCGCAAAAAAGTTTTGAAGTACCTAAATCAGAGAAAGCTTTCATACAATAAACTTGCGGTGTATAATCGCCTAAGCTGTCTTGATCAAAATTTTTGGTATGTCCCACAGGCGGATTAAAATATGGCGAGAAGATATTTGCTATACTTATAGTCTCCCAAGCTCCCGAGTCGCCCGAAGTGGTTCTGACAACCGAATCCTTATTTGTGCAGGCATAAAGCTGTCCATTAAACTCTTCAAAATCATAAATAATCTGCGAAAAATCATTTTCAAAAACAGGAATAAAACCTTCTTTAGGAACATAACGCAGATATAAAGGTATAGCAGCGCGTATATTTTTAATAACTTCACTTTTACTCGCGCCACTAACCACAAGCCCCGGAAGATCACTGCACTGTCCAATGTATTTTCCGAGGTCTTCTTTTATAGTAATCTCAAAGTTAACTGTAATTTCTTTATAATCGTCTTTCATTTTTTTCCTTTTCTACTTTATTATATACCTACTTATTGTTAGCTTTCTTTTATTCTGTAAATCACTGCGGTTTCATCGCAGTGCTTTGGATACTTAGGACAATTAAAACAATCACGCCATATTTTATGCGGAAGTTTAGATCTTGATATTTTTTTAAAACCGTATTTTAAAAAGAAATCTGGTATTTTTGTGAGTGCAAATACCTTCTTTATACCTATGCTCTTTGCCTCTTTGATAGCCGAACTAATTAGCTTTTCTCCAAACCCTTTGTTTCTATATTTTTTTTCTATTACAAGTGACCTTATTTCACCTAAATCTTCCCAATATACATGAAGAGCAACCATACCTGCAGGTCGTTTCTTTCTATCTATAATAAAAAAGTCCCTGATTTGTGCAAAGATATCGCCCATAGGCCTTATTATAAGTTCGCCTTCCGCGGAATACTTCTTCAAGAGATCCTGTATTCTGTAAGCATCTTTTATGTGCGCTTTTCTAATTTTCATTTTAGATTTATTTACTCCCCACTATTTTTCCAAACAATTAATTACTTTCCCTTAAAATTATAACCCAACATAAAAGCTGAAAGATTTTTATCTATAAGTTTTCCAGCCTTAGAACCAAGCATGTCCTTTATAACAAAATTAGCACTTTCTATTTCAAAAAGTTTTTTAGTGCCGATATAAACACCCGCTAAAACTATATTAGTCACTTTTGCCGCATCCAGTCCTTTTGCAAAATCACTCGCTGGTATTATTACTTTTTTATTTACATTTATACTGTCATTAAAAATCAAGGAGCTATTTTCAATCACCAAAGTATTCTCAGAGGTTCTTGGTACATAAGAATCCAGTGCTCTTTGGTCAAAAGCTATAAGAGTGTCAGCGGTTTCTACGACAGGGGAAAATATTTCTTCGTCTGATATGATAATACTGCAAAAAGAAAAGCCCCCGCGTTTTTCTGCTCCATAAGAAGGCAACCATGCCACATTTTTATTTTCATATACAGCCACACGCGCTATGAATACACCAAGAGTCAAAACGCCCTGTCCGCCTGTTCCTGCAATGATAATTTGTTCTTTCACGAAAACTCCTTCATTACACTTATATTTTTTCTCAACTCACAAATACTTTACTTACTACTTTTCATCCTTAATAACTCCAAGCTTATAATAATCACTTATCTCTTTATCAATCATTTCATTTGACTGAATCGGATCTTTACGCCAGTTTGCAGGACAAGATGCTAATACTTCCACCATAGAAAATCCAACATTATTTATCTGATTCATCAATGCTTTTTTAAGAGCTTTTTTTGCTTTAATTACTGAAGCAGCGTCTGTTACTTTCACGCGTTCTAAATATTTAACGCCTTCTAATGGCGCTAATAATTCCGAAACTCGTATAGGATAACCATAACTTTTAACATCTCTTCCCTTAGGAGAAGTAGTTGTTACCTGATTTATTAAAGAAGTAGGAGCGAGCTGTCCGCCTGTCATACCATAGTTAGTATTATTAATAAATATTACTGTTATATTTTCGCCACGGTTTGCGGTGTGTATAATCTCTGCCATACCTATAGAAGCTAAATCTCCATCTCCCTGATAACAAAAAACCGTCTTATCAGGATGTACTCTTTTTATTGCAGTAGCAACTACTGGAGCCCTTCCATGAGCAGCTTCAGTCACATCAAAATCCCAGAAATCATAGGCAAAAACAGCACAACCTACAGGAGCAACAGCAATTAAAGTTTCCCTTATTCCGAGCTCATCTACTATTTCTGCAATCAGCTTATGTACTGTAGAATGTCCACAGCCCCAGCAATATGTAAAGTTTTTATCAGTAAGCGAGTCAGGTTTTTTATATATTATTTTTTCGGTTGCCATATTATTTGACCTTTCCTTTTATGAAATCATAAAGCTCCTCAGCAGTTGGAACGCCGCCGCCTGATCTTCCATAAAATTCTATTTTTGATGAATCTTCTACAGCGAGCTTTACATCCTCCACCATTTGACCAAGATTCATTTCAAACACAAAAATCTTTTTTACTTTTTTTGCTACTTCTTTTAATTCTGCATAAGGGTAAGGCCAAACTGTGATAGGCCTAAAAAGCCCTACATTTAATCCCTTTGCCTTTGCTATATTTATTGTACCTTTTGAAATTCTTCCAACTGTTCCAAAAGCAACTATCAAATAATCTGGATTACTTTCCATGTTGGTAAGTTCAAAACGCTTTTCTGTTTTTGTAATAAGATCATATTTTGCTTTAAGTTTCAAATTATGTTTTTCAAGAACTCCAGGCTGCATTAACAAAGAAAGAATTCTCTGTCCAGGACGCCCCTTCGCTCCTGTTAAAGCCCATGGTTTAGGAGTGTTTAGATATAAAGGTTTCCTACTTCTGTTTATTTCTACATTTTCCATAATCTGTCCGAGAAGCCCATCTGTAAGTATCATAACAGGATTTCTATACTTGTCGGCAAGATCAAAAGCGTCAAAAGTAAAATCATACATTTCCTGAAGATTGCTTGGTGCAAATGTTATCATATGATAATCGCCGTGACCAGGTTTGACTGACTGAAAATAATCGCTTTGCGATGGCTGTATATTTCCAAGCCCAGGACCGCCGCGCATTACATTTACCAAAACTGCTGGAAGTTCACAACCTGCCATATAAGAAATACCTTCTTGCATAAGTGATATACCTGGGGAAGAAGAAGTAGTCATAGCCCTGGCGCCTGCTGCGGCTGCACCAAAAACCATATTTACAGATATGAGTTCACTTTCTGCTTGTATAAAGGTGCCTCCAACTTCAGGCATTCTACTTGACATAAGTTCAGGAATTTCATTTTGAGGTGTGATTGGATAACCCGCATAAAATCTACAGCCAGCATCAAGTGCGGCTTCTACTATTGCATGGTTTCCTTTTACAAGTATTTTATTAGTTTTATTTGGGCTCATTTTATCTCCGTCTCTATTATTTCTATAACCGTTATGGCGGCATCAGGACAAACTATGGCACATAATGTACAGGCATTGCATCTGCCTTCATTACAAAACTCCACCACATTGTAACCAGTTTTATTCATTTTTATACTTTCCCTTATCTCCACTTGTTTGCAAGCAGGAATGCATAAAAGACAACCTTTGCACCTGTCAGAATCAATTATTATGCGTCCTTTTCTCATACAACTCCGTTTCTAAATGCCTTTTTGGCATAGAAATATATAATAAAATAACAACAATTCAGCCCAAGACAACTTTAACGTTTTTTACAAGGCGAATATCAATATTATATGATATATTATGAGATTTTACAAGGGAGAATTAAGCCACTTAGGGCTTCTTAAAACGAACATTTTACACTTATTTATGGGGTTTTACTGCTTTTATTCTTTCCATTTGATTTTCATATAGCCCAATGGCTTTTTGAAACTCTTTTTCCACTCATTTACTATTTCTTTTTTAATATTTGGGTAAAAAATTAATTTTTTGAATGCTTTTTTTGAAACAAAACTCGCATTAGCTAAAACTCCATCTGGATTAACCTTCATGACACTGCTTTTTTTTGCATTTACTGCAAAGTATAAATTAACTATGTGTCTTTTATTATTTGGATAAAGGGTGTCATGGACTAAAAACAAATCTCCCACTGAATCAATTTTCAGCGACAGCTCTTCCATAAACTCCCTACTCAATGCTTCGTGAAAGCTCTCGCCATGTTCTACTCCACCGCCTGGCAAAAGCCAATATGACTTGCCATTCTTCTGATGATTTACCAAAAGTAATTCGTTTTTTTCATTAAGCAATATGCCTGCAACTCTAATTCTGATATTTTTAGCTTCGACCTTCAATATTCCTCCAAACACTTATATTATTTTAAAAAAGGTCTTCTTGATTCTTTTTAAGATTCTTAATTTTAAAATACTCATAGGCCTTATCCGTTACTTTTCTGCCCGAAGGTGTGCGTTGTATAAAACCTGTCTGTATCAAAAATGGTTCATACACATCTTCTATGGTATCTGGTTCCTCGGAGACTGCGGTCGCTATAGTATCTATACCCACAGGTCCTCCGTTAAACTTTTCTATTATAGTGGTAATTATTTTTTTATCCATATTATCCAAACCAAGCTCATCTACTTCTAACATGGTCAGGGCTTCTATCGCACTATTTTTATCAATACTACCATTGCCTTTTACTTGAGCAAAATCACGCACGCGCTTTAATAATCTATTAGCAATTCTCGGAGTCCCACGGGAACGCCTGGCAATTTCATTTATGCCGCCCGCATCTGCTTTTACTCCAAGTATTTTAGCAGAACGAGTTAGAATTTCTATTAAGTCCTTCACTTCATAAAAATCTACTCTGTAGGTAGCACCAAACCTATCTCTCAATGGTGCAGCAATCATACCAATACGAGTAGTAGCACCTATAAGAGTAAATTTTGGAAGATCTATTCTAAAAGTTTTTGCTGAAGGTCCTTTTCCTATAACTATATCCAACGCATAATCTTCCAAAGCAGGATACATTATTTCTTCTACTGCTCTGTTTAAGCGATGTATTTCATCTATAAATAATATGTCGTTTTCTTCAAGATTTGTAATTATAGCGGCTAAATCTCCTGCCTTTTCTATGACAGGTCCAGCCGTAACCTTGATATTTACACCCATTTCATTGGCTATTATGTTGGCAAGTGTGGTTTTCCCTAAACCAGGTGGGCCATAAAACAATATGTGTTCTGGGGCTTCTTTTCTCTGTTTTGCCGCATCTATTAAAATTTTTAGTTTTTGTTTTACTTTATCCTGTCCTATATAATCCGAAAGAAGTTTTGGACGAAGAGTTTTTTCTTCTATAAAATCAGGTCTCATAAAAATCGGATTTACAACGCGCTCTTTTTTATTTTTGTCTTCCATATTATCTACCCAACCTTTTTAAAGCTTCCTTTAAAATATCTTGCGTTCCTGAATTTTCTTTTACCGCTATCATAGCCTGCCTTAATGCTTCTCTGGCTTTTTGATAATTAAAGCCCAGTGCTAATAAGGCCTGCAAATACTCTTCATCTGGCGTGAACTCATCTTGTTCAGTGGCATATATTTTAAACTTGCTTTTAAGCTCAAGAATCATACGCTGTGCTTTTTTTGGACCTAAGCCAGGGACTCTGGTCAGTACCGCTTCATTACCTGTGGCAATAGCTTTTCTCAAAGCATCTGGATTTATACTTGATAATATATTTATTCCCGCTTTTGGACCTATGCCTTCAACACTGATTAAAGCAAGAAATATTTCTTTTTCTTCTCTACTTGAAAAACCATATAAGGCCACCCCATTATCCGACACGCTCAAATAAGTATATACTCTTGCAATTCCATTTTGTTTTCGCAAATGGTCAGAAGCCGCCGCAGTAACAGCAAGTCCATAACCTGTGCCATTAACATTTAGCAAAAGATATTTATCTGTAAGCTCCTCTATGGTGCCTTCAAGAAAATCAATCATAGTTTTGAAACTCCTTTTATTTGTTTTTCTCTTATTGCCTGCATTTTGTAATTACTTGCACAACACACTGCGATAGCCAAAGCGTCTGCCACATCATCAGGTTTTGGACTTTCTTTCATTCCTAATATGGCCTTTGTCATTTGCATTACCTGATTTTTATCAGCCATGCCATAACCCGTGAGAGCCATTTTAACTTCCATAGGTGAATATTCGCGTATTTGTACGCCAGCAAGTTGAGCACTTAAGAGTATTACTCCGCGAGCTTCGCCTACTGACATAGCGGTCTTTACATTTTTGCTAAAAAATAATTTTTCTACAGCCACAATATCTGGCTTATGTTTTTTTATGGTGCGAGTGACTTCCAAAAAGACAACTTCAAGCCTTTCTGAATGCGGTCTTTCTTTATCGCTTTCAATTAGTCCATAGGAAATTGCTCTTAAATTATTACCTTTTTTTTCAATAATTCCAAGTCCACACCTTGCGGTCCCTGGGTCAATTCCCAATATAATCAAAAAAGCACCTCTGCTTTTCTATATTTAATAAATATAGTATATCATTTACTGTTATTGATTTCAAAGGTAGTTTTGCTTAAATACAGCTTCATTGTGTGATTTTGATTATTTGAATTGGGGATTAGTATTTATAAACTCTTTTTACTCTATCAGTAATTCCGGTAAGTATTTCATAAGATATTGTTCCTGCCGCACTTGCCATATCTTCCACAGCTATTTTATTTTTATTGTCTTTACCAAATATCAAAACTTCATCGCCTATCTTTACTTTGCCTGTCGGTTTCACGACTATCAAATCCATACACACTCTTCCTATTACTGGCGCTTTTTTGCCATTAATCATAACATGCCATTTATTAGAAAGTTCCCTGCGGAAACCATCACCATAACCTATGCTGACTACTGCGACGCTTTCTTTTTGAGTTGCCTTATACAAACCCGCATAGCTTACGCCTTCACCGCGTTCAAGAATTAAAGTATTGATAACCCTGCTCTTTAAAGTCATGACAGGTTTTAGTTTTAAAAGCTTATTCATTTTTTTATCAGCAAATGAGCCATACAAAGCAATACCAGGTCTTACTGCATCAAATAAAGCAAAATTATACTTGGCTATAGCAGCAGAGTTTGCAGCATGAAAAAATATGCCAGCAGGAGCAGCGGCTTTTACAGCAGAAAACCTTTTTACCTGTTTGCTGGTGAATGTATCATTTGCCGTATCAGCACATGCAAAGTGCGTATAAACAGATCTTAAAGAAATATTTTTTAAGGTAGTTATGAACTTAATGAAGGTTTGTGCTTCTTCTGGTTTTATTCCCAAACGATTCATGCCAGTATTTATTTTCAAATGTACTGGTATTATTTTGCCTGCGAGTTGTGCCTTAGAGTTAAGATATTGAAGTTCGTTTTTTGAAAATACTGATGGTTCAAGAGAATATTTTATTATATCTGCTGTTTCGCCCTTAAAGAAACCGCCCAACACTATTAGAGAGGCATTTTTTATGCCTGCCTGCCTGATATGGACTCCTTCAGAAACACGAGCGACTCCAAAATTATTTACTTCAAGCTTAGTGGATAGAAATTTGCAGAACTCAATAGCGCCATGACCATAGGCATTTGCTTTTATCACTGGTATTATCTCGCTCTTAAGAGTTTTTTTCTTAAGTTGCATAAAATTATGACGCAAGGCCGCCATGTCTATCTCAGCCCAAACCATAAGACCTGATTTATTAAATGGAACTACCATAACCGGCCTCGTCGGAATCCTGTGCCGACATTTCCTGGAATAATGTAAGTTCAGGTACAAACCATACACCCTGTTCTGTTATTGGGCCGTTCCTGTTTTTTGAAATGATAAGCTTGCACCTCATAACCTGCCTGCTTACAGTTTCGCCAGAATCATAAGTTTCCGTAGTTGAGGCTAAGTCCTTACCATCTTTATGTATAAAAATTACAAGGTCAGCATCTTGTTCTATAGCACCTGATTCTCTCAAATCAGATAATCTTGGAGGGGATGTTTTATCAGGCGATTTTTCTCTTTTTTCTACTTCGCGATTTAGCTGCGAAAGTGCAATAACTGGAAGCTTTAATTCCATAGCCATAGTTTTAAAACCTCTGGATATCTGTGATATCTGTTGTTCGCGTTGTAAAGTATCATTTGGCTTTACTAACTGCATATAATCTATGATTACAAGGTCAAGCTTTTTGCCATTCTTTTTTAGGTCGCTCATTTTTGCTCTTGTCTTCGCGCGCATTTCAAAAACATTGTTATCAGCGGTATCTATAAATATATTTGTCTCTGACAATTCGCCTGCTGCGTGCATAAGTTGTGCTTTATCTTTAGAATCTATGCGACCCATTCTGATTTTTTGTAGAGGTACTCTCGAACCCACGGCAAGCATTCTCCGTATTAAATCGTCCGAACTCATTTCAAAAGAAAAGATAAGTATATTCTTTTGATATTTGACAGCCAAGCTATGTGCGATATTTATAGCAAGAGATGTTTTTCCTATACCAGGTCTTGCGGCTATGATTACCAGCTGTCCTTCTTTAAGTCCCGTTGTACAATCATCTATTTTTTGAAAGCCAGTTTGTAAGCCATCTATGGCATCTGGATTTTTTGCTCTTTCTGTTATTTTTTCAAAAACCATTCCGACTTTATCACTCACTTCGTCAAATGATTCTGTCTGAGTGCGTTGTGAAATTTTGAAAAGCATTTCGTCAGCACTTTGTATTATTTCTGTAGTGGTAATTTCTTCCCTATACGAGGCTTCTACTATGCTGGTTGACAAATCAATCATATTACGGAGCATTGATTTATTACGGACTATCTCAGCATATTCAGCAGCATGAGCGTATGTTGGAACAGAATCAGCGAGCGAGGAGACATAAGATACGCCTCCGACCTGCTCTAAAAGGCCTTTTGTAGCGAGACTTTCTGTAACTGTGAGTGAATCTATGGAACGACTTTGTGAGTTGAGTTCTTTCATAGAATCAAATATTATAGAATGTCTTGGCTCATAAAAATCAGGAGAATTAACAATAGCAAGCACCTCATCAAAAATATCATGTTTTAATAATACGCTACCTAAAAGGCACTGCTCCGCTTCTATGTTATTTGGCGGGACTTTGCCTTTATTTTCATTTCTGTATGCTTCCAACTTGTTTGCCTGAGGTTTTCTTCCAGCCATTATTTTTCCTTAATTACATTTATTTTTATAGTTGCTATTATTTCGTATTTGAATTTCAGTTTAACATCTTTTCTTCCCAGTTTTTTAATATGCTCCTCTAAAACCACATCGTGCTTATCTACTTTAAATCCCAAAAGGACAAGTGCGTCTGCGATTTCTGCTTCAGATACAGAACCAAATAACTTTTCATCATCATGTGCTTTTTTCTTTATGGTTAGCTCTACTTCGGCAAGCTTTACTGCTTGACCTTTTAAAAAAACTTCTTCATCACTTACTTTATCTTTTTTGCGTTCAAGTTTTGCCTGCAATTCTTTTATCACAGCAGGAGTAGCTATCACGGCTTTATTAGATGGGAAAAGAAAGTTTCTCGCATATCCTTCAGACACATTTATGACCTGTCCTGCCCTGCCTACTGCTTTTACATCTACCTTGAGCATTACTTCCATGGCTTGCCCCCTTTTTCTATTTTCCTAAAATTAAACCAAGTATCCATAACACCCACAAGCACAACTAAAATAGTCAGATACATAAAGAAAATAACTCCCATATATGCTAACACTCGAAGCAAAAAAGGCAATTTAAATTTCTTTAACATAAAAGAAAGTATTCCCATTCCTATAAAAAAGTAAATATTTGATAGAACAAAGACAATATTTAGTGCCGCGTAATATATCCACACCTGAGGAATATATTGCTTAAGAAGTATAACTGGAAGAGCGACTATAATCAACCATATAACACTTTCATTTAGGTACCAAAGCTCGAATGTTTTCAATTCACTTTTTATTCCATACTTACGAAAAACAAAAAGTCTCACAACAAGATAATTAAGGAAGACCAAAAACAGAGTGCTTATAAAAGCCCAAGCAGGAAATGTTTTGATTACAAATAAATCATAGTTCGTTCTTAAGGCCTGTATTTCCTGCTCTGAAAGCCCGCTTTTCTTCTGTTGTGCAACTATTACATCCAGATTATTATTTAGTTCTGCGACTACATACTGCGTAACATTCTGTCCCGAGGACTGCTTGGCTAAGAAAAAAAATCCAAAAAAAATAACCGCGAAGTATATCACTCCTGCGGTTATTATTAGGTACCATTTAGTGTTTCTTCTGATAAGTTGTACTATGATAAGATCAAGTACACCAAAAAAAATCAGAAGAACTGCAAAAGAAATTATTAAATCCCATATATTTACCGGCATTTTTTGCCTTCTTATTAGTTATTTAAAAAAAGAAAACTATTCCGCAGTAAAAGGCAGTATAGCCGCTTCTCTGGCTTTTCTGATTGTTCTTGTAACCATAC
>Ga0007792_10000643_pt1 | contig 12575 bp, 14 predicted proteins | sample CryBogmetaGMA6M_FD_60371 | JGI IMG/M metagenome (GOLD analysis project Ga0007792, IMG submission 60371) | Freshwater microbial communities from Crystal Bog, Wisconsin, USA - MA6M | ecosystem: Environmental > Aquatic > Freshwater > Lake | place: Crystal Bog, Wisconsin, USA | collected 2009-07-06
ACGCCTGGAAGGCCTACATGCGCCGCCAGACCAGCGCCATCAACTACAGCGGCAGCGTCGAGCTGGCCCAAGGGATCACGCTCGAGCTCTAGAAAAAACAACCCGATAACCAGGTTGATCTTTAATGCCCAACCGACTCACCCACCGCTGATCAGGTGGATGACCTGCACGATGGCGCTATCGGGGACGGTGGTGGTGCCGTAGTCAGGCTTGGCGATGAGCAGGCCGTTCACGTGGATGATCAGCATGGGGAAGCGGTAGTTCTTCGCCCGCAGGATGTCCCGCACGGTCATCCCCTCGTGCCAGCCCAGCGGTTCCTCGTTTACGACAATCACGCCCATGCCTCCAGCTCTTGCAATCTTTTCACCCAAGAAAATCGGCCGCTTTCGCGGCCGATTTTCTCAGATGAACTGCTTAACTACGGCAACCACTTCCGGGAATGCGTCGAGGCCCAGTTCCCTCAGGCGCTCCAGGGTCGGGACGCCGTCCAGGGTCCAGCCGCGGCGGGTGTAGACGCTGTCCATGAGCTGGGAGAAGCGGTCCGTGCGCCAGGTGCGGTGGAGGGCCATCTTTTCCTCGGTGCTCTTGCCAGCGGGGTCGATGCCCAGCTCATCCAACAGCTGCTTGTCGTAGCGCTCGGTGCGGGACTCGTACTCCTCGCGGGTGACAGGGCCCAGGGACCGGTAGGGCGCTGCGTCGTGGAGGCGCAGCCCCTTGCCCATGCGGATGTTGAACACCCGCTGGAAGTTGTAGACCCGGGCGGACTGCATGATCAGGTCTTCCTTGGTGATCTTGATGCCGGTGGTGGCCGTAAAGAGGTCCACGTAGTTCTGTACGTGCTCCGGCACCTTCTGGGGCTCGGGCTGGGAGCTGTTATCGGCCGGGACCACATCGTTCCAGGGCAGCTTGCAGAAGCCGTTCAGGCCGAACCAGGTGCGGAACAGGGGGAAGTAGTAGAGCGCTTCGGCCTTGGCCTCAAAGGTGGGCAGCTGCTTGTTCACCATGTCCATGAAGATCAGCCAGGCCTCGTCGTGCTGGGGCCCCTTGTTGGTGAGGGCGTAGCCGCCCTGCTGGGCCAGGGACTCCTTGGACATGTACTGGGAGTACTCGAGGCCCTTGTTCTCCATGCCGATGTCGTTGATGAGCTGGGGGTCGCCCCAGCCCTGAGCGATGAAGTGGGCCTTCATCTTCTTGACGCCCAGGCCGGCGACCTTGCCGAAGCCGGTGCCCCGGGCCATCTGGTGCATCATCTCCAGGTCCGCCTCGGCGTTGCCCCAGGTGAGCTCCAGGCCTCCGGTGCGCTCCTTGTTCAGGATGCCGCGCTGGTAGCACTCCATGATGAAGGCCGTGAGGGTGCCGTAGGTGATGGTGCAGATGCCGTAGGTGTCGCAGTAGAAGTTCAGCTCCAGCAGGTAGTCGGGATCGAAGACGCCGCAGTTGGAGCCCAGGCCCGCCGCATTCTCATACTCGGGGCCGTCCACCGTGACCATGTGGCCCTGGTAGGGGCCGGTCTTGAGGACCACGCCGTCGGCACCCTTGGCGCAGGCCATGGAGCAGCCGTACCAGCAGCCATCCACGGTGGTTTGGGTGCAGCGCTGCTGCCAGTAGCTGGAGTCGATCTTGTGGGTGTCGGGGTGGGAGCCGAACTGGAAGTTGTGGACCGGCAGCAGGTCGTAGGCGTTCATGATCTCGACGATGTGCGCCGTGCCGTTGCGCCGCATCATGCACTGGTGGGGATCCTGCTCCCGGATCTCCTTGTGGTACTTGATGCCGGTGCGGGCGATGGTCTCGGGGTCGGCGGGGTGGTTCAGGTCGCCGGCCACCTTGGGGCCGCGGCAGACGACGGCGCGGATGCGCTTGTCCCGGAACACCGTGCCGATGCCCCCCCGGCCGGCCTGCTTGAAGCGCACGCAGCCCCGGCGCCGGTCGTAGAAGGAGAAGTTGAGCATGCCGATGAGGCTGTGCTCTGCCGCAGCGCCTGTGCTCACTACGGAGACATTGGGGAGGTCGGCATCGTTCTCAGCGTAGAGGTGGGTGAGCAGCTCGCCCAGCACATGGCTGTCCACGGGGCCCTCGGGGGCCTCGTCGATGCGGATCAGACCCTTCACGCCATCGATGAACAGGATCACGTCCTTGGTGGACTTGCCCTGCAGCTCCAGCGCATCAAAGCCCGAGAACTTGAGCAGGGGGCCGAAGAACCCGCCCACGTTGGAGTCGATGGGAATCTCGGTCTGGGGCGAGAGGGTGACCACCAGGGACTTGCCGGTGCCGGCGTACTGGGTGATGCCGCACACGGGGCCGGGGCTGATGATGATCTCGTTCTCCGGGTCGTTCCACTTGGTGGTGGGCTGCACCGCATTCCAGAGGTGGTAGAGGCCGAAGCCGCGACCGCCGATGAAGACGTCCTTCATCTGCTGGGTGACGGGCTTCTCCGTGACCTCGAGGGTGTCCACGTTCACGTAGAGGGAGCGGTTGTTGTAGCCCCGGTCGGGCAGGGAGGGGGTGTAGGCCACTTCCTTGAGGGTGCGCAGGCCGGTCCGGTAGGCCAGCAGGGCCCCGAGGTACTCCGTCCGGCGGGTGTGGTCGATGGCCATCACCTTGCTGGGATCAAACACGAGCTGGTCCATGGGGACTCCTGGGGTCGGACGAGGTCAGATGATCCGGACGGCCGGTTCGGGGACTTCCACGATCTGCAGGGCGCCGTGGGGGCAGACCTTCACGCAGACGCCGCAGGAGGTGCACTTGTAGGGCGTGATCCAGTCGGGGTCGTACTCGAAGGCCCCCTTCTCGCAGAACCCGATGCACATGTAGCAGCCCACGCAGACCTTCTTGTCGAGCATCACGACGCCCAGCTTGTTGCGCCGGAGGGCCTCGGAGGGGCAGACCACGATGCAGTCGCCGCACTGGTCGCAGATGACCGCATGGCCACCACCGTCCTCATGGGCCTTGATATGGAGCGCTGCCAGGGTCGGGTCATCCTTCTTGAAGACCTTGATGGCACACTCCAGCTCGCACTCGTGGGCGCAGTCGCGCCCGGCATTGCACTTCTGGAAATCGATCACGAGCTGTTTCATGGCGCGGTGGCCTCCGGGCGGACTCAGGAAAAAAGCTGCAGGGCGTGGCCCGCCACTCCCTCGTAGAGGCTAGTCTCCAGGGTCTTCTGTCGCAACGGTTCTGGCGTCAGGCCAGGGGCTCCGGACCCCCCTGGGAGCCGGTCCGGATCACGTGCACGGCGGTCGCCTTGAAGGCCGCCACCACCGGTCGGCCCGGGGCCAGAGCCAGCTCAGCCAAGGATTGGGGCGTGACCCAGGTGCAGAGGTCGAAACCGCAGCTCAGCTCCACCCGGTGAAAGGGGCCCCATGGGATGACCTTGGTCACAGTTCCAGGCACCTGGTTGCGGGCGCTGCTGGTCTTGTCGGTTTGTAAAGACAGGGTGACGTGCTCGGGACGGATGCCCACCAGCACGCCCTGGCCCGGCTCGGCCTCCCCCACGGCGATGATCTCCTGGCCACCCACGGCCAGGGTGAGCAGGCCCTCGGCTGCCGAAACCACCCGACAGGGCAGCAGGGACTCCATGCCCACGAAGGCCGCCACGAAGGGATCGCCCGGGTGGTTCATGACCTGCCGCAGCCCCCCTTCCTGGCGGATCCGGCCGTCCTTCATGACCGCCAGGCGGGTGGCGAGGCGGGCCGCCTCGGCCTGGTCGTGGGTGGCCAGGACGGCGGTGGTGCCGGTGTCGGCCAGGATGCGCCCCAGGTCGTCCATGAGGCCGCTGCGGGTGGGGGGATCCAGGGCGGAGAAGGGCTCGTCCAGCAGGAGCAGCTCCGGGCGGAGGGCCAGGGCCCGGGCCAGGGCCGCGCGCTGGCCCTCGCCGCCGGACAGGCGCCTGGCGGAGCGGTCCAGGAGGTGGGCGATGCCGAACTGGTCAGCGGCCTCCCGCACCCGGTGGGTGAGTTCAGCGCCGCTCACGCCGTGGAGGCGCAGGCCGGTGGCGATGTTACCGCCCACGGTGTTGTCGAAGAGAAGCGGCTCCTGGAAGACCATGGTGACCCGGCGGCGGAAGGCTTGACGGCGGCGCTCCGAGTCGAGGGCCTCGCCCTGGAACCGCACCGTCCCCGCCGCCGGGGGCAGCAGGGCCGCCAGGGTTAGGAGCAGCGTGGACTTCCCGGCACCGTTGGGACCGATGAGGGCCAGCACATCGCCAGGGGCCAGGGCCAGGGCGGAGACCTCCAGCACCGTGGCGCCGCCCCGGCGGACCAGAAGGTCCTGGACCTCCAGCAGGGGGGCGCTCATCGGGGCCGCCCGCGCTGCTGCAGGTGCGTGAGCAGGGCGTTCACCGAGAAGGCCAACACCAGGAGGATGAAGCTGAGGGCAAAGGCCACCTCGAAGTTGCCTCGGCTGGACTCCATGACGGTGGCGGTGGTGAGCACCCGGGTGCTGCCCTTGAGGTTGCCGCCCACCATGATGGAGGCGCCCACCTCTGAGATCACGCCACCAAAGCCCGCCATAACGGCGGCGAGCAGGGGCAGGCGGGCCTCCTTCAGCAGCAGCCAGATCATCTGCGAGCGGGTGGCGCCCAGGGACAGGATCTGGAGGCGCAGGGCCGGGGGCAGGTGCTGGAGGGCGGCGAGGCCGAGGCCCGCAATGATGGGCGTGGCGATGACCGCCTGGGCCAGGATGATGGCCGCAGGGGTGTAGAGGATGCCGAGAAAGCCGAAGGGCCCATTGCGCCACAGCAGCACCGTGACGAAGAGGCCCACCACCACGGGGGGGAGGCCCATGCCGGTGTTCATCAAGGCGATGACCACCCGTTTGCCCGGGAACTCGTTGAGGGCCACGGCCACCGCCGCACCCAGCCCCAGCACCACGCTGATGAGGGTGGCGATGCCCGACACCTTGAGGGACAGCAGGGTGATGCCCAGGACCTCAGGGTCCAGTGCCAGCAGCAGCGCCAGCGCCTGGCGCAGGCCCTCCCAGATCAGGTCCATGCCGAACCTGCGGGGGAGGGCGGGGCCATGGCTAGGCCTCCTCGAGGAAGGGGAAGTCGATGCCGGTGGGGGGCGTGAAGCCCTCCTTGATGGTGCGGGGCGAGGTCCAGCGGATCAGGTTGAGGAAGCTGCCGGCCTTGTCGTTGGTGCCGGAGGCGCGGCCCCCGCCGAAGGGCTGGTGGCCCACCACGGCACCTGTGGGCTTGTCGTTGATGTAGAAGTTGCCAGCGCTGTTGGCCAGGGCTGCGGTGAGGTGGTTGATGACGTAGCGGTCCCGGGCGAAGATGGCGCCGGTGAGGGCATAGGGCGAGGTCCCATCGAGGATCTTCAGCGTCTCTTCCAGCTGGTCGTCCTCGTACACGTAGAGCGTGACCACCGGGGCGAAGATCTCCTCCTCCATGGTCACGAACTTGGGGTTGGTGGTGCGGACCAGGGTGGGCTCGATGAAGTAGCCCTTCTCCTTGTTACCGTTGCCGCCCCAGAGGAGCTCGGCCTTGGGGGAACCCTTGATCAGGTCGAGGTAGTGCATGGTGTTGTCGAAGGCTTTCCCATCGATGACCGCGGTGCAGAAGTTGCGGAAGTCCCGGGGGTCACCCATGCGGATCTGCCCCATGAGGACCTTGAGGCGGGCCTCCAGCTCGGGCCACCGGGAGGCGGGAGCGTAGACCCGGGAGCAGGCGGAGCACTTCTGCCCCTGGTACTCGAAGCCTGCCCGCACGATGGCGGCGGCGGTCTCGTCCACATCCCCCGAGGCGTGCATGAACACGAAGTCCTTGCCGCCGGTCTCGCCCACGATGCGGGGGTAGCTGCGGTAGCGCTCCAGGTTGGCGCTGATGGTCTTCCACATGCCATTGAAAACGCCCGTGGAGCCCGTGAAGTGCAGGCCGGCGAAGTTGCGATCCTCCAGGGCGATGCGGCCGATGAGCGGACCGGGACCGGGGATGAAGTTGATGACGCCGTCCGGCAGACCGGCCTCCCGGAAGAGCTGCATGAGGTAGTAGTTGGACAGCACCGAGGTGGAGGCCGGCTTCCACACCACGGTGTTGCCCATGATGGCCGGGGCTGTGGCGAGGTTGGCGCCGATGGCGGTGAAGTTGAAGGGCGTCACGGCGAAGACAAAGCCTTCCAGGGCCCGGTAGTGCACCCGGTTCCACACGTGGGGATCCGAGATGGGCTGGTGGCGGTAGATGTCTTCCATGAACTTGGCGTTGTAGCGGAAGAAGTCCGCCGTCTCGCAGGTGGCGTCGATCTCCGCCTGGTAGGCCGTCTTGGACTGGCCCAGCATGGTGGCGGCGTTCAGGATGTAGCGGTACTTGGTGGAGATGAGGCTGGCCATCTTGTGGAAGATGGCGGCGCGGTCCTCCCAGGGGGTGGCCTCCCAGTCCTGCTTGGCGGCCATGGCCGCATTGATGGCGAGGCGAACCTCGGCCTCCCCGGCCTCGTGGAAGGTGGCCAGCACATGCCCATGGTCGTGGGGACAGACCACCCGATCCAGTCGGCCTGTGCGCACTTCCTGGCCGCCGATGATGAGCGGGATCTCCACCTCAAGGCTGTACTGGCGCTCCAGTTCCGCCTTCAGGAGGGCGCGCTCCGGGGAGCCTGGCGCATAGGTCAGGATGGGCTCGTTGTGGGAGTCGGGCAGGCTGAAGATCGCGTTGGACATGGATGCCACCTCGGACGCTGGACCCTCTACCGGGCCTCGGCATCAGGGAAGAATAGCGGCGACCCATAGGTTGCGATTCCGAATTCTTTGATCCTGGTCTGTACTGCTTTCGACACCATGAAATCCGCAAAGGCCCGGCCTCCGGCGGTGTTCGCCTTGGGGAAGCGGCTGCTGTTCACTTCGATGACATGGTAGACGTTCCGCAGGGCGGGATCCCCCTCGTGGAGGATGGCCAGGCCCAGCTTCTTGCGCAGGGCCAGGTAGGTGCCCCGGTCGGCCAGCACATGGCCCTTCTTCTCGGCGGCCACGGCGAGGGTCTGGCCCATGCCCTGGCCGGTCTGCTGGTACCAGGCCTTGCCCTCGGGGGCGATGGCGGCGGCCTTCCAGAGCTTCAGCTCCTGGGCGTGGGTGCCCGAGTTGTCGCCCCGGGACACGAACAGCGAACCGGTGCCAGCAAGGCGCTGGAAGCAGGCCACGGCGCTCAGCTTGGCCAGGCCCGCAGGGTCGGCAGGGGGCCCCAGCAGGATGTAGTCGTTGTGCATCACAATCCGCCGATTGACCCCGGCGCCATCAGCCACCAGCGCAGCCTCGGCCTCGGGGGAGTGCACCAGCAGCACATCGGCCTCGCCCCGCTTGCCCATGGCGATGGCCTGGCCCGAGCCCACAGCGATGGTCTTCACCACATAGCCCGTCTGCTTCTGGAAGACCGGGATCAGCTCATCCAGCAGGCCCGAGTCCTGGGTGCTGGTGGTGGTGGCGAGGATGACGGTCTTCTCCACCGGCGGGGCGGCCTGGGCCAGGACCGTGGCCAAGGCCAGGCTAAGTCCCTGGACCCAGGAGATGAGCTTGCGGTGCGGCATGGGGGGCCTCCAGTCGGTAGTTTCGCAGGAATACATCGATTGGGACAGGTGCAGGTGGCACCTGCGAGCAGGAATCCTCAGCGCGAGAGCAGGCGCTGATAGTCCCGGATGTCCTGGTCGATGGCCTCGAAGGCCTTGGCCTGAATGCGGCGGAAGTCCGCCAGGGCTTCCTCGCCCAGGGCTGTGAGCTGGGCCCCGCCGCCCTGACGGCCGCCCTTGGCTGCCACCACCACCGGGGTGCGGAAGCAGGTGTTCATCTCGTCCACCATCAGCCAGGCCTTGCGGTAGCTGAGGCCCAGCTCCCGGGCCGCCGCCGAGATGGAGCCGCTCCGCCCGATGGCCTCCAGCAGGTCCGCCTTGCCCTGGCCGATGGCGATGTCTTCGCCGACGGCGATGCGGATGCGGATGGTGGCAGAGGACTGGGGCATGGGGGGACCTCAGGGGCGCTCCCATTTCAGCACGGGGAGGGGCGGGTCTGTTAAAAAGGGGACATGGATCCCTCGAACACGGACCGCCCAGCGCGCACGGGTCTTGCGGCGCTCCTCTGCCCCGAGTCGCCCCGGCACTTCCCCTGGGCCCGCCGGGTGCAGCTGCTGCTGCGCAGCCTCCACATCACCGCCATGGCGCTGGTGGTGGGCGCCATCCCCTTCGGGGCGGACTATCAGACGCTGCGGGCGGCGATCCTGGCCACGGTGCTCAGTGGCGTGCTGCTCTTCGCCATCGACCTGGCCCGGGACGCCGGCATCCTGGTGCAGGGCAGTGGCGTGGCCGTGCTCCTCAAGCTGGGTCTGCTGGGCCTGGGCGTGCTCCAACCCGACCACCGCCTGCCCTGGTACCTGGCCGCCACCTTCGTGGCCTCCATTGGCGCGCACATGACCGGGTCCTGGCGCCACTTCTCCTTCCTCACCTGGAAGGTCGTAAAGGTCCCTGACTGATGCCGACCCCCGAGCAGGCCCTGGGCCTCATCCTTCAGCACGCAGCTCCCCTGCCACCCAGGGTCACAGCCCTGCAGGACAGCCTGGGGCTGGCGGTGGCTGAGGACCTCTGCTCCCGGGCCCAGGTGCCGCCCTTCACCAACTCCGCCATGGACGGCTATGCCGTGCGGGCTGCCGACTTGGCCACCGCCTCGCCCGAGGCGCCGGTGCGCCTGCGGGTGCTGGGTGACCTGGCCGCAGGCGGGATGCCCACCTGCCCTGTGGGACCCGGCGAGGCCCTGCGCATCATGACCGGAGCACCCCTGCCAGAGGGTGCGGACAGCGTGGTGCCCGTGGAGGACACCACCCGCGGCGAGGGCTGGGTGGAGGCGCTGCGGCCCCTCCGGCGCGGCATCCACATCCGCCATGCGGGGGAGGACCTGCAGCTGGGCCAGCGCCTGGTGGCGGCGGGGCGCGGCCTGCGGCCGGGCGACATCGGTGCTCTGGCAGCGGCGGGCCTGGCCACCTTCCCCTGCCACCCCCGGGTGCGGGTGGCAGTGCTCACCACGGGCGATGAGCTGGTGGATGTCTCAGCGGTGCCCGGCCCCGGGCGCATCCGGGATGCCAACATCCATGCCCTGTGCGCCCAGGTCGCCGCCTGTGGGGGCCTCCCCGTGCCCTTCGCCCGCATTCCCGATGACCGGCCCACCCTGGAGGCGGTGCTGGCCCAGGCGCTGGAGGCAGACGTGGTGCTCACCACCGGTGGCATCTCCGTGGGCGACTACGACCACATGAAGGGCACCCTCGAGGCCCTGGGGGGCCGGCGGATCTTCTGGAAGGTGGCCCAGAAACCCGGCGGCCCGCTGGGCTTCTGGCTGCTGGGGAACCGCCCCGCCTTCGGCATCCCCGGCAACCCCGTCGCCGCCATGTTGATGTTCGAGGAGTACGTGCGGCCCGCCCTGCGGCAGATGATGGGCTTCGCCCGCCTGCACCGACCGGTGGCCCAGGCCGCCCTGGTGGACGGCTGGACGGGTCGGGCCGGGGACGGCCGCACCACCTTCCTGCGAGTGATCGCCCAGCGGGAAGGGGACCGCCTCACCGCCCGCCTCACCGGCCCCCAGGGCTCCGCCATCCTGTCGTCCATGCTCGTCGCCAACGCCCTGGCCGTGATCCCCGCCGGCATCGACCGCATCGCACCCGGTGGCCCCGTCACCCTGCACCTCACCGAAGAGGCCGAGGACCACTGAGGGCTAGAGATTTTAACCACGAAGACCACGAAGAAAAACAAGAGGAACTCGTCTTCCACTTGGTGGCCTTCAATTCCCCTCTGAAGACACGTCCCTCCAGAGCAGAACTGATCACCGCCAAGGCGCCAAGAACGCCAAGAAACGCATGGCCCCTTGGGTTGGGCCACCATGCCGCACCTCCGGGGGTCATGCACCTGCACAGCACGGGTTGTATCCCGGGGGCGTCGGGGTCGCGTCCCAAGAAGCGCAGACCCGACGCCCCCGGGATCACTTCCGGCTGTGCCGGAAGCCGCCTCCGGCGGACCTGTGCGGGGTGGGCCGGTATCCCTTGGCGCCCTTGGCGCCTTGGCGGTGGGCTTTCCCTTCCAACCCATGCGCCGGCGCCCAGGATGGGCACATCGTGGTTAATGCCGATTTAAGTCGCGATTCACGGCGCACCATCGAGCTCGGCGAGCAACTGGGTCGCGGCTTGCTGGAGGGGCTCGATCTCGTGCTGGACCATGTCCCACACGATGGTGTCGTCCAGGGTGAAGTAGGCGTGGGCCAGCACGTCCCGGAAGCCCACCAGGCGCGGCCAGGGGATCTGCGGCTGCCGGGCCTTGAAGGACTGGGGCAGGCGGCGCACGGCATCGCCGATGACCTTCAGGTTGTGCAGGACCGCATCCCGGACCCGCCACTCCTCGGTGAAGGTCTCCAGGTCCAGGTCTGCCACCAGCACGCGGATCTTGCCGCTGGATTCGGCGATGTCCTGGAGGTAGAGGCCGGGGTCACGGGACATGGATCAGCTCGGCCAGGACCCGTTCCCGGATGCGGGGCTTGAGGCCCGTGGTGGTCACCAGGTCCACGCGCCGGACCAGCAGGGCTTCCAGGTCTTCCTTGAGGCCCATGTAGCGGGCAAAGGTGGGTTCCCCGGTGAACTCCACGAGGATGTCCACGTCGCTGTCGGGGCCTTCGGTGTCCTTGGCCACGGAGCCGAAGAGGCCCAGGGAGGCCACGCCGTAGCGCGCCTGCAACTCCGGCAGCCGCTGCTCCAGCTTGTCCAGTACCACCGCTCGGATCACCCCGACCTCCAGGGGCAGTATAACGGCTCCCCCCGGTGAGCCCGGCGGGCGGCTGGGCCGGGCCGCCAGAATCCGCGCTGCGGCCCATCCGGGCCATGCAAGACTATGGCGACCCCGAGGTGACCATGAGTGCCGAGCCGAGTTTCAGAGAGAAATACGCCTTCCCCGCCAGCTACTGGAACGCCAACCTGACGGAGCTGTTCGAGCGGGCGGCCTACTACTCCATGGCCAGCTTCATCGTCATCTACCTGGCCCGCCTGGGCCTGGGTGACTACTGGCCCAGCACCCTGAACGGCGTGCTCTGGTTCCTGGTCTACTTCCTGCCCATCCTCAGCGGCACCATCGCCGACCAGATCGGCTTCCGCCGCAGCCTGCTCATCGCCTGCGTACTGCTGGTGTGCGGCTACTTCCTCATGGGCTACCCCGTGTGGTTCGGTGGCCAGACCCTGGCCCTGCAGGCCGGCAAGGAGGTCACCGCCGGGGCGGGGGTGATGGTGCCCGTGGCCGCGGCCATCGTGCTCATTGGCATCGGCGGCTCCTTCGTGAAGCCCTGCATCGCCGGCACCGTCCAGCGCACCCACCTGGGCAAAGCCACCCTGGCCTTTGCCATCTTCTACATGGTGATCAACGTCGGCAGCGTGTTCGGCCGCCTCTCCGCCTTCTTTGTCCGGACGAAGCTGGGCAAGCTCGACACCATCTTCGCCGTGTCCATGGTGGCGGCGGTGCTGGCCCTGCTGGTGGTGCTGCTGCGCTACCGGGACCCCGACACCACCGGGGAGCCCGCCAAGCCCAAGCGCACCATCCCCGAGGTGCTGCTGGGCATGGTGAAGGTGCTGGCCAGCGGCCGCTTCGTCATGTTCCTGGTGGTGAGCAGCGGCTTCTACTTCATCTACAACCAGGTCTACAACGTGCTGCCGCTCTACGTGAAGAAGACCGTGGAGCTGAGCCCGGCCATGGACCTCTACACCATGGCCAACCCCATCACCATCGTGCTGTTTCAGCTCTTGATCACCAAGGCCTTCGGCAAGCTGCCGCCCATCAAGTCCATCATCGTGGGCACCGTGATCATCGGCCTGTCCATGCTGATCAACGTGGCGCCACTGTTCATGGCGGGGGGTGTGACGGCCAAGGCCCTGCTCCCCATGGGCAGCCTCTTCATCGTCCTGACCGTGGCCCTCATCGCCTTCGGTGAGCTATTCGCCTCCAGCCGCCTCTACGAGTACATCGGGTCCCTGGCGCCCAAGGGTCAGGAGGGTCTCTTCCTGGGCTACGCCAACCTGCCCATGGCCATTGGCAGCCTCATCGGCGGCCCCGCTGGGGCTTGGCTGTTCAACGACGTCATGTGCAAGGGCGCTGTGAAGCAGGCGGACGGCCTGCTGAAGCTGGATCCCAGGGCCGCCGCCACCGGCTGGGTCATCCTCACCTGCTTCGGCCTGGGCAGCGCCCTCAGCCTGTGGATCTACAACCGGTGGCTGCAGAAGCAGGTCTAGCCACGCTCTCAACGCACGAAGGCCACGACAGGAGGTCGTGGCCTTCGTGCGTGGGTTGCGGTTCGGTGTTCAGCCCCAGCCCAGGTAGCGGCGGAGGAAGGTCCGGAGATCCATGTAGAGGAAGCGGAAGGGGCCCCGGTGCTTGCGGCGGTCGAGGGCATTGGGAACAGGGCTGGCCATGAAGTGTCCGTAGAAGGATTTGGTTTGGGTCATCATGGCGCTTCTCGTTTTGAATTCAAGGGTAATAGTAGTAAAAAGCGGCAAAAAAACAACACTGTAGCGATCCTTGCTGACCCACCTGAGTGCCCCTAGTAGGTGGCCCAGATGGGGTCGGGGGCCGGCAGGGTGTGCT
>Ga0007792_10000646_pt1 | contig 12563 bp, 13 predicted proteins | sample CryBogmetaGMA6M_FD_60371 | JGI IMG/M metagenome (GOLD analysis project Ga0007792, IMG submission 60371) | Freshwater microbial communities from Crystal Bog, Wisconsin, USA - MA6M | ecosystem: Environmental > Aquatic > Freshwater > Lake | place: Crystal Bog, Wisconsin, USA | collected 2009-07-06
TGGTTACACCGGGAAGCCCGTCATGGAGCAATTTATCGGCATAGTCCAGCGTTACCAGGCAGCACTCCTTGTCAACGTCGTGGCCTTTTTTATAGCAGTGTTCTTTCCAGGCAATAATGGATTCCCGGACCTGCTCGAGCGTAATATAGGTGGCGCTGTAGTCGATTACGTCAAACTTATCGTTATACCGGAAGTCAGGCGATATCGCGATACTGTGCCGCCAGGCGGACGCGGGATCGAATCTAGGGTCATTGGGGGCCTGAAACCAGCCCGCGTCGATATGCGCCATCATGGCCTGGAAGCGCTCTCGCAGCATCCATAGTTCCATTTCGAGCGCGATGTCGAGTGACATAAAGTTATGGACAGCCGCCCAAACGTGGCAGTTCAGGAAAAAGTTCGTTTTCCCCACCCCGGTGCCGGCAATTACAACCCCATGCTGCCTACGGCAAATACCGCCATTTAGCAATCGATCTATCTTGAGCATCCCGGTCCCATAGCGTTCCTGGTCGGATCCCTGGAGGGGCTCCACCTTGGTCATTGCGTTATGGAACACCAGCGCGGTATTTCCGACCCGGTTAAGGAGCTCATTTTCCTTAATGATCTTGGCGATCTTTTGATCGGCAGGTAATCCCTGGCTTTCAATCGAGAGCAGCCGGGTATTCATTAGAAATTCCCGGATGGACGCCACGAAATATGACGGGTCCAGCTGGCTCTCCGGGGTACCGGCAATCATGCCCAGGATATTGGCAACCGATTCTACCTCGTCGGGCTGGACCAGCGTCTCGTACTGGGTATCGTTACCCTGTAGGACCCGCAGTACCTCTAGCTCGATCGTTGAAAACGGCGGTACCGTGCCTTTCTGCTTTTCATAATAACTACGTACAATCTCGTATATCAGGCGGCATCCCCCTAGATCAAAATCATTTAGATGAATATCCGCCGATAGTTGACCAAATAACTTCGAGCTCCGCACCATGTTGACAAGCAACCGGCACTGATAGTCTCGATTAAAAACAAGATCAATCATGTCGGGATCTCCTCGATACTATCCCCGTATTTACCGACTAGTTCTTCCATCTCGGCTAGCGCGATGGGGGATTTCTTTCTAATAAAGCTCCTTAGCTGCAGGCTATTTCGTAGTTCATTGTGGGCGGCGGCCCCATACATGCGGAACAGTTCAGCGTTTATGTGTTCTGGATAAAGCACCCGGAACCAGTTAGGGTAGCACGACATCGGGCTCCACAGCAATGCATATTCGGTAACGCCCGCCGCAGGGTCTAGTTCCCGGATAAGTTGCGTGGCATAGTAACACCAGTCGCTTTCCGGGGTGTACACGGTGGCGCCCTTGAATATCAGTCTCCGGTACGCGGCCACCACCACGTCATTGAGCAACGACCCTGGCACGATATGGTTATGGTTAATGCTTAACAGCGACATCGTGGCTGTTATAAAGTGACCAGGGTCCCACCCTTCGTGGGCTGTCAGCCTCCCGATGTCCATAAATGCGTTCTGGGTTGCCCGGGGGGATGTTTCGAGCGTCCGCTTTGAATACGCACGATCATATTTCTCCTGTAGGACAGTATAGTAACTGTCGTACGCGGTCAGCGCATCCATGTAGCATTTATCATCTATTGTTCCGGGGACAGCGTGCGCGGGGACTGGCCCTTTAGGAACGGTAACTCGGTTAGATCTTTTATCCATATTTGTTCAAACCCTAAACTACTGTAGGCTTTTTCTCTCGCAATGTCGTCCCGGTTGATGGGACCTGCTACGAGTCTACCCCGCTTATCTTTGGCCTGATCCCACGGGTGCCAGAAGTCAACCAGATAAGCACGTTCCTTGGCGTCTGTTTTGCGGCTTTCACGCCCGGGGATTTGTCGGGCCACGATATCGCTACCGCCGCCCCCGGCATTGATCACGATTTCGAGCTGAGGAAAGTTAACACCTTGTTTGTACACGTAGGTGCTCACGATCTTGTCGACCTCGGCACGCTCCATCTTTTGATAGATTGAACGCCGATCCCGGGCCGATATCGGGTATAGGTTATTGTGTCCCGCGATCTTTTTGGCATCCGTTTCGGCGTGCACGATCGCGATCCCGGGCCCGCAATGCGGCACAAGGGCATCCATGTGGCTCAAGAATTGAAGGATGCATAGCGTCTGGTGACCGGCCGGGATACTGCGTATGATCTCGCCTATGGTTCTATTCCGGCCTTCATTGTGGGTCAGGCCATGCCGGTACTTTGAAGTCCGTTGACTGTAACGGGCATAGCGCTCCAGCCCCATCGCGGGCTCAGGGGCCGTTACCCAGCACACCGTGATCGGGACCAGGGCACCATCCCGTACCCCGTCAGCAAAGCTGTATTGACTCACTACCGGACCAAAGATGCCCTCGGTGACCAAGTCGCGGCCGTCAAACCTGCCCATCGGGGTAGCGCTGACGCCCCATTTTGCGGCTTTACGCATCTGGAGCAGTGAGTCGGAGCGTTTATCGGAAGCCGCCGTATGGACCTCATCGACAATCAGGATCCCGACTTCATCGGGGTTAATACGATGCAGCGAATCTAAAGTGATTACCTGGATGTCATCACTGAAGTTATTGTAGCCGGCCATTACCAGCCCTACTTCACGGTGTGGGAGCAGCTCCTTGATGTCCTTAAAGTCCTTGGCGGTAATGTCCTGATCAGGAGTTGTTATTACGGTCAGGGGGGTTCCACGGGCCTGAAGGTCCTGGTACGAGAATGCATCCGCGATGGCTTTAACGATATGGGTGTTGTGCGTGACCGTAAAATCACCGAGAAGGTGCAGCATATTGCCGTCAAGCCGTACCCCCACATAGGGGCCATCTGCTATTTTTTCGATCTTAAACCCGCAGCGCAGGATATCCTTCTGGCCTGCACGTTTCTTTGCTTGTCTCTTTACCACTATAGTGGGTATTCGGTCAATATCGCCCGATACATGCACACGATATCGTGTAACCACTTTACCGAACCCTTCTACCTGGGCTGTATTTTCGGACGCTCTGAATCCCAGACTTCTAGCCAGGAATGTAAAATCCCGCGCCATTTCTTTATCGACCGAGCACCAATCGAAGCAGTGCCCGGAGTGTTCCAGATAACCATCGGAGTCCAGCATACCGGCCAACACCTGGAGCCGTACTTCGGTGGAGTTAATCATGAATTCACGCGGGATATGCTTCTTCTTGTTTCGGGTTAACCCGCATGCCCGCAGCCCGTTAAGGGTTTTATTGTTACCCCATCGTGCCCCGCAGATACTGCGTTTAAAGCACTTTATTCCGTCAGTTATCCTGCGATCTGATGTCCGGCCCTCCATATCGGCCGCAAGTTTTCTAAGATAATCCGTCACCTCAAGGAAAGGCGTTGTAATCTGGGTACTGTTCCACGTTCCATTACCGAGCCACATCCCTAAATAGTAGGGATCTATCGATACAGGGCGGGCAGGAAATTCAACCCCCACCTTATACAGTTTAGCTCTATGGCGGAAGTAGTCGGTTTGGGCTAGAAGATCCGAAATCGTCATATCGACTATTTCGTCGGTGTCGGTCATGACAAGGCGTAGGATATGGTGATCCGCTGCCTCGAAGGCATCCCCGTAGATAGGGGTAATGCGGTACATCGGACCTATGCCGTCAATCCGTTCAATAACGCGACGAGGCGTGGAATCATCACCCATAAGCAGATCACCCGCCTGAGCGGCCTGAATCTTATCTACATGGCCATCAGCCCATATAATCGGTGTAGCGGGTGCTACGCACTTCCCTACGCCGGTGGCAGCCGATACAATGCCGCCCCCTGACATAATGGCCGTGTACGCGATCGGGATCTGGTAATCCCTCAATCCTTGGCAGGCCCGGATAAGGTCCGGGGTGGGTAGTGGGGTCCGCTCATCTAGAACCTTGTATGCCCAGCCCTCCTCGTTAAGGGTTTGCTTGACTAGATGCATAAAGCCTGGCATCGTGATCAATTCCTGACATATCGTCTGACGGTCGTTAACCCAGGATCTAACCTGATACAGCTCCTCGTACTGGCCTGCCGTGATGCGGCGCATCTGCGTGGAATCCCACTCTAGCGTTCTACGCCAGTACTTGAGCTTATTCAATAGAGACTCTGGAAATGCGGGGGAAAGGGTGATAAATCCATCGCCCCATCTTATTATAGTTTCGTGCATTAAAAGATAATACCTTACTGTATATTATAGGGTGCGATGTATCGATAAACTAATTTAATACTAACTGGATACCAATTAGTATTAAACAGCCAGGAACGGTTATGCGGCGTCGCTGGGTGCTACCTTGGCCTCGATAACGTTGAATCGGCCATAGCCTAGCCGAAACCCGTAGGGGCTTAATCCGACCGACCTACCCATGCGGTCAAGCAGTGTCTGAAGCATTTGTTCCGTGACATTATCAGCCACAATCGCGGTAAAGCTAACCCTTGATCCTGGCATAATAGCCTCGTGGGATCTAAATTGATCTTCCCCGTACCGTCGACTATACACCTCTGTAGGGGCTTTGACCTGAAGATCCACCTGGATATCGGCAGCCTTGATACCGCGCATTCGCAGCATCTCGATAACGGCGCTAAACGCACTATGCCACCAAGAGGCCGCAAAAATCAAGGAGCCAGCGCTATCCCGCTGGAAATGATCCGGCTTACCGTTAGGACCCACCGAATTAGCCAAGCAGTGACTTACAAACTCAATATCCCAGGTAGCAATTTTCACGGTATCCCCCTTCGCATAACAGTACATATTCACGATCCGGGATAACTATAGCAGAATTATCTACGCGATGGCAACGTTATAATGTAGCTCACCCATGAACTTCGTCATCTCTAGAGAGCCTGGTGTTACCATAGACCTTGGCATACCCGGAGACTCTGGCGCACCCGGAGACCATGGCATCACTACAGACCCGGGCGTTATCTAAGACCCGGGCGTTCTCGAGGACCCAGGCATTCCCGTAGACTTCGGCGTTACCCCAGACCTTGGTATCCCCGTAGACCTTGGCATCCCCGGAGACCTTGGCGTTCCCGTAGACCCGGGCGTTCCCGGAGACCTTGGCGTTATCGTAGACCCAGGCGCTCCCGTAGACCTTGACGTTCCCGTAGACCTTGGCGTTGTCGAAGACCCGGGCCTTACCCCAGACCTTGGCGTTATCGAAGACCCAGCAGTTGCCCTGCTGGGATAAGTTGGATTCCTGTTCGACTAAGCCGCCTCGGTCACCGGCTTTAATGTTGCCGAAATCCTTGAGGGCATAGATTCGGAATAGACCGGCTTCTGGGACCATCCGGTATTTATTGGTTGTAGGGGCAGCCTGTTCCGGCGGTGATGGCTGCGCGGAACGAAAAGGGCACGCCGCGACATTGCAGTAGGTGGGCTCTAGCCGTTCACCCCGGATGGCTTCGTAGTGTTCCTGTAGGGATACTAATTTTTCCCGTAATGCGTCAAATTGTTCTAGTAGGGTCATGGTTGTTCCTTTTGTTATATTGTTTCAATGTGCGCCCGGCGCAGCATATTGTTAAATTTAGTGCCACTCAGATCCTTTGTCACCGCCATATAGAAGGCTTCGGCGCGTTGAATCGTGGGCACATGTACGCCACACAGGCCTTCAGTGAGATTGCTGTTTTTGTCCGATATGGATAAAATAGCCTCCCGGTATTCTTCCCGCCTGTTGAATCTCGCAGACGGTACGCTTGAGCATCATGTCGAGCGCGTGTTTTGGCAGTTGCCCTCCTCGGGAATCTGTCTCTTGAAGGAAGTATTCAAGGTCACACTGAACCTGGTGAAGTACATCCCTTGCGGTTTGCTTTTCAAGGTCTTCTGGTCTGTATGTCAACATCTCGCCCTCCTATCGGAGCGCCCAACAATCAAGCCAGAGACATCCACGATTTTGTACTTAGTGTCGCGGTGGGAATCGTGGCCGGGGTATATCCGTCGTAGATGATTTGACCGCCTCTCGCTCCAGTAGTTATTCTTAAAACCCGCTGCAAGGTCTTTTACGAGAACTTGTAGCTGTGCGTCGTCGTCTATTGCGAACCCTATGGTCTCGTAGGTGTCGCATACCTTCGTTTGTCCGTTGTCGGGGCAGTCGTAATACTCCTCCCAACAAGCGCGTAACTCGAACAGTTTCATCCATTCTCCTATTTGGAACGCCCAACAAGGCGGTGGACTCAACAGAGTCCCGTGCGGAGTTGGTTGGTGTATTCATAGTTTTTGGTCGGGACTATGTGAGTCACCTTTAGCGTTGGGCGTAATAGGAACGATCGCTGTTACGTCCTCCCCGGCGGAATCCACCGGGCTATCGTGAAAATCGTAGTCACACGCTGCCGTCAGCCCCGCGTGGAACGCGCCGTCGCGGTCTTCCGCCTCGACCCGGAAGATGTGCTCCCGGTGCTCTGTCCTTTGAACCGTTACATCGAATTTCATCCTCGGTCTCCTGTGTTACGGAACGCCCAACCAGGCGCTCCAGATTATTTTGTTTTGCTCAAAACTGAGCTTTGTCGTTGGGCACCAGCGATGGATTGTTCTCCCTGCGTCCGTAACCGAGACGATCTACCATGCGCTCGATGATGCGGAAGCTGTCCAGTTGGTTGCCCGCGTCACGCGCTGCCCGCCATGTCGCCCTAATCTCTTCCGCAGCCCAGTCCGGCACATCTGCCGAACCAGACGGTGGAGCATATTCGCTACTCATTTCAGAAGCTCCTTAAGTTGCTTGAGCAGCACGGCCTCGCGTGCCGCAAGGTCTTCACCGTGCCACCTGTGGGACCGCTTGTGATTGCAGTCTCCTCATCGTGTAGTCGTAACACGCCAGATCCGCATGGTAGCGACAAAGCCATCCAATCTCCGCGCCTTCCTGGAATAGGTGGACCGTTGCGTTCTCGGTACATAACCGTTCAGGGCATTTCAATTTCCTGCTCCCCATATAGTTTTCGTAACTCGACATAGTTCCCGGATCCCAGGTCTTGCGGTGTGGTGGGTCTCCAGCACCTTGAGGCAAAACATTAACGCCGAGGTAGCGGCAACCTCCCGGCGGGACCGCCAATCTAAGTCTAAGCACCCACATTCGTCCCTGTTGTGGGCGCTACACTGGCAGCCCCTGCCGGGTAAGTGGTCTTTGATTTTGGCTACAATTGCTGTTGTATTGGTTGATCACATTTAGCTTACTTTCTCCCATTATATTGTTGACAGGTCTTTTGCCTGTTTCGCTCCACGGCGCACGTGGCTGTCTAATTGGAGCTTCTACCAGTTCCAAACCCAGCTGGAGTATAAATGCCAGCATCGAGGGGTGTCGGTGGTCTACGTGGACCCACGATACACAAGCCAGAAATGCAACGCCTGTGGTAAGATTGAAAAGACCAACAGGCGTAGAGGCAACTATGCGTGCTCGTGTGGATATTATAACCACGCCGATGTCAATGCCGCGCTTAACATACGCGATAACTATGCCCTCTCTAGTAAGAGGGACAGGCTGCCGTCAACCAGCCAATCGACGATCAGTCAACCAGAAGCTGTAGGTTGCCCGTCAATCCTTTCCCCTTGTGGGAAAGGTTGTTGAAATCATATGGGCCCCTGGGCTGTCATACGTGGATCCAGCTGGCCAAATGCCAGCCGGGGGTTATAGGTACCGAGCTTACGCCATCTAGTTAAGTGGGTAGCCAGATATTGTGCTCGATAAGACAGGTTCGAGGAATACTCCGAGTCTAGCCCGTATATTGATGTAAAGTAATCGTTCATCGCGCCCTGTATTTCGACCAGACTGTTAAGTTGATCGGTCATTTAAGTTTTCCTTGATTGTTGAGGGTTAGAGTGGTAGCAACGTTACCCGGACACGCCGGCCAACCCCTGTACTGAGGTTAACCCATTCTCTTGGAACTATAACGACAGCGTGACAGAAGTCCTGGCTCGGGTCGTGGTTATCGTGCACGGCCACGGTGCCCTCGATCGTGACAGGGGTACCGGGGACGGTGGTGGCAGACGGTATCCGGACATTCTGTCCGGAATATTGTCCAGATAGGCACAAAGCTGGCGGTTGGCGGGGTAATCCGGACATATTGTCCAGGGAATCCGGACATATTGTCCGGGTAGTAGTGTCGGCAGTGACCGACGGCGGCCGGCGGGCGGGCTTTACTGCTGGTTTAGATGATACAGGGACTGTGTTATCAAGGATCAAGTTGACCCCTAGTACAAATGAAAGAACCACTATCCCCACCAAGACCCCATAGTCTTGCCCGCTAATAAGTAACACTAGCGCGTACTGCAAAGTGTAGATATATAAACCAAGCAGTATCATGATCCACATCACGGTCCCCGCACTATATCGATACTTCATATTAAACTTTCCTATTATTTGTATGTACCAAACACATTGACGGTATCGTCAATATGTTTGGTACAGTGAATCACTTTGGGGTTAGGTCTATGACGGTGTCACAGAACGGTATCACGCTAGCTTCATGGGTTGCAACCAATAGCTGGAGGTTCATCCCCTGCGCGACGCGCTTTATCTTCTGCAATACTTCCCCGAATCTGCTCACATTATCAGAATCCAAAAAATTCGTGGGTTCATCTAGGCTCAAAAGCCCTAGCTTGCCCGCAAACATACAGTACGCCGCCAGTCTGAACGCGACTGCCAGTTGAACTCGTTCGCCCCCCGATAGTACGATAGCCTCCGGGGGCGCCCCCGCTGGTGTTTCCCGACCATCCGTAAAGATGACCCGGAATCCCAGGGTTTCGCTAGAAGGCTCGACAACAAAGGGTGCCGTAAACTGCCCTAGGAATCCATTGACATCCTGGGTGAGCGTCTCGAGCACCGAGGCCGCCAAGGTGTGGGGGCCATTTGAAAAATGGAACCATTCCCGTGCCCTACCCACTATCTCGAGTACATCCTTCTGCTTTTGCTGACCCGCCCGCTTAAACTCAAGGGTCGCGATCGCGTTATCGAGTTCCCGGGTGGACCCCGTTAGTTCCCCCACCACACCGCTCAACTGAGCGATGTCGGTATCCATCTTCTGGAGCCCGGCACGCTGTTCTTCCAGGATCTTGATCCTGGCTCGTAGCGTTTCGGCTATGCGGGCTTCTGTGCCTTCCGTGACCTCCGGGCATAGTGTGCTTAACAGCACTAAATCGTCGTAATATTCCCGTTGCATTCTATCCGCCGCCGCGGCGTGGATTTTCCATTCAGCTTCCAGGGAGTTCCGGGCGGCCGCCGAGTCCAGGAACGCCCGACGGAGTTCTCGTGCGCGGACAAGCCCGTATTCCACCATAGCGTGTGTCCCGGTAGGGGCCGGCAACAAAGCCTTTATAGCCTTATCGGCGTGCTGGTATGCGGCCACGCAGGCATTGTACTGCTGCTGGAAGGAGCTCAACGCGGTTTCGACCTTACGGCATACCGCCAGGGACTCGGTTTGAGTAACCTTTAGGGGAACCAGCTCGATCTTGATTCCATCGAGTATCCCCCGCAGACGTTCTACCAGCACTGCGGTGTTTTCGATAGCGCTCCCGCATACCGGGCACTCTTTCAATCCTTCGGACTTCCCTAGCGCGACCAGCATATCGTCGTGCAGTTTGTTCTTGCCTGCCAGCCGGTTAATTGACGCAGTAACGTCGTTGTAGCTGGTTTTAGCTGCCTGGAGCTCCTCGGGGGCATACGGGGACGCCCCTAACGCGATAAGGGCCTCCCCGGTTGTCTGCCAGCTCTGGAGCGCCTGGCTGTACCGGTCCACGATATTCAGCTCAGCCTGGAGTTCCTGGATCCTGGCATCCAGGCTTGCAAGGTCCGGGGTATCGGTATCGTGCAGGGTGGTGGAAGGGGCCGCGTTGAGCGCGATTAGCGCCTTTGCGGCCCGGGCGGTCTGCTCGTGGGCCTGGCCTCCCTTATAATGGGTGCGCTCCGCCATACTAAGCGCCGTAGCGGCATGGGTCAGCTTCCCCTGGATATCCTGGACAGCAGGGGCGCGTCCCCGGTTAGTCGTGATAGTGTCTAGTTGTGCCTGCAGGTTACTCAATCGGGTATGCAGTTCTGAATAGCGCTGCTTGCCGGCCGATATCTGGTCATCGTAGTTGACCGGCGTCGATAGCTCCGCGATAACGTCCCCAAGGGTCTTGTGGATCTTGGCTGCCTCCCCGATACCAAGTAACCGCTGGAACGCCAGTTCCCGCTCACGGGCCGTCGTAAACAGAATGGTATCGATCTCGGCTTGCCGGACAAATACAGCCTGTCGGACCAGATCACGGTCCAGCCCAAGATGGACCTTCAGGGCTTCCGCGACCGCGGTGACGCCCCGGAAGGTTTCGGTCCCATATTGGAGCTCCGCTGTGGCGCTGCTGACCGACCGGGTAATGGTAGCCGCCACACCCTCATTCTCGAAGTCGATCGTGACAGACCCTTGGGTGGCCCCCCATTTTAGAAGCTGCTCCTTGGTCTTCCCGGGATGCTCGCCCGTTAACCCGTACTGGATGGCCCCCAGGAGGTTTGACTTTCCTCTCCCGTTAGGGCCAATCAAGGCAACCAGGGTGCCGGTGATCTTTATGTCAAGGTGCTGGTGCTGGGTATAGTTGTCCAGCTGTACTCGTTTGAGTATCATGATGTTCCCTTTATTGTTCTACAATCCACTGACGGGCCCGGTTCTTAAGCGAGAGGACCCAATCGTCGGCGCGGTCCTTTTCGCCCGTGACCTTAATCGTAAGCTTAAGCCCGTACGGGTACAGGACCGATTTTCCCTTAAGGGTTGTGACCTCGGAGCTAACCACCGTAGGGGTTACCTGGTAGTTACTGGGGTGCGGGAAGATCGCGGATCTGTACGTGAATACATTGGGGTGATGGAACTGGAGTTCCTCGGCCTGTGCCTGGGCCTTAGTCCCGTAAGGGCCCAGCACGATCTCGACAGTAACGCCGTTATCCCGTGCAGGTTTCTTGCCTGGTTTAACGCCCGGCTTCTTGGTCTTCTTGCTTGCTTTCGTCATTGTTGCCTATTCCTTGCTTTTAATAAATGATTGCGCGATATCTTTTGTATTTTCAGGATTACCCAGTAGTTGAAACACTAACTGGAATTCCTCGGAACCTTCGTCGAAAAAGGATGTCACGGCATCCTTGAGTTGCAGCATTGCGCCCTTGCGCTCGAATGTCTTCTGCGCGATATCGAGGCTTCCTTGTGTACCACTAAACGGAAGAATCCGGCACATACAGCCAGCACCGCGGAGCAGCGCCTCAGCGCGTTTCCCGATCTCCCGCTTCTCGGCCCGGTACCACCCTACGATGAATGGTCGATCGGGTTGATTCGCGGTCGCGACCACGGTATCGACATCCTCGTTGGACTCGAGGGTCTGGATGACGAACCGCCGTGTCGTGATCGGGATTGTGCCGTGCAGGATCTCGGTCCCGTCATACAGCAGCATGTCGACGCTCTTATCGGCATCTTCGTTGGTGTCGTTGACTTCTGTCGATCCCGGGTAGCTAAACCGTACCCCGTTTATAACAGTTGTCCCACGCTGGTGGATATCGCCCATCGCGCAGTACTGGACCCCCAGCTCCTTTAACGGAGTGGATAGTTGGAGGGCCGAAAAGTCCGTCGGGAACCCAGATAGTTCCGCGATGGATTGATGGACGGCCAGAATCTGGATCGGGGCCTTATCTTTAAGTGCCGCCAGCTGCCTGTAGAATTCCGTGATCCGGGTAGCGTTAATGCCCGCTATCCTGATAGAACATTCACCGTCTCTTGACCGGATCGTGATCGGGGCACCCTGCAGGGGTTCGATCCCGCATACCCGCAGCCACATAGAATCACAGTCGTCATGGTTACCGTCGATCCCGATAACCGCAATATGGTGATGGTTGGCTCGTCGAACTAATTCCTGCATGACCAGCACCGCTGTCCCGGGTGGTTTGGTGGCATCAAAGTTGTCGCCAGAGAGCAGGATAGCGTCTACCTGGTGCTCGATGGCTTTTTCGAATACCTGGCGGGCGGCCTCATAGAAATCAGCCTCCCGCTGGGCTAACCCGTACTGCCGGTAGCCAAGCTGCAGATCCGCGCTGGCTAGAATTTTAATAGGCGTCATACTGCCCTCTGTTCAAGTTCACGATTTTCCTTTGTTGTCTCGATATCGTGATCGACTGCCTCTTTGGCTGACTGGATTGCTGATTGCTGGATAGCCTCCCGGTATAGCGCTCCCCGACTGAACACTACATCGCCTTGTTGGTCTTCCGCGATTACCTGGACGGCATCCCCACCCAGGTAGTCATCGTAGGCTTGCACTTCCAGGGCTATCGTGGCCTGAAGTTTATGCCAGCGTCCCGGGATATCCTTTTTGATTCCCAGCTTTTTGGCTGATTTCTCGGTAATCCATACGAAACCGATCTGCCCACTATCCCAGCGATCCGCGAATGGCTGGGTCGCGATAGTGATCCCGCTATGGTCGTACATAAACAAGGGCAGGATACAGGCTGGCTTTTCCCGGATCAGGATTGCGGTCTCGAGCTCGCCCCAGCTATTGTAATCGGCGTGCCGGTACTGGACCGCGTCACCTAGCTGGTACCTGTTATGAAAA
>Ga0007792_10000652_pt1 | contig 12521 bp, 25 predicted proteins | sample CryBogmetaGMA6M_FD_60371 | JGI IMG/M metagenome (GOLD analysis project Ga0007792, IMG submission 60371) | Freshwater microbial communities from Crystal Bog, Wisconsin, USA - MA6M | ecosystem: Environmental > Aquatic > Freshwater > Lake | place: Crystal Bog, Wisconsin, USA | collected 2009-07-06
ACTTTAACCTGTCTTGTGAGAATAGTATCCTGTATTTTATAAACTTCCTGTTCAGTCAGATTAAAAACTCTGGTGTCAGGGTTTACTCCGGCATCTTTTAAAATCAATTTAGCAAGCGAGTTGCCAATGCCGTAAACATAGGTGAGTGCCACCTCTATTCTTTTGTTCTTTGGTAAGTCAGTTCCTGAAATACGTGCCAATTTATGCCTCCTTATCCCTGTCTCTGTTTGTGCTTAGGGTTTTCGCAGATTACTCTGACAACACCTTTTCTTTTTATAACTTTGCATTTATCGCAAATCTTTTTAACTGATACTCTCACTTTCATTTCTGTTCACCTCTTTGTTTTCCGTGCCTGTATGTTATTCTTCCTTTAGTTAAATCGTAAGGGGAAAGCTGTACTGTTATTTTATCTCCTGGCAACAACTTGATAAAATTCATTCTCATTTTGCCTGAAACATGAGCAAGCACTTTATGCCCATTTTCCAACTGTACTCTAAAAGTCGCATTTGGAAGTATCTCAAGTATGGATCCCTCCGCTTCAATCATATCTTCTTTTGACATTAATTCCTCTTCTTTTTTAATCTCTCTTACTCTTTCGTTAATATTACAGGTCCTGATTCTGTTATTGCTATTGTGTGCTCGTAATGGGCTGATAAACCTTTATCACAAGTTACCACTGTCCACTCATCACTTAGCACTTTTACATCATATTTTTTTTCATTTACCATAGGTTCTATAGCTATCACAGTTCCTACTTCAAGTAAAATACCGGTTCCAGCTTTTCCGAAATTTGGCACGAATGGTTCTTCATGCAATTTTCTTCCAACACCGTGACCGACAAAATCTCGAACCACAGAAAAGCCATTTGATTCAGCTTGTTGTTGAACAGCTGCTGAAATATCATACAACTTATTTCCTGCAACTGCTTTTTCAATGCCTTTATACAATGACTGTTCTGTAACATCCATCAATTTTTTTGCTAATTGCGATATCTTACCCACTCCGACAGTAAGTGCAGCGTCTGCGTAGTAACCACCGTACTCCACTCCAAAATCAAGAGATATTATATCGCCTTCTTTACATATTCTTTTTTTTGATGGAAAGCCATGAACAACTTCATCATTAATCGAGACACATACAGCCGCCGTATATCCACGGTATCCTAAAAAAGCTGGCCTTGCGCCAAACTCTTTAGTCATTTTACGCGCCGTATCATCAAGCTCTTGGGTAATTAACCCTGGTATTACCATACTCTTCAACTTTTTAAGAACTGCGGCTACCATTCTACCGCTCTCTGCTATCTTTTTTATTTCGTTTTTGCTTTTTAAATCAATCATTTAAAATTACTTCTTTCCTACTACTTCTGAGATTTTTATTACTATCTCATCTATGGTACCTTTTGAAGCTTCAATATCAGCAAGCTTATTTATTTTTCTATAATAATCTATCAAAGGCGAAGTTTGTTTATCATAAACTACAAGCCTGTTTTCTATTGTGTCTGGTTGATCGTCAGTTCTTTGATATAATTCGCCACCACATTTATCGCATTTCCCTTCAACTGCTGGTGGCAAAGAATACACATTATAATTTCCACCGCAGGACTTACACATTCTCCTGCCAGTGAGTCTTTTGAACAGAACATCTTTATCTACAATTATATTTATCACTTTATCCAAAGTTAATGTATTTTTCTTAAAAATCAATTCCAAAGCATCTGCCTGTTCTACGGTTCTCGGAAAACCATCAAGTAAGAATCCGCCTTTGCAGTCTGCGTCTTTAATTCTATGTTCTACGATAGCCACTATAAGTGCATCTGGAACTAATAAACCTTTGTTCATAAAATCTTTTGCCTGGCGACCAAGTTCTGTGCCTTCTTTTACTGCAGCTCTTAATATATCTCCCGTTGAAATCTGCGGTATATTATATATGCTTGTCAACTTTGACGAATAAGTTCCTTTTCCTGCGCCTGGTGGCCCTAACAAAATAAATATCATTTACAATCTCCTTAAAATTAGCTTCTTCTTCCTCTGATTCTTCCTGTTTTCATAAAGCCATCATAATGTCTCATAAGTAAATGTGATTCAAGCTGTTGAACTAAATCTATTGCAACACCAACCATAATCAAAAGAGTTGTGCCGCCAAAATAAGAACCAACTTCAAGCCATCTGCTCATAACATCAGGAATAACCGCGATAACAACTATCATTGCAGCTCCACCTAAAGTAATGCGCGTGAGTATGTTATTAATGTAATCAGCGGTTGGTTGTCCTGGTCTGATACCTGGAACAAAACCACCATATTTTTTCATATTTTCTGCTACATCAGTTGGGTTAAAAGTTATTGCCGTATAAAAATAACAGAAGAACACGATCAAAGCGACATAACAAATTATATATAAAGGATGTCCAACAGAAAAATTAGTATTAATAAATGTTAAAATTGACTGAAAAGTATTTGACTGTCCAGGTCTTTCCATAAGTTTCGCTATCATTGAAGGTAATATCATTACTGACGAAGAAAATATAACTGCTATAACTCCAGAATAGTCCACCTTCAAAGGAAGATTTGTTGACTGCCCGCGATAAATCTTGCGTCCTACTATTCTCTGTGCATACTGCACTGGAATTTTTCTAAATGATTGCTGTGAAACAACTGCCAAAGCAGTAAGTGCAACCATAACAACCAAAAATATAATTGCCGAAAAAATACTGGTAGTTCCAGCCTGCATAAGTGCTACTGTACGACCTATTTGTGCAGGTATGTTAGCAACGATACCAGCCATGATTATCATTGACATACCATTTCCTATACCATGCTCAGTCATTTGTTCGCCGAGCCACATAAGGAAAATTGTTCCACCTGTCAAAGTTAAAACTGTAGTTACAACAAAACCCAGTCCATACGAAGGAACCAACATGACTCCACCGATTTGAACTGTTTTCAACCAAAAGGTCACAGCCGTTGACTGAAAAATACATATAGCTACTGTAAGGAATCTTGTATATTGTGTTATTTTTTTGCGTCCTGCATCGCCTTCTTTTGAAAGAGCTTCAAGAGCTGGTACAACAGAAGTCAGAAGTTGTAAAATAATAGAAGCGGAAATATATGGCATAATACCCAAAGAAAAAATTGTAAATTGTCTTAATGCACCACCGGAAAATACATCAAGAAATCCCAAAAATCCTCCCGCTTGGGAAGATATAAGCATTTCCATGACATGCGTATTTATTCCAGGTGTAGGCACATGAGTGCCGAGCCTGAAAACAAAAAGCATTCCGAGCATAAATAAAATTCTTTTTCTTAGCTCTGGTATTCTGAATACATTTCCTACTGAATCCATCATTTTGCCAGTTCCACCTTTCCGCCGGCGACTTTAATTTTTTCAGCTGCTTTAGCTGAGAACTTGTCGGCCGTAACATTAAAAGCTTTCGTTAAATCGCCGTTTGCAAGTATTTTAATTTTTTTCTTTTTTGTTTTGATTATTCCTTTAGCAAGTAAAGTTTCTCTGTTAACCGCAGAACCTGTTTCAAATTTTTCTTCCAATGTCTGCAAGTTTATTATTTCATATTCTACTGCAAATATGTTTGTAAATCCAACTTTTGGCAAACGCTGAACAAGTCTCTGCTGTCCACCTTCAAACCATGGGGCCTTGGCTCCGCCTGAACGAGCTCTTTGACCTTTGTGTCCTTTTCCGGAAGTCTTACCTATTCCAGATCCAGTACCACGGCCTTTTCTAACTTTTTTTGTTCTTTTTGCTTTATTTACTTTTAAGTCTTTAAATTCCATGTTTAATTATCCTCCGCGTATTTATTGCTCTTTAACAGTTACAAGAAAATGTATTTTTCTTAAAGCCCCATCAAGCTCTTTTGTCTTTTCAAATACTTTTGAATCACCAATTTTTTTCAAACCAAGTGCTGCAATTGTTCTTCTGTTTGACGGCACATGTCCGGCCGTGCTTTTCTTTAAAGTCACTTTTACTTTTGCCATTTTATTTACCCTTCCTTAACGCATATATTGTTTCCGGATCCTTTAATTGTTTTAATGCTTCAAATGTAGCATAAACTACATTAAAAGGATTGGTTGTTCTACCAACGCATTTTGTCAAAATATCATGAATTCCTGCGGACTCTACTATGGCACGCACAGCAGCTCCAGCGATAACACCCGTACCCGGACAAGCAGGTTTTAACAATACTTTTGCTGCTCCGAATTCGCCTGTTACTTCAAAAGGAATTGTAGTACCTTTTGTACAAATCTTTTTTAAGCTTTTTCTTCCGCGTAACATTGCTTTTTTAATAGCTTCTGGCACTTCTCTGGCTTTTCCAATTCCATAGCCCACAGAACCGTGTCCATCACCAACAATAGCTAAGCAGGAAAATTTAAATCTTTTGCCGCCTTTTACAACTTTTGCGACTCTGTTTATACTAACAATTCTTTCTTTAAGGTCCGATTTCGTACTGTCTACCCTGGGTTTCAAAAAATTACCTCCTAATTAAAATTTTAAGCCAGCTTCGCGAGCTGAATCCGCGAATGCTTTAACAACACCATGAAACTGATATCCGCCTCTATCAAAAACAACGGTTAAAATTCCTTTTTCTTTACATTTTTCAGCTATCTTTTTTCCTAAAGCAATAGCTGATACTTTATTTTTACCCTTTATACCAGCTTCTTTGGAATTAGTAGCAAGCCCAACTATCGTCTTATTTGAAGAATCATCAATTACCTGAGCCATAAGGGTGTTGCTTCCTCTAAATAATGAAAGTCTTGGCTTTTCAAGTGTGCCTTGAATCTTTTTTCTTCCTCTTTCATGTCTTAAGATTCTCTTAGATCTTACCTTGTTTGTTCTTTTCTTTATTGTTATACGCATATTAATTAATATCCTCCGTTAAAATTATTTCTTATTTCTTGGCGCCAGCGGCGCTCTTACCTGCTTTTCTTCTAATTCTTTCATTCTCATACATTACGCCTTTACCTTGATATGGTTCTGGTGGTTTTAACATTTTTATTTCCGCTGCTACTTTCCCAACCATATGTTTATCAATTCCGGTAATAGTAATTTTTGTCTGATTGTCCACTACTGCAGTTATTCCAGCCGGCAGTTTATATTCTGACGGGTGCGAAAAACCGAGTGTAAAATTCAATAAAGTTGGGTTTGTAAGTGTGGCCCTGTATCCAACGCCTTTTAAAACCAAAACCTTAACATATCCTTCTGTGACTCCAATAACTTTATTATTTATAACAGCTCTTTCCATTCCAAAAAGTGCTTTCCACTTATTATTAGACTCAACACCTGGCTTAGGAATTACTGTTAAAGTATTTCCTTCAATCTTATATTCAAAGCCTGCGTCCATAGTATGCTGGGCTTTGCCTTTTGTACCTTCAATTTTAAGCACAAGACCATCTTTGATTACTTTAACTTTATCCGGAATTACTACCGGTTTTTTTCCTATTCTTGACATTCCTATTCTCCTTTTACCAGATCTCGCAAATTATTTCGCCGCCGACTTTTTCTTCCCTTGCTTTAGAACCTGTCATAATCCCTTTTGAAGTTGAGATTAAGAGCACGCCTATGCCGCTTTTTACTTTGGGAATCTCACCTGAACCGGTGTAAACTCTGCGTGATGATTTGCTTATTCTTCTGATTGAATGAATTGCTTTATCTTTATTGTCTCCATACTTCAAATACACCCTAATATTACCTTGTTTATTATCTTCAATATACCTGAAACCTTTAATAAAACCCTCTTCTTTTAAGAGTTTTACAATATTCTGTTTCATCTTTGAAGAAGGTACATCTACATAATCCTTCTTTTTAAGGTTTGCATTTCTAATTCTTGTCAGTAAATCCGCGATTGTGTCCATTGTTCCTCCTTTACCAGCTTGACTTCTTGACGCCGGGTATTTCGCCTTTGTGCGCAAGCGTCCTGAAGCATATCCTACATACTCCAAATTTCCTCATGTAGGCCCTTGGCCTGCCGCATATGGAACATCTGTTGTACTTTCTAACTTTAAATTTCGGTGTTTTCTTTGACTTGTTAATTATCGCTGTAGTTGCCACTTATACTCCTCCTTATTTCTTACGGAACGGCATACCGAGGGCTTCTAAAAGCAAGAACGCATCCTCGTTATTTTTTGCCGATGTTACGAATGTTATATCCATACCCATAACTACGAGTACTTTTTCAAATTTAACTTCAGGAAAGATAATCTGTTCTTTTACACCCATAGTGTAATTTCCTCTGCCGTCAAAAGAATTGCGTGGAACTCCTGCAAAATCTCTTACGCGTGGAAGTGCGAGTGTTATAAATCTATCGAGGAACTCATACATTCTGTTTCCACGAAGTGTAACCTTTGCGCCTATTGGAATATTTTCTCTAAGTTTGAAGTTAGATATCGAAACTTTTGATTTTGTTGTCAACGGCTTTTGTCCGGTGATGGCAGTCAATTCTTCGATTGCCTCATCAAGAGCTTTGATATTCTGTGTGGCTTCTCCCACACCCATATTGATAACTATCTTCTCCAGCTTTGGCACCTGGAATTTATTTTTATATCCGGTGGCCAACATTAACTTTGGCACTAATTCTTTGTCAAATTTTTCTTTAAGCCTTGCCATTTAAATTTTGCCTCCTATTTTTCATCGATCATTTCTTTACATTTCTTACAAATACGCACATGCGAACCATCTGGGAGTGAACCAATTTTAACTCTGGTGGTCTTTCCGCACTTATTACAAATAAGCATAACTTTTGAAACTGCAATTGGAGCTTCTTTTTCCAAAATTCCGCCCTGCTGTACTTTCTGCGAAGGCTTTGTATGTCTTTTTACAAAATTAATTTTTTCAACTATAACTTTATTGGTATCAGGAAATACTTTAATAACTTTACCTGATTTTCCAACATACTTTCCAGTAATAACAGTTACAACATCATTTTTTTTAATTTTTATTTTCATAAGTTTCTCCTAAACCACTTCTGGCGCAAGTGATATGATCTTAAGGAAGTTTCTTTCCCTAAGTTCTCTTGCGACTGGCCCGAATATTCTGGTGCCTCTCGGAAGATTCTGATCATTTATAATTACCGCCGAATTTGTATCAAATCTTATATAAGAACCATCTTTTCTTCTGGTCTCTTTTCTTAATCTGACTATAACTGCTTTTACTACTTCTTTTCTTTTTACCTGTGCTCCAGGAATAGCGTCCTTAACTGATGCTACTATAATATCGCCCAAACCAGCGTAGCGAGCTCTTGTGCCACCCAAAACTTTAATACACATTATTGTCTTTGCTCCGGAATTATCGGCTACTTCAAGCCTTGTCATTTGTTGGATCATTTTTTTCGCTCCCATCATCAATAAGGTCTATTTTCTCGAGGCCCTTTTTCAGGATCTCAACAACAAGCCATCTTTTATTTTTCGAAAGAGGCCTAACTTCTTTTATAGATACTTTATCTCCCACTTTGCACTCATTCTTTTCATCATGAGCCATGAGCTTCGTGGTTCTTTTTACATACTTTTTATACATAGGATGTTTTACTTTTGTTACAACGATAACTGTAACAGTTTTATGCATTTTTGTTCCTATTACCTCTGCTTCAAGCGTGCGCCTGTTATTTTTCTCACTCATTTGACTGCTCCTTTAACTGCCCTTTTCTGTTTTGCTATAGTAAGCAGCCTGGCAATGTCTTTTTTTATAACATTAATCTGTGCAGTATTTTCAACCTGTTTTGTCGATAGCTTCATTCTAATCTTAAAAAGACTCTCTTTGAGTTCTTTTGCTTTCCTGTCTATTTCTTCAACATTTAAATCTCTGATTTCCTGTGCTTTCATTGAATCCTCCGTTATGAATTAAATCTCGTGCCTGTAAACAAATTGCATGGCTATAGGCATCTTGCCTCTGGCTTTTCTAAAAGCCAAACGCGCTATATCTTCTGTTACTCCATCAAGTTCAAATATAACTCTTCCTGGTTTTACTACGGCTACCCAAAATTCAGGTGCGCCTTTTCCTTTACCCATGCGGGTTTCTGCCGGTTTTTTAGTGACTGGTTTATCAGGAAATATTCTAATCCAAAGTTTTCCACCTTTTTTCAAATTACGATTGATAGCAACTCTGGCAGCTTCTAACTGTCTGCCTGTAATCCAAGACGGTTCAAGTGCTTTTAATCCATATTCTCCAAAGCTGACCTTATTTCCACTGGTCGCTTTTCCTTTCATTCTGCCTCTCATTTGTTTCCTGAATTTTACCCTTGACGGCATTAACATATATATATCCTCCGCTTATTTATTGTCGCCAGGAAGAATTTCTCCCTTGAAGACCCAAACTTTTACGCCAATTGTTCCATAAGTTGTCATAGCTGTTGCTGTTCCGTAATCAATGTCAGCTCTTAATGTCTGTAGTGGTACTCTTCCTTCTACATACCATTCTCTTCTTGCAATTTCTGCTCCTGCAAGTCTTCCTGAGCATGCTACTTTTATTCCAAAGGCGCCAGAATCTGGTGCCATTGCTGTCTGCATTGCTTTTTTCATTGCGCGTCTGTATGATATGCGCTTCTCAAGCTGCTGTGCGATATTCTCAGCAATTAAAACAGCTTCTATTTCAGGTTTCGCAACTTCTTTTGGATCGATTAAAATTTGTTTTCCTGTCATTTTTTCAAGTGCTTTTTTCAAAACATCTACTTCTGCGCCTTTTCTTCCTATAATCATACCAGGCTTTGAAGCATAGATTTTAAGAATAGCTTTGTTTCCAGCTCTCTCAATTTCTACTCTTGCAATACCAGCAGTGTATAATTTAGCTTTAATATATTTTCTTATCTTATAATCTTCTAAAACTAAATCTTTGAAATTCTTTTTAACGAGCCATTTAGATTTCCAGCCCTTTACAATTCCTATTCTAACGCCTTCAGGATGAACTTTCTGTCCCATAAACTATTGACTCCTTTTATTTTTTGTTATCGGTCACTGTTACTTCAACATGGCATGACCTTTTATTTATTTTTGCGGCCCTTCCCATAGCACGCGGCATAAAACGCCTCGCATACTTCAATGTGGGTCCATGGTCAACTCTAATGCCTTTAACAAAAAGACGGTCAGCGTCTGCTCCATAATTCTTTGTCGCATTTGCTACGGCCGATTTAATTGCCTTAATAAGGTGCTTTGAAGCATTTTTTGGAATGAACCTTAAACGATCCAATGCATCAACCACGCTCTTTTTCTCTACAGCTTTAGCAACAACTCTCACTTTTCTTGCTGGCATTCTAAGATGCTTTATTATTGATATTGCTTCCATTGTTTTCGGCTCCTTTCAATTTATTACGTTTTAGCCAATGATTCTTTCTTGGCCTCACCGTGACCTTTAAATATTCTCGTTGGAGAAAATTCTCCAAGCTTATGTCCTACCATATTTTCATTTACAAATACTGGGATAAACTTTCTGCCATTATGCACAGCAAAAGTAATTCCAACCATTTCAGGCGAAATAGATGACCTTCTCGCCCATGTCTTAATAACTTTTTTATCGCCACTCTGCTGCATAGCCAGCACTTTATCAAGCAGTTTTTGTTCTACAAAAGCGCCTTTTTTAATTGACCTGGTCATTTATTGTACCCCTCCTGAGCCTTTTTCTTTCTTTCTTCTTATAATAAACTTGCTCGAAAGTTTCTTTTTATTTCTTGTCTTAAATCCTTTTGCTTTAACTCCAGTTGGAGACTGTGGATGAGCACCTGATTTAGAACGGCCTTCTCCTCCACCCATTGGATGGTCTACTGGGTTCATAGCAACCGCTCTATTTCTCGGCTTCCATCCCATCCAACGATATCTACCAGCTTTACCTATTACTATATTTTCATGTTCTAAATTTCCTACTTGTCCTACTGTTGCATAACAAACTGAACGAATCATTCTTAATTCGCCTGAAGGCATTTTAAGAACTGCCATTCCAGCTTCTTTACCCATGATCTGAGCAAATGCTCCTGCGCCACGGGCAATAGATCCACCCTGTCCAGGATTAAGTTCTATATTATGTATCACGGTTCCAACAGGTATTGACTGTAAAGGAAGCGCGTTTCCTACTTTTATTTCTGAGTCAGGTCCTGCTACAATCACATCGCCTACGCCTATTCCTACAGGAGCAAGTATGTATCTTCTCTCGCCATCTCTATAAACAACAAGAGCAATTCTGCATGTTCTGTTTGGATCGTATTCTATAGTTTCTACAGTTCCAGGAACATTTATCTTATCTCTTTTAAAATCAATAGTTCTATAAAGTTTTTTATGTCCGCCGCCTCTGAATCTTGATGTTACTCTGCCGTAACTATTGCGTCCGGTCTTACGGTGAAGACCTTTAGTAAGCGATTTTTCAGGCGTTTCTTGCGTGACATCATCTTTAGGATCGACTGTCATATGCCTTCTGCTTGGTGTTATAGGTCTAAATGTTTTCATTGCCATGACTTTTAAACTCCTTCTAAGATATCTATTTTTTCATCTTTCTTTAGTTTAACAATAGCCTTTTTCATACGCTTTGCTTCGGACATGTTCTTTCCGAAACGCTTTGATTTACCTGGCATTGTAACTGTGTTCACTTTAATTACATGAACTTTAAACAGTGCTTCAACTGCCTGGCGTATCTGCTCTTTAGTGGCTGTTTTCTCCACTTCAAAAGTGTAAAAATTACCATGTTCGCGAACAAATCCGCTTTTCTCAGTGAGCAGCGGTCTTTTTATAATTTGATATATATCCATTCTATTTATCCCTTTCTCTTAATAATTTCATCTAATGCCTTTTGGGTCATCAGAATATTTTTGTGCGAAATCATTTCAAAAACATTTACATTATCATACTTTACAACCGTAAGCTTCTCAATATTTCTTGATGCCTTAATGAAGTTCGCACTTACAGCGTCCATCACAAGCAGCAACTTTTTATCGTGTAATTTAAGACTCTTTAAAATCGCAATGACTTCTTTTGTCTTTGGTGCAGTCACTGAAAAATCACTTACGAGTTTTATTTCATTATCTCTTAATTTGCCAGCAAGCACAGCATAGAAAGCCTGTTTTTTTACAGCCTTGTTTACAACTATTCTGGATTTAAAAGGTTTCGGTCCAAAAGTTACACCGCCGCCTTTCCAGATCGGGGAGCGTATGGAACCATGTCTGGCTTGGCCAGTACCTTTTTGTTTCCATGGCTTTTTGCCGCCACCTCTTACCTGTCCTCTTCCAAGCGTGTTGGAAGAACCGGTATGCTGATTCTGCTCATAAGCAAGCAGAACATCATGTATTAAGTCATCTTTTACAGTTACTACGAGTAAGCTGTCGTCGAGTTCATACTCCGACACTTTTTTGTTTTCTTTGTCCAAAACTTCCAGTTTCATATTGGATTTCTCCTTTTATGTTTACTTCTTTAATGCTAATTTCTTCTTCTTAGCACATTTCTTTATTTCAAGATAACCGTTCTTTGCGCCAGGAACAGCGCCTTTAATAAGTACATAATTATTTTCAACATCTATTTTTTCAACATACAGATTCATTACAGTAACATTTTCAAAACCCATTCTTCCAGCCATTTTCATATTCTTAAAAACTCTTGCAGGATATGTAGATGAACCAATAGAACCAGGTGCTCTGTGCATCATAGAACCGTGTGATGCTGGGCCGCCAGAAAATCCGTGTCTCTTCATTACGCCCTGTGTGCCTTTACCTTTCGAAACTCCGGCTACATCTATCAAGTCGCCTTCTTTAAAAACAGAATCAACTTTTATCACATCGCCGATATTAAACTTATCTGCTTCTGCTTGTGACATTCTAACTTCGCATAACACACTTTTTAAAGGCATGTCATACTGTTTCTTTTCATTTTTGAAAAGACCTTTTAATGCTTTTGCCATATTTTTCGGTTTTTTTACATCAAATGCACCGAGCTTTAGCGCTACATATCCGTCGCGCTCGATAGACTTTTTATCAACAACAATAGTGTTGTCAACTTGTACTATCGTGACTGGGACAATTTCTCCCTTAGCATTAAAAACCTGAGTCATTCCTAACTTTTTTCCAACAAGTTTAGATACCAATTTTAAGCCTCCGTTTACAACTTTATCTCTACATCAATACCGGCCGGCAAGTCGAGAGTTTTAAGCTTCTCTACTGTCTCATGGTTCGGATCGATTATATCGATAAGTCTCTTGTGAATCCTCATTTCGAACTGCTCTCTTGCCTTTTTATCGGCATGAACAGATCTTTGAATAGTGTACTTGTGCATTTTCGTAGGAAGTGGAATTGGCCCGCATACACGCGCTCCTGTTTCCTTAACCTTTTTAATAATATCGGCTACGGATTTATCCAGAAGCTTGTGATCATAGGCCTTAAGCCTTATCCTGATTTTCTGTGTTTCAGACTGCATTATAATTCTCCCTTCCGTTATTCTACGATCTCTGTAATTATTCCCGATCCAACAGTTCTGCCACCCTCACGGATTGCGAACCTTAATTCTTTTTCCATTGCTATTGGCATTATCAATTCTACATCCATTGCCACATT